>Ga0209340_1002267_pt1 | contig 11499 bp, 10 predicted proteins | sample EPASupsiteSAE323_FD_187266 | JGI IMG/M metagenome (GOLD analysis project Ga0209340, IMG submission 187266) | Bioremediated contaminated groundwater from EPA Superfund site, New Mexico - Sample SAE3-23 (SPAdes) (version 2) | ecosystem: Environmental > Aquatic > Deep subsurface > Groundwater >... | reverse complement strand
TGTACCCGGGACGCCCTCGTCATACCATTCCTGCCATCTTCTTTCCACTGCCACTATCATCACTCCTTTTAAAATTCTGATACTTTCTAGCCTTAACCTTTTTGAAGCAAAATATATGCCATTTTAGAATATCACGATGTTTGGCCGCGCCGCCGCCGAAACAGCAACACCCGGGATTCATTGCTCAATAAATCCCGGGTGTCAACAGTGTCGCGCACTGTATCATGCTGTTCTAAATTTTAAAACATTGTAGAACACATTTCATATCTATCAGGTCTTTTCAAAACTCAGATTTTTCATCTTCCTGTACAGGGTGCCGCGGGATATTCCCATTTCCTTGGCTACCCGACTCACATTTCCGTCATATAACTGCAGCAAACTGACGATGCGATTGCGTTCCTGCTCCACCCGTTCATTTTTATATTGGGACTGCGCCTGCTGGATGCTGAAACTATTGCTTGCTTTCCTGTCTTCCGACAGCAAAAAATGCTGTCCGGGAAAATGATCGGGTAAGCGGTGAAGGTTCACCATTTTCTCCACAACATTTTGCAACTCGCGCACGTTCCCAGGCCAATCATAGGTCAACAAACTATTCTTCAGCTCCGTGCCCACCGATTGCAACAGTTCCGGATTGATCTGCCGCAGAAAATGGTGGAATAAAAGTGAGATATCCTCCGGCCGTTCTCTGAGAGGCAGTATATGCAAATCGATCACATTGAGACGATAATACAGATCTTGACGGAAGTTACCTTTTTGCATTTCTTCAAAAAGATTCTTATTGGTTGCACAAATAATGCGGACATCGACCGGAATCATCTGATTGCTGCCGATGCGGCAGATTTGTTTCTCCTGAATGGCCCGCAGCAATGCCACCTGCAGTTCCAGCGGCATATCACCGATTTCATCCAGAAACAGCGTCCCGCCGTCAGCCAGCTCAAATTTACCGGGATTGCCGCCCTTTTTCGCTCCTGTAAAAGCACCTTCATTGTAGCCAAACAATTCACTGGCAATCAATTCACGCGGAATCGCCCCGCAATTTACGGCCACGAATGCAGCCGATGAGCGTTGACTGGCGTTATGGATTGCCTGGGCAAAAAGTTCCTTGCCGGTACCGCTTTCTCCTTCGATCAGAATATTGCTGGAACTGCGGGCTGCCATCCTGGCCACATCAATGATCTCATTCATATGGGCGTTGCAGGTGATGATATCTTTAAATTGGAAACGTGCCCTAAAACCACTGAAGCGATTGACCAGATGGTGGACCTCTTTAAGGGGGCGGATGATGATCATGGCATTGTTAATGACACCCTGCTCCCCTGCGATGGGTGTCCCAGAAGCCAGAAACCGCAGGGAGGCGTTTGCCATCGGAACGATAATTTCTTCATCCTGAAAAGCTTTCCCCGCTGCAAAGAGGCGTTTCATATATTTATTGCCCTGATTGCTGATCCAGTTCCGAAAATTTTCCTCAAAATCCTGATAATTATCTATCCATGACTTGGGAGAATCAGAATTAAGCAATTCAAATTCACCGGATTCCTGAAGGAAAATCACGCCATCCGACATATTCATAATCACGGAATTAAAGTTGCGATTCAACAAGGTCAGTTCAAGATTCTTCTGACTCAGCTCGGCGGTTCGTTCCTGAACGTTCATTTCAAGTCTGTCCCGACTCCGTTCAAGCGCGGCCTGCAAACGCTTTCTATCAGTGACGTCATAAGCCCCAACGATACTTATGATCTTTCCAGCCACCTGGGTCACGCTAAAAAACACATCCACCCATAAATCGCTGCCGTCCTTGCGCAGCGCTCTGATTTCATAATTTGACGGCACCTTTTCATTACGCAGTCGGGCTTGTCCCCGGTCACGAACCAACTCCTTGTAATCCGGATGACAAACGTCCCAGAAGTTCATTTGCACCGCTTCTTCAAGCGAGTAACCCAGAGCTTCTTCAAATGCCGGATTCACATAGATATATTTATCATCTGAATATGCGAAAATGATGACCGAAAGCGTGTCGGCAAACTTGCGAAAATCAATATTTTCCAGGATAAGTTCAAATCTTGATTTGTTTGCCACATCAACACCGCCCAAAATATAAATCTTACAACAAGAAATTAATGATCGCTGCGCCTGGCTGTCATTTCCAAATAGACTGCGGAAAAAAGTCTTTGTCTTTAGAAATTGATTTGCCAAAAGCATTTGATATCTTTTACAATACCATTTGCTGCTGTCGGTAAGCCTATGACATTGCTTTGTAATATCTATTTCGCATTCGCATGACCTAATTCCTTCATTGCCGGGATTCCTCTATTTCTAAGCTTATTTTATTTTTTTATCCGTCTGGTAAGCAGGAAATTCATAAATTGACTTTTGTCATTAAACTCACCAGAGTTGTAATCACCGTATATTTCTTTGATTGATAATCCGAATTCTTCGCACAATCCCTTGATTTCATCCATTGAAACAAGGGAAAACGCAATGTTCAAAAAGCGTTTATCAACCAGTTGGTTGTTACTGTCATATATTTCATAAAATTGTGTGCCATAGATCCGGCTGGAGGCGCTGTCAAATGAGTTATAGCTGGTTACTATCAAGGTTCGATCATTTGATATATCAAATTTACCCAGACATTTCATGTTGCCATCCGCTGATTTTATCCTGTATTCCGGGTTATATAACGTAATCAGAAAATCGCCGTTATCCGCCAGATGTTCAATGACTCTCTTTACAGCCTGCTTTCTTTTTCCGCTATCAGTTATTTCAGCGAATGAATTAAAAGGGATAAAAATAAATTCAAATTTCCCACCTATGTCGAGTTCACACACGTCCTGACAAAAGAGCGCGGCTTTTTGCCCGTTTGGCTTTTTGACAAATACATCCAGCATTTCCTGAGAATAATCCACACAGGTCAGATTCATCCCTTCTGCAATAAGCGGGAGGGATACCCGGCCCGTACCGCACATTAATTCCAGGAAATTGCCGCGGTATTTTTTACAAAGAGATTTATAAAACGGTATATCAAAATCCACATTAACGTAATCATCATAAATGTCCGCCACAAATCCGAAGTCTATGTTTTTCACTACCATTGCTCCCTCCAGAGAATAATCAAACCTTAACGAAAATGGCAACCGATCATAGTCAACCACTCTCACAACAATGCTTCTTCTAAAATAGAATTACATGCTCCGATTGATTAATTATTTTCAATAGTAAACAAACGAACTTTATAAAGTCAATATTTTCAGCATCATCTAATTAACGGTCGCTACAACCTTTATTGTTATTAAAACTCCTCTTCTATCTCTGTGTCCCTAAGGGAAAAATTAGATTTTCTTAATGAAAATTTCATAATTTTTTCATATTAAATTAATCTTTGCTATCTATACTGAACATTAACAATACTTTTGAGGAGAGATGTGGATGAAAAGTAGAGGGAAAATCAATCTGGTTCTTGATTTTTTAATGTTTCTGATCATTCTGGCAGTATTTTTCGTAAAAGGCGAATTTCACGAAACACTGGCGTACACATTGGGAGCTATGTTAATCTTGCATCTGGTGCTGCACTGGAGTCAGATCAAAGCATTATATTTCCAGTTGATACCGCAAAAGAAATACCAGTATTTATGTGGGGCTCTTGCAGTTGCTGCCATTGCTGCTATACTGACGATGCCGTTATATGTCACAACTAACGATCGCGGCCCTGGTGGAGAGTTTGGTCAGCATAACTATGGAGATTTCGGCCCGCAGGGAAATCAAAACAGCAATTAACAATGCCATTGATAAAGGAGTTTCAATTTAAAAGTAACAGCTTAAATGCTGTTTTATGATAAACCCCTTCCTGATTTATATTGGGAAGGGGTTTAATGATTTCATTGTTAAATAAATATTTCCGGTTCACTGCGACGATCAAAAGCTAATTCCAATTCATGCTTATGTCTTAAGAAATTTAAGTCATCAAAAAACTTTGCCTGGGCAGGACATTTTTTGATGCAGGCGCAGCACTTAATACAAATGCCATCTATTTGGGATACATCATCAAAGTTAATGGAACCCATAGGACAAACCTCTGCACAAAGCTTACAGTCAATGCAATCATCATTTGTATTGGGAGTAATCATTCTAAAATCCTTAACAGGCTCACCGTTTTCATCTTTTGGCACGTAATATTTCTTATAAGGTTTATTTCCCTTTACATCTATTTTGCGAAATGTATCTTGCGCTTGTAATTTGGAATAAATTTGATTGGCGAAATCGTTCAATATAACCATATCTCTTTCATCAGGTCTGTTGGCGCCAAGCGTTTTGGAAAATGAATGCTCGCCGACAAATGCCCCCGCTGCAATCACTGTAAAATTGTGCGATTCAAGAATATCTTTTAATTCTATTAAAGCATCATCATAATCGCGGTTCCCATAAACAACTACAGCAACGGCTAATGCCCCATTACCCTTAATGGTATTTAAATATTTTAAAAGTACATTGGGAACCCTGCCGGCATAAACAGGTAATCCAACCACGACAAGATCTTGGTCTGTAAAAGAAATTGGTTCTTTTCTTGCACCTGGTAATGTAAAATCAATATCTTTTATATTCATTTGCCTATCAATGCTCTCTGAAATTTTACTGGCTATTCCAGTTACAATTTTTTTAGTTGTATCTGTCGCACTGAAATACATTGTATTAATATTTTTATTCAACCACTAAGACCCCCTAACAATCGGATTACGATTTGATAAATTGGCCTGCTTGAACATATCCGCCGATTATTGTGGTTTCCACTCAAAAACATGTTTGCATTGTGGGCAGGTAACTTTGAGCGAACCTTTATCGATGGGTACACGCAGTTTTGCATGGCATTGTTCACACTCCGTAACCCGATGATCAACAAGTGCAAGGATTTTGGTTTTATCAAAACCGACAACTACATCTTCTCCGATAAAAAAAGCCGGTACTCCTCTGATATTTTTTCGTGCCAATTCCTGGCGTGCTGCCTCATCAGCATTAATATCCTTCTCGGCGTAGCTAATTTTGTTTTTCGAAAGAAACTCCTTCGCCGTTGTACAGTGCGGTCAGGTTTTGGTGGTAAACATTATTACTTGTTTCATGATTGCTCTCCTTTTTTTGCATATTAATGCTATTATTGCTGAAACATCACTATGCTTTTAGGCTTAATGTTGATGGTCACCATGATGGTTACAGCTGACATTCTGATCGACCAACTCACCACACAAGTATTTTGACAGTACATCATCACAACGTCCCGAAGCACCTTTTATAACCTGCAATCCTTTTTCGGTCAGCGCATTCAAGGCCGGTTGACCAATTCCGCCGGTAATAACCAGTGATACTCCTTCGTTAATAAATAAAGCAGAAAGACCTCCATGATTATGCTGCAGCGCTTCACTATTTATTTCCTTGCGCTCCACAACTTGTCCGTTTTCCACTGATGCAATTAAGAACTGTCTACTCTGTCCAAAATGCTGATTTAATAACTCTCCATCTTTAGGCATTCCTATTTTCATTTATCTCGTCCTCCATTTATTTATTAGCTAGTTCTAGTTTTTTAAGCTGCTGAGCGCGAAACAATTTTATCGCTTCGCCCACAGTTTTGCCTTCAGCTCCACTATAGACAGTAATATTTGCTCTTTGCAATATCATGAAAGCTTTGGGACCAATATGATTGATAATCAGGCTGCCAACTCCCGCCTGAATCAGTTCTTTCGCGCTGCCAGTGCCCGACCCTGGAGCTCCATCTACATGCGGCCTCTCTAAGAGGGTAAATGCATCGTTGTCCGGATTCCAGAGCCAAAAGTATTTACAGTGCCCAAAGCGCTCTTCAAGCAGAGAGGCAGTGCTTGTCCCGACTGAAGCAACTGCAAGTAAATTGTTGGGTAAATTTTCATCCTTTTTAAACTGTTGCAATTCCAAGCCGGTGTCATAAAATTCGCAGTTTTCCATCGGCTCCATTTTACTGTCCCGGCGACGGCAATAGCCATTTCCAAGACAATAGCTTCCACCTTCGATACGAATGCCTTTACCATTGGACAAGGCATCAGCAACTTTAGCATAAGCTTCACTTAGAATCCGTTGGAAAGTAGGACGAGAGATTTGCATCATTTGGGCACATTCTTCCTGTTCCAAATTGAGGTGACTTTTCAGACGAATAGCTTCAATCTCTTCTACTTTCAAAACTACTTCTTTCAAGTTGGACAGGGGTACTCCGACCGGTTTAAATACTTTAACCGGGGGAATAAACGCTACCATTCTACATTTTGCTTCTCTAGGAATATCTATCACCTCACTTACGTTCATATGGAAAATGACTATTAAAACGTCTTGAACAATCTTAACTGTCTGCATTTAAGACTTATTTTTAACCGGCAGTATAATTTAATACACTATCAACCATTGAACCCAGATTAATAGAATTATAATCTTCTATTCTGCCATCATCCATCAGTTCATTGAGGCTGACATCCCAGGGAAAATTCCCTAAGCAAGGGATCCCATAGTATTCCAAGATCTGCTCTTCTGCCCGTTTCTCTCCAAAAAGGTGCATTTCGCCGTTGCAGTGGGGACAGATTGCATAGCTCATGTTTTCCACCAGACCTATAATGGGTGTCCCGATAGCATTAGCCATTTTGACAGACTTTTTAACGACCATTTGCGCTAATTGCTGCGGAGAGGAAACGATTACTATGCCGCTCACCGGCAGCGTCTGCAATACTGACAGGGGAACATCACCCGTTCCTGGCGGCAAGTCTACTATCATGTAGTCCAGCTCCCGCCAGTTCGTCTCTTCCCAGAATTGTTTAACGGCACCCGCCAAAAGAGGACCTCGCCAGATTACTGGATCATCCTCATGGGGCAAAAACAAGTTAACCGACATAATTTTTATGCCACTGTCTGTCACTGGCGGCTCGATTCCAAACCTGGAAACTTCAGGCTGAATACCAGGGATGCCAAAAGATCTGGCTATACTTGGCCCGGTGATATCCGCATCCATAATACCCACTTTGTAACCGCGGCGGTTTAGCTCAACCGTTAAAAGACTGCTGACAGTTGATTTTCCAACCCCACCTTTACCGCTCATCACTGCAATAACCTTGTTGGTCTTGTTTAATGAACCCAGCAAGGATATTTCTTCTATAGCCATACCGCCACTATTCGAGGAACAAGATTGGCATTGATTACTATCATTCATATTGATTTTCCCCCATCCTTTATAGGTTTTTCTTGATTTCGACAGCCTACGCTTTTATCGATGCTTAATCAAACATTTCCACCGCTTCCCTCAGGCGGTTGAAAGCATCCTGCAAATTTTGCTGGCTGAACTGCCACAACCTCTGCTTTCCGATGAATCCGAGTTCTTCTTCTGGCAATCCCTAAAACAGCAAGTATTATTATTGTGGTCATATGCTCGCAAATTAAATGCTATCTCCCAAAGCATTTCCTGTCAAGCTTTTTTGTTAATAACGATAGAATATCAATTATGAAGAGCTAATAGACTAGCTGTCGAAAGGCAATTTAAATATATTGACATATGTTCACATACTCTGTAAGCTAGAAATATAACGGTCATTTGCTCATATAAACTTTAAGTATTCAAGGAGTTATAAATTGAACCCAACAGATGATAAGCAGGATTGGATAGATCGTATTAAAATAATTGAAAGTCAGGTTCATGATATATGGAGTATGGTGGAAAGAAACCAACCCTGTCCAGAACTTATGCTGCAAATATCATCAGTAAAGGCATCCTTACAACAGTTGGGCGTAAAAATATTCGAAACGCGTCTGCGTGAAGAATTTCAACTGATAATTTCGCTAGACAATCACGCACAATCGGAGCATATCAAAGAAATACTCGTTATATTATCGCGTAACTTTAAATAACGATATAAAAGTTGTTTTTCCTTTTATAACCTTCATACATGTCTCCAAATACCAGTTTCAGAATATGCAGCTTTGAGAAAACTCCTTCATTTATTGATGCATGGTATGATTATTCAGTCGTAACCTCAGCTTACTTCCACTTAGATGATACTCATATAATTAAGCACTGGCAGATAATAATCTTAATTTAATTAATGCTTCCTGAATGTCGTACTTATTATAATCCTTAAAAAAGGTATATCAGTTAATGATGGCTGGCAAAAGGAGGGGGGAATAGAAAATAATTAGAAGATTATTAATTTTATTGTTAGAGGAACAAAAATAGCCTCTTCTGATACCTTTTCAAGTATTTAATCAAAAGGGGCTATTTTGAAGTTCAGTCTTCAATTTTATTTTTCAGTTCGAAACATTATTATTTCACAATATCTTCTTCTGTCATGAAATAATAATGTTGCGAACTGATATGAATATTAAAAGCCATTTTTTAGGCATTTGTGGCATCATTTTCAGTTAGCCTTTTTAATAAAGATGCGTACTCATATATTAATTGATTTGCTATTGCTGTATGGAAAAAATAATAAAGTTGCGTACTGATTTGATTCTGGGACGATGTCTATCTTTAGATTAAGCTATGATTTTTTCGGCATTTTAGTATCAGTGTATCATTTGCTAATAAGGCATAGAGCCATTCTTATAGCAAATCAATACCCACTACAGGCTTCTCCAAGGCATATAAGCACATACTGGAGAAGCCTTAAAATATTTTTAGTCACCATTGTTCACGTTATTGAGACTTTAAACTTCAACTTCACAACTCAGCTACTATCGTTCCCATTTCGCTGGTGTCATAACCCCCTATATTACCGAACTCTTTCTTAAATTCTTGGGAACGGATGATTCTCAGCATAGTTGTAATCTCTGGTGTATTAAAAGCTTCCTTTTTCAAAACCAGATCATAGCGTTCCTTTTTAAGTGGAATAAATTCGATATTTTCCACCTGTCTTGCAATCTTTTCACTTCCAACAGCCACATCAACCTCGCCGCTACTTACTGCGCTGGCCACTGTCAGATGGGAAGATGTTTCGTTGAAATAACCGTTGATCTGGTTGCCGTTAATTCCAAGGAGCCTGATGTTTTCATCCAGAAGCACCCTTGAGCCTGCGCCTTTCTCTCGATTGATCATCACAACATCTTCTCTCGCCAAATCACTCCATGTCTTTATGTTTTTCGGATTTCCCCAGGCCACATAGAATCCCTGCATTCTGCAGGTCAGATGGATAATGACCGAAGGAATCCCCGGAATCAGCCTGCGAACATATGGGACATTGTATTTGTCGGTATCACTGTCCCAAAGGTGGGAGGAGGCAACCTGAATCTTATCTTGATACAGGGAGATCAAGCTGTCATAGCTGCCGATATATGCCCGCAGTGCAGGGACGCCGTTCAGCCGCATATAGTTTGAAAGCACATCCAATATCAAGTCCTGTCCGCAGATGATGAAATTCCTGTTGCTCTGCGTATTCCCAAAAACCAGATCCTTCTGTAAGGAATCTTTTATGGAGTCTACTGCTTGCAAATTCCTAGATTTTTCAATGTATTTATCCACATCTTCCTGGGTAAACCGAATCTTCCGTCCAACCTTATAAGATTTGATTTCGCCTTCCCGAATCAAATTATATATAGTGCTTTTACTAACGTGTAAAATATCAGCTACTTGCTGTGTTGACAATGCTTTATTTTGCTCCACGAATAGACATCCTTTCTGCAATTCAAATTCTATATATCATTTAATATCATTATACACAATTACGCACATATTTTAAAAGAGCTATAGCATTTTCATGCAAACTTATTGCGTTACGCGCATATATACGTTAATATCTAAGCAAATAGCGTGATTTTTTATTTATTATAAATCATTTCGTATCATTTCGCGCATTTTTTATTTATTAAAGTTTGATTGAAGGGAGGTTGTGTTAAAGATATAACTGAATACACGTCGATCAGGAAATTATATAGCATGAGGAGGCTGAATATTTTGAACATTATTAAAAAGATATCTATAAAATCAAGATTGTATATTGCCGTACTTTTGATTTTGTTATTTTCCATTACAATATCGGCAACAGGCTGTGCTCAAAAGCAGCAGTCTGCTTCAGATTCTGAAAAATCTGCTCCTACCAAAACCGCACAATCTCTTTTGGTTTATGCTGGTTCAGCAAGTAAACCACCTACGGAAGAAGCTGCCAAAGTGTTTGAACAAAAAACGGGAATTAAAATTGATTTGGTTTTCGGGGGATCCGGCGCTGTTTTATCACAGATGGAACTAAATAAAAAGGGAGATTTGTATTTCCCGGGGTCTTCTGACTTTATGGACAAAGCTAAAACGAAAAATCTGGTTCTTCCGGATACCGAAAAGAGAATCGTTTATCTGGTAAGTGCAATAAATGTTCAAAAAGGAAATCCTAAAGGCATTACAGGATTGAAAGACCTTACCAAACCAGGTATAAAAGTGGCTATCGCTAATCCGGAAACTGTATGTGTGGGACTTTATGCTGTGGAAATAATTGAAAACTCTCTTTCCCCTGAAGAAAAAGCAGCTCTTAAAAAGAACATAATTAATTACACCGAAAGTTGCGATAAAACAGCAACCGCTATTTCGATGAAAACGGTTGACGCCGTTATTGGCTGGAGTGTATTTCAGTACTGGGATCCAAACAATATAGAAACCATTCCTTTAAATAAGGATCAAGTCCAGCGGATAGGCTATATTCCCATTGCGATCTCTACATTTTCTAAAAATAAAGAAACAGCTCAAAAATTTATTGATTTTCTAGATTCCAAGGAAGGTAAAGCCATTTTCGCAAAGTATCACTATTTCGCAACAGCACAAGAAGCTAAAGACTACATTGGCACAGATAAGCCGGTAGGCGGAGAATACACATTACCGAAAGGTTGGGTAACTGGTGGGTCTTAAGAAAATTTCTATTTCATTTTCATTTATCACTTTATTATTCTATCTCGTTTTGATCTTTTCATTACTGTCTTTTATCAATAAGGATAGATTCTTTGAGATTCTCCTTTCAGACAGAACCATGTTCTCAATCAAGCTGAGCATAACAGCCGCTTCGGTAGCTGTTATGCTCGCTTTTATTATTGCCTTGCCGGCAGCATATGCTTTATCACGTTATGACTTTCGGGGTAAAAAATTCATTGATTTGATCCTTGAATTACCGATGATTGTATCCCCTGCGGCATTAGGTGCTATTATCCTGTTTTTTTTCAGTACCCATATGGGCACTTGGATTCAAGATAATGTTAAACAATTTGTTTTTACTTTTTACGGTATCATTATTGCTCAGTTTACAACCATTTTAGGCATTACCACCCGAATGATAAAAACTGGTTTTGATGAGATTCCCGCCCGCTATGAAAATGCAGCCCGAACCATGGGTGCCAATTCTTTTCAGGCCTTTTGGACTGTATCTCTACCCCTGTGCAGTAAAAGTATTTTATCAACCGTTATTTTTTCATGGGCCAAAGCCATCGGTGAGTTTGGCGCCACGATTACCATTGCAGGAACGATGGCGATGCGTACTG
>Ga0209340_1002263_pt1 | contig 11512 bp, 5 predicted proteins | sample EPASupsiteSAE323_FD_187266 | JGI IMG/M metagenome (GOLD analysis project Ga0209340, IMG submission 187266) | Bioremediated contaminated groundwater from EPA Superfund site, New Mexico - Sample SAE3-23 (SPAdes) (version 2) | ecosystem: Environmental > Aquatic > Deep subsurface > Groundwater >... | reverse complement strand
CCTAGACCTAGATCGTAAGCAGTAGAAGAAGGAGAAGAAGTTATACCTGCTGAAGTGGTATAGAAGTATTTGGTTGCCAATCCAGCGACAGTTTTGTCGATTGTAGATGTCGATGTCGCAATCGCGTTCGCAGCATAATACATTGAACCGTAACTACTCAAACCGCCTGAACTAGCTTTATAGCTTGACCAAATTGGAGCGGCAACATCCAAGATACCCTTATTAAACTGAGTTTGAGCGCACAATTTAGCACTGTCACTGCCAGGAGCGGAGAACGTATCGATTGTTACTGAGCTAGAAAAGGCATTGTTATAGATATATATCAAAGCTGTAGATTCAGTAGCAGGAGTCAATGCAGTGCCAGAATACGTAACTGGACGTAACATTGCATTAATTGTCCCACTAACATCTTGCAATCTTCCACTGTTATCAAGACTAGGAGCGCTTTCAGCATAGACTTGGTTTGTTCCACCAGTACATGTATTACCACAACTGGTACACCAAGCCATATTTGTAGCTAAAATACCGGCGTTAGTTGTAGTGTCTGAGCATAGTTTATAAGTTCCTGTTGTTGTTGGATAAGTTGGCAATGCTACTGGGCTTGTTCCAGTGCTATAGGATTTTACAGGAGCTCCAGCAGCTACATATAAGTAATCACCAGGAATAATATTAGACAATGACACTGTTCCTGAAGTTGGTACTGTGTATGTAGGAGTTTTGCAATAAGCTGGATAGCTAGTAAGGGAGGAAGAACAACCTTGGTCAGAGTAAACAGGGTAGTATCCACTTGGGCAATTTGAATTGAGTGTTGAGTAAATGGAGTTAGACATTTCTTTCCAAACCAAGTTAGTTTCACGAGTTATGGAAGGACTAGAAGTTGCCTGAGCACATAGGACAGACCAGCCAGGGGTTAATGAATTAAATTTGAAATTACTTGGTTGATAACCATTTCCACTATAAGTTGCGTTTGTTACATACATTGTAGTTCCTGCACCACCTGATGTTTTAATATTTGTATTTGCTAGAACATGCTTCAATGCGGAAATGTCTGTGGTTGCGCCTGTTGTTGACGAATCATAGAACACTGGATAGGTTCCAGAAGCGCAAGTAGAAGCAGCTGTGTAAGTAATAATAGGTGCGTCTGTCAAACCTCTGTTAGCCTTAGCGTTAGAGCACAAAACTGGCGAGAATGGCTTGATATGAGAACTAGATACAATCAAGTTAGCCAAGCTAGCATTTACAAAGTCTGTACGACATTCATAAGCCCCAGAGTTGCAATCATATACCAAAGGAACTTGAGAAACTTTCTGACTTGCAGAGCTAGTATCAACTGTACAAGCTAATCCGCCAGTACAAGAAGTGCCAGAACTACAATTTATATAAACAGGATTGGTAGGAGTATCGCACTTCCATGTGACGGTTGGAACGATTCCCAAGTTTCCTGTGTTAGGAGTATATTTTGTCAAACTCGAGAAAGATGTAGGAGTCAAAATTGAGAAAGTTCTAGCAATTATGGAAGTTGTAGGTTCAACAGCATTCAATATATCATATTTTGCCTTAAGAGCTTGATTTTCTGGAATGAAATAAGATCCAAAACCTGATGTTACGCCGTATTGAGTTAAATAATTTGTAAAATCTGAACCTAATTTGCTATAAACACTATATAAATCGAAATCAGCGTGGCAAGTAGTGTAACTTCCGCAAGTACCGTCAAGAGTTACGAAATTAACCAACTTGTTACCAGTAGCATTGAATGTGCTTGCTAAAGAAGAAGATTTATCTAGAGCTTGGCAATTCATTTGTAGACAATCTGCCGAAGAACTATCACAAATGCTTGCTGGTTTGAACGTTCTTGTGTGCCAGCATTTTGTTGTAGCAGTTGAAGCAGATCCTTGTAATCCCAAAAGTAGGGTAGAAGAAAATCCGCCAGAACATTCTGTATCATTGTTCAAAGGTAAGAGTGTTGTGCCGTTATAGCAATCCAATCCCCACCATGAAGAGGTAGTACTGAACTGAGTTCCGTTGTTTTCGTAAACATTTGCGTTGTCAGCGATTGTGGATGTCCAACTTGTTCCAAAGATAGAACCAAGATCAGCTGCAGCTTTGCGTGAGTATCCAGTAAAGGAGTTTGTATTTATTACCTTAGCAGCATCGGCCATCAAAGGCATCTTACAATAGACTGTAGGAGCAGGAGTACCGCCAGAAGCAGCACCATATCCACAGCTATATACCAAAGGTAGAGCTTTATAGGATACAGGAGTTCCCCAATCACAACGTGAAGAATCTTTTACAGCAAAGTTTGGAAGACAAGTAGCAGCTGTATAAGAGTGAGTTGAATCAGAGCTTGTTCCAGAACAACTGCTGAATTTAAAGCTTGAATCTAAGGAAGAGCAGGAATAGGAGGTAGGATTGGTTGGATAAGCCGAACTCGAACAAGTCCAAGTTGCTTTGGCTTTTATAGTATCCAATAAGTCAGAGACTGCGTTTGTTCTGAAACCTGTTGAAGTGCTAAGAGTTGAGGATGTAGCTGCAACATAATCATCAGCGAAAGTCAAAGGCAATGGCAAATGCGAAAATGCATTGAACGTAGCGTTGAACATGCTGGATGGAATTGCTCCGTAGAAAGTAGGAACATCAATACCGTAAGCTTTCAAAATCAAAGCCATATCGCTAGCAAGTAAGTCCATTGTACAGCTAGAAGACGGAGCTTTTGGCCCGGTGTTTCCAGCAGGGTAACATGTACCAGTGATTTGTTTGCTTGTTACGAATCCATCTCCGGCTAGTTTGTAAGCATTAGCAGTAGTTTTCTCCCAGTTGCTTGAACAAGACGAGAACGCGGAAGTATATGTATTTCCTGTTGATGGGTTTTGGTAAACGTTAGAACATTGGGAAGCGGTCCAAGCATTGCTTAGTACTGAACTTGAGCAATTTGTTAATCCTGGAACTGTTCCACCATCATAAGCTACTGTTCCGCCCATTCCGATGTTGTTTGCTGTACAAATCAAAGACCAAGGGTTTGAACCAGCAGCTGCAAGTTGAGCAGCGTTAGCAGCGTTTATATCAACAGTTGATAATGATTTTGAAGCCAAATAGTATACTATTTCTGGCAAATCTTCGTTAGTCATACCATTGCCATATTGTCCTTTGGAAATGCTGCTAATTGTGTCAGCATACAAAGGTAAATAACAGCTTGCCGACGAGAATGTGTTGAAAGTTCCAGTAGAGTTCAAAGTTCCGACTGGATTAACCGAACAATCGAAGTACAAAGGCAAGTATTCCTGTGGCAAAGGAATTGTTTTCGTAACAGTACGAGGTTTTTGGGTTGTTGGTAATGGAGTTGTAGGAGCAATAGTAGTTGGATCAATATCATAATGGTTTGCAACTGCTGTTAACTTCTTACTAGTTTCACATTGGATTCCATTAGAACAGTTAAGAGCGAAGTTGTTGTATAATGTACAATTTGCCAAATAACCAGGGGTTCCTGCGCAAGTCCAGGTTGAACTGATTCCTTGAATAGGAGCAAGAGTCTTTTGATTATCCCAACCACCGAACAAGGTAGCATTAGTCAAATTGCTTAACGAACCTAATCCTAACCACGAAACTAAGATTCCGTCATTGATCTGTGAGAAACACTCAGTATCTGAAGCAGCGGATGCTAGGCTGCTATAACTTCCAACGTCCGCGCAAGTGGATGCAAAGGTGATAGTATCATTAGTAATTGGATATGGAGTTGGAGTTGGAGCAAAAGTCGTTGGAGCAAAAGTCGTTGGAGCAAGAGTCGTTGGAGCAAGAGTCGTTGGAGCAAGAGTCGTTGGAGCAAGAGTCGTTGGAGCAACATAATTATTTGCAATTTCTGTTAACATCTTACTAGTTTCACATTCAATTCCACCAGAACATGCAAGTGCGAAGTTATTATATAATATACAATTTGCCAAATATGGTGTTATTGGAGTTCCTGAAGCTGCTTCGCATGCAAAAGTAGCTGTGACAGCTTGGCTAGCAGGAATGGATTTCTGAATTTTCCAGGCATTGAACAAAGTACCATTATTCAATTGATTTAGAGATTCTAATCCTAACCATGAGGCCAAATATCCATTGTTGATCTGAGAGTAACATGTAGTACCATAAACAGACGAAGCTGCTATGCTACTAGAACTTCCGACGTCTGCGCACTCAGCAGCAAAAGTGGTTGTATCATTTGTCTTTGCAACAGGATAAAAACCAATTACACTTCGTCCTGTTTCAGTTGCATTGGCAACAAATTCGGACATAGAAATCAACTTGTTCATTCCTGTGTAGTTCGTTGTTCCAGTGATATTAGAAGAAACGTTTACATTGCCTAATGAATCCCAAGCTAATTTGAAAACTACCCCGTCAGTCGTGTTTCCACAAGCAAGTAAGCTAGAATTTGTTCCAGTTCCAAAACCTAACATTGAGGAAATTGGAGTTTCACTTGCTGAAGAGTAGCCAAGTTGAGACATGTTTACTTCAGGGAAAGAGAAAGAAGCAGGGATAATTGTACCTTTTGATAAAGGAACTACAAAACCGTTGGCATCCAAAGTTGTTCCTGGTAATTCACCAGCAAAAAGTCCGGACCAAGCTGTACAACCAGACGCGTTCAAATACTTCCCGTTTTGAATATCATTATAAAAAGGCAAATATGAATATGTGCGGAAATCTAGAGTTTTCGCATGACGATTTGAAGGTGAAAAATGATTTGGTGATTGGAAAGAGTGACCTACAGAGGTATAATTTGCGCCTTCAATAGTATGGCATAAATTATCAAGGAACGACTTGGAACTACATTGTGCTCCGGTAATTCCAAATTCTCGTTCATTTTTTACTGTTTGTGTTTGTGAATTCAAACAGAAATAATCACAATTAGTAGGAAGAGCGAAGTCTGCTGCCGTCAAAAGATTACATTGACTTGTTGCACCTGCGTATTGGCCTGTGTTGCTAAAGATCGTGTTTTGAAGATCCATCATTAATCTTTGAATTTCGATTAATGCGGAGTTTGCTCCTGCCATGTCACATCTAGCTCTCATTGCGACGACTGCACCGGTAATGAAGTCTTGTAAGTTGGAATTTAAGTTATTAATAGCTGTATCCATGATTGTAGATTTACCATAGAAACTATCTCCAACTGCTTCGGTACACCTTATGCTAGATGGGAAGAAAGCGGAAGAACTATGCAAATCTGCTCTGACGCACTTTTCGTATGCTAACAAAGTCGATAATTGAGCTGGAGGAATGAGTTTGGAACTTCCATCCCATGCATATACTCCACTAAACGGAGATAGGTAGCTGGTTGTAGTCATTGGGCAGCTTCCACCACTTGGTTCTGCAAATGCCGTTAAATTTGTACCACCGTCAACACCTGCCTTCAAGTTTGAAAGTAAAGTTGTAGATCTGTTATCGCATTGAGAGAACAAATATTCAAAAGCTCCTTTAAGAGACAAAGTCAAGGATTCTGTGACCTTTCCTCTTCCTGGAATTGTCTGAGTATAAGCATTGTCCATTGCTTGATATGTTACGTTATTAGCTGCAAATGCTTTGTTCAAATCCTTACCAATTTTGGTATAATCTAAGACTTCATTGTTTGAAGTTGAAGGGATCAAAGTTCCAAGACCAAGACCTGCTCCACCTAAAGCCACTAACGATAAGAAGCTTGGAAGAGCTCCCATTGTGCCATATTGAGCGTTTTGTTCGTGTACTATGCCAGCGTGCATTGCAACTTGTGCGAAACTTGCAATGGCTTTCAAGGTAGCTTGAACTTCTGGAGTTTTTTCTCTAGTTGATGAATCTTTGACATAAGTCGACAAAGTGTTCATAACCGTCTTATGGTCTTCCAAAGATGGCTTAGAATGGAAGTTGGTATTTATATAAGCATAACGATGGCTAGCTCCCCAAATCTTACCTTTGTATTCGAAGATTGCCCTATCTCTTTCAACGAGATCTGACATTGCTTGTTTATCTTGAGGTAGTAAGCCACCAGCTGGTCCCACTTCTGCTATGAGTCGGCTAGTTATATTTAATCTAGCTTTTTCAAAAGAAGAACCTTTTTCGACTGGTTTAGTATAATCAATCGGTTCATTGTTTTTAGTAGGTTTTGTCGGTGCAATTGATTCCATCAGAGAATCGATTATTTCAAACTTGTTTGTTGAAAGTATTCCCTTTTCCGTTGCTAAGTCCATTACATTTACTTGGCAAGTTGCGGGATCCTTTGTAGGATTCAAAGCATTATATGCTTGAGTGAACAAATTTAAAGCATCATCTCCCTGATTTCCTGCTATTACACAGTTAGCGCCCAATATAGAAAGTAGCGCGAAAGTTTTCATAAAATTTTTCATAGTAAAAGTGTGGCACGGAATTGGTAAAAAATATGTAAACAATTTTGAGGTTTTTTTATTTTTTTACAGTTATTAAAAAAAATGGTTTTTTGGCCTAAATTGCTAGGTTTTTATTGAGAAAATTTTCGTAAACTTTTAATTTTTATTAAATTTTTGTTTTTTTGAAGTTAATGTTTTTTTAATAATTAGATACGAAGATACTCGCAAGTATTCAAAACGGGGTGTCAGATTTTTTAGGGGGGAGATTTATTAAGTTTGACGCTTTTTTGACGATATAGGGTGCTCTTAGTGGTCGTCAAATTCCTCAATTTTTAGTTGAAGTGCCGTTTTGGATACCCTTTTTTCGTTAAAAATTCGTTATTTTTGATTTTTTGTAAAATTTACTATTTATTTATTTCTGAAAAATTTTATTCCGCAAAGGGCGGCTGCTAGTGCGTCTGAAGAGTCAAATGGCATTTTTGATGGTAAATTTGGCAATAATTTGGCTAAACTGGCCTGAATTTCGTGTTTTTCTGCGGTACCTTTACAAGTTACTTCGGCTTTGATCTGTTTGGGCGGTAAAGTCTCGAAATTAATGGAGAATTTTCCTATTGCTGTCAAAATCGCGCCCCTTGCCAAGCCTAATTTCAGGCCGGAATTCTTGTTAATTCCTATGAAAGCATCTTCTAAAATGACCAGTTTTGGCGAGTACAATTCAAAAATTTCGCACATTTTTTCGAAGATAAAGAAAAGTTTTTCATGAAGTGAGCGAGTTGGGTTGATTTTTATGAGAGCGTATTGATATGACGCGACAAATTCGGCCATTTTGGCGGGTTCGAAGACCTCTTTCTTGACGCGTTTTCCTATCAAACTAGGTTCGATGATTGGGTTTTTGACAAGTTGTATAATTCCAATACCAAGGTTTTGAAGGCCTGGATCTATTCCTATGATTGTATGTTCCGGCAAGTCGGTTGTTTGTGGAATTTTGGCTATTTTAGCGGGATTTGGTAGGGTAGTGGCGGGATTTTGACCTAAATTTCCGCCTAATTTTACATGAAAAATTTCGGATTTTGTTAATTTTCCTGGCGGAGAGAGTGGTTTTTCGCGATTTTTTGCTAATTTTTGCAATTTTTGATCAGTTTTTGCAATTTTTCCAGGTTTTTTGTTGAAATTTATAGAATTTTTACAAATTTCTTCTGATTTTTTGCTATTTTCTTCTTTTTTTTCTAAGTTTTGGATTTTTTCCGCGGTTTTTTCATGAAATTTTTCAGAAATTTCACTTTTTTTTGCGTTTTTTAGGATTTTTTGATCATTTTTAGCAAAAATTTCGTGTTTTTTCGCATTTTTTTTGGATTTTATTATATTTTCTTCAGTTTTTATACAAAAATTTGAAGGACCATGAAAATTTTCGGTTTCATAAGTTGCAATTTCTTCACAAACTTCGCCATTTTGCTCGAATTTGGCGTCCTTTGCAATAGCTTCGTAAACTCCGCCATTTTGGCCGACTTTATCACTTAGCTCTGCTCCGCCATTTTGGCCAACTTTAACATCCTTTGCAGAGCTGTTTTTGCCTGGTTTAGCTTCGTAAACTCCGCCATTTTGGCCATCTTTAGCTGATTTAGATTTTGAGATTGTGCCAGCAGTTTTGTACGTTTTCATTGTCTTCTAATACATCTATAAGTTTTTGGAAACCTTCCGTTTTTTCATTCTCGATCAAATTTTGTGGAATATAACAAAACTCAGAATTGACAACTGGGAACTTTGTTTCTAGGTATTCCTGGGCCGAATGATAGTTTTCTGGCGCGAAAATGGCCATATTTTCGATCACATCCGTCGCATTTCCTTCAACTGCATACTCGAAAAAGGCTTCGAATTGGTCTTCTGGAACTTCGCACTCAATTTGTGCCACTTTGTCAAACATAAAAGCTACCGAATTTGGTTCTGCCATTGCCCCGCCGTACTTGGAGAAAATTGAGCGGATTTCAGAGGCGGTCCGGACCTTGTTATCGGTAATAGTTTCGACCAAAACGGCAATCCCTCCTGGCGCGTAGCCTTCGTACAAAATTTCCTCCTCATTATCGGCCTGGGCGCTCTTGTCTATGGACCGTTTTATGACTTCTTTTGGAACCCCTGCGACTTGGGCTTGACGTAGGGCCAAGCGTAGTTTGGGATTGGAATCTGGATCAATTGACCCGCCGGCTTTGATAGCTAGCGTAATTGCCCGGGAAATTTTTGTATATATTTTAGCTTTTTTGCTATTTTGTGCTGCCTTTCTGTGCATCACGTTCTTTGCGTGCGAATGTCCTGCCATAATTGTATTATATGGAAAATTTTTTAGTTATACTATAATGTAAGATATGATTGAAAAAGATGGCCAAAATGGCGGAAATTATGAAGCCATTGCAAGAAACGCTAGGACCGAGCAAAATAGCCGGGATTATGAGGTTGTCCCTAAGGTAGGACCAGAGCAAAATTGCGAAATTTACGAAAATACCTGCGAAAATTTTCCATCTGAGAAAAATGGCGGAGTATACGAAGCCATCGCAAGGGACACCAGGACCGAGCAAAATGACTCAGAATGGCAGGCGTTTGGAGATGGAATTGGAAGTGAAATTGGGGGTAAAAATTCACCATTTTGCCTAAAAGTGTTAATAAAAATTTTGAATACAGACGCGAAATTGCCAAATAAGCAAACTAGCGGAAGTGCCGGGTATGATTTGTTTTCTGCCGGAGATTACACCATAGAAGCCAAGCAGATTGGATTGGTAAAATTGGGGTTTGCAATGAAGTTGCCAGTTGGTCACGAAGCTCAAATTCGGTCGCGGTCTGGTTTGGCCTTTCGAAACCAGGTTTTTGTACTCAATTCGCCGGGGACCATTGACTCGGATTATCGGGATGAAGTGGGCGTTTTGCTCATGAACTTATCGGATTCTGCCTTTGAGGTCAAAAAAGGAGATAGAATTGCTCAGATGATTTTTGCCAGAGTGGCAAGTGCGGATTTTGGTCAGGTGGAGGATTTTTCGGATCGAAATTTGGAGCGAATAGGCGGCTGGGGTTCTACTGGTAAATAGGCGAAATTGGCAAAGAAATGAGGGGTTATGGATTTGTTGGTATGTGAGCTAGGGTCGGCAGAAAAAGGTGGTACTGTGGCCGCTTTAAATGGGTTTCTGATGAAGTTTTTTAGGCTACAAGAGTTTACGGATGGTTCGAGCGAGTGTCTTTTTGAAGGCGATTTTGAACATAATTTAATGGTGAAATTTTCGCAAATAAAATTTGCCAGTTTTGCCCAAATGCGGACGAAAAATTTTGAACGAATTTTCCTTTTTTACGAGTTCAAATTGCCAATGGAGTTACACGCTTTCCGAGTCCTACGATTGATCCGTTTTTTACGTAAATTTTGCCAAGATTTGGTTTTGATAGCGCCTTTTATGCCGTTTCTCCGCGAGCATTCCGAGGATTTCCGTACAAATAGTTGGCAGCTTTTGGATAATATTCCAGTGATCACCCTCGATCCGCATATCCTTAGAGAGAATGTTTTTGCCGTTGGGTCAAGTTTTTTTGAGTCTGAAATTTTGCCAGAAGATTTGGTGATTTTGCCGGATGCTGGCGCTAGTCGTTATAGAAGTCAATACAAAAATGAGTTTATTTCTGCCACGAAAGACCGGGCCATTGGTATAAAATTTTCGGACGGGGAGCGGATTTTTGGCCGAAATTGCGTGATTTTGGATGATATTATTAGTTCTGGCTATACTTTGCGCGCAACTGTCCAAGCTTTGCAGAAGTATAATCCGGCCAATATCAAGGCTTGTGTGACCCATAATTTGTACGAAAATCCGGACCCGAAGGCGTGGGGCTTGGATTCCTTAGCCATTTCGGATACATTAATAGTAGGAAAAGAATGCAATAAGATTTTCGATTACGCCAGAGCTTTTACGAATCTGAGGTCGATAGTTGACATTGCTTAACAAAAAAGGAGCTTTATGAATTTAAATGATTTTGAATTAGATTTGGTAAAGCGCGAAAACGTAGGTACTTCTGATGCCCGTGTTCTGCGCAATTCTGGCCACGTGCCTGCTACTATATATGGTTCTGGAAAATCTCCAATTTCTGCTTATATAAAAGAGGATGTTCTTAACCGCGCGCTTGGTAGTAGAACTTTGTTTAATAAGTTTACGAAGTTGAATTTTGGCAAGGAAAGTGTTTTGGCTTTTGCGAAGATTGTACAAAAACACCCAGTTACAGATCGAGTTTTGCACATAGATTTTCAAATTGTCGAAAAGGGCGGGGTGATTACCATGAAAGTGCCGGTAACGTTCATTAACAAAGAGCTTTGCGAAACTATCAAACTTGGCGGGCTTTTGAACATAGTTTCGCCATTTTTGGAAATGAAAGGAACTGCCGAGAAGATGCCGTCCTCTGTGGTTGTAGATTTGAAGGACGCAAAAGTTGGAATTTCGATCAAAGTTGAGCATTTGGTGATCCCTGAAGGGGTTAAAGTTACCAGCAAGTTTGTTAACAAAGTGGTCGCTACAATTTTGGCTGCTAAGAAGAAGGGCGGCGATGCGTCTACTGAAGAGAGTGCTGGAGATGAATCAGCAGCTTAAAGCTGAGTAAAATCGGCCATTTTAGCGACTTTACGAGAGTTTTGTGCAGTTTTTGTTGGTAAATAAGCCTGTTGGAGTGAGTTCTCATGCCGTAGTTGCCCATTTTAGGCGGCTTTTGGGGATTCGTAAAATTGGGCATTCTGGTACTTTGGACCCGGCTGCTTGTGGGTTGCTTTTGTTGGCAGTCGGGGATGGGACTCGGTTTTTGAAATTTTTTGCCAATGATACAAAAGAATATGAATTTACTATCAAGTTTGGGGTGCAAACGGACACTGCCGACGCGGATGGTACTATAATAAAAACTGATCAAAACCGGCCAAAATTGCAGACTTTACGATGTTGTGATGAAGTGGAGCAATCTCTAGGAGAGTTGGAGAAAGTTCAAAATCATGGCGAAGTGGGTAAATCTCTGGAAGAATGGCAGAGTCCACGAAGCCACTGCGAAGATTGTAAAAATCGAGCAAAATGGCGGGATTTGGAAGATATTTTACAAAAATTCCACGGAAAAATCACTCAAATTCCTACAAAATTTTCTGCTATAAAAATTGGCGGAATCCGAGCTTATGAATTGGCCAGAAA
>Ga0209340_1002262_pt1 | contig 11516 bp, 15 predicted proteins | sample EPASupsiteSAE323_FD_187266 | JGI IMG/M metagenome (GOLD analysis project Ga0209340, IMG submission 187266) | Bioremediated contaminated groundwater from EPA Superfund site, New Mexico - Sample SAE3-23 (SPAdes) (version 2) | ecosystem: Environmental > Aquatic > Deep subsurface > Groundwater >... | reverse complement strand
AATGTATTGGTTAAATACTATTTATTAAATACTATTAATTATATGTATTAGTTAAATACTATTTACTAAATACAATTATTGTATTATCCTTGATTGAAATCATTATTTGTCAGGCCATTCTTTTGTCGATTTTATCGACCATTGTGTCCAGCCTCTCCAGACCATCCGCCTCTTCCGGAGAGCCGTCAAATCTCATATCCACAATTTTAGGCTGCAAAATGCGAAATCCTTCCCGGACAAAGCGCGTCGCTCCCGATATCTTCATGCTCAAAATGACCTCCGGTCGCACATTGACCCCGCTCTCATCCTCTTCCAAGACAAGGCCCCTCAAATGCTCCTCAAGAGCTGAAGCGTCTCTGCTCTTCAAGCCGCCGGATGCCCAGCCAACGGCGACCAGCTCATCATTGCTCTTCAGCGCTACCTGAAAGCGACTGAGGCGCTGCTCCCTGCTGCCCCGCCCGTACTCAGCCCTAACCACCACCGCCGATATGGTCGCCTCATCCATCAGCAAAAAGTCCCTCTCGCTGCAGCCGCCCGGACGGTAGGGCGCAGCAAGGTCCCTGGAAACCAGACCTCTGCCGCCAGATTTTAGGATGCAGTCCAAACACTTTTGAACCTCATCATCGCTTTGCAGGACTCGCTGGCAGGCTGCAGAAATTCCCAGGAAGGGCAGGTCCTTCGGCTCACCGAGGATGTCAAGCAGCTTTTTATGCCGCTCCTGATAGGAAAGACCGGTCAGGTCCGTTCCGTTAAAGCAAATCAGATCGTAGGCCAGCAAGGCAGGCGAGACGCGGCTGCGGCGGGAGAGGCGTCGGCGGTTGATGTATCTCACCATTTCCGCCTGATCGCATACTCGTCCATCCAGGAATCCGATGAGATCCGCATCCATGATCCAGTCGTCTCTGCCGACATCCAGGCCCTGGCACAGGCCGTTTAAAGATAAAGTGAGATTCTTCAGGCGCGATGTGAAAACAGAGACCTCCCCTCCAATCATGTGAAGCTGGACCCTCAAGCCGGCATATTTGGGCAGAAATGCTCCAGGGATTATAGCCTTTCCCGGACACGCGATCATGGGCCTGATGGGGCGTCCGGGTTTGATCTGAAGGCCGCCAAGTGTTCCGTGCACGGCGGCCTCGGCCACCAATCCCATATCGGGCATGAGATTATAGGCTTTTTGCAGCTCGCGATGATCTGAATGAAGGGCCAATGCAAGGGCCTGGATCATGGTTTTGGGACCGATGCCTGCAAGCATATTTCCCAAAGCCGTTCGGGCGATAAACTTTCCTTCCTGCGGCGTTGCCTCCAGGAACAGACCTCTTAAGATGGCATCTTTCCGGTGCTCCGATTCCGGGCCGCTCATCCGGGAGATCTTTTCCAGCCTCCCATAAACCGATGAGGCCTGCAAAGGCTCCTCGGCCAAAGGATGCTGGTTCTTGGATTGGAGTGCAGCTTCGCAAATTTTTCCCGCATCATCCAGGCTCTCACGCAGGACAGAGATGTTCTCTTTGGATACCTCATCCAGCGCCCTCAACAAAGCCTCCGGACCGATCCCCATCTCCCGATTCTCCCAGGGGGGCCACAGTATCCCCAGCAAGAGCCGAACAGTAATGCAGATCGACAGAGAATCCGGATCGGCCAGGAGGCCTGCGGCAAGCTCTGCCTTGCGGCTGCGCTCGGCCAAAGATATCTCCTCAAGGGCGGCGGCAATTCGTGAATAGAGCATTTTTTTAACCCGGTATCGGCGCTCGATCAGACTCAAATCGATAGATCTCCAATCAATCGAACTCTATCGATCGGACTCTATCATTCGAACTCTATCAATCGAACTCTTCGATCAGACTCCAATATGATTCTATCTAATAATGATTCCAATTAATGCTCGATCGAACACCATATAAATGCGGGCTTAATGCAAATGATGTTCGATTAAGCTATTGATGTAACGCTAGACATGGCGCTCGATCTAATTCTCGATCGAACTCCCGATCTTGATATTCTTCAGATCCTCTGCCCTCTTGGCCAGATCCTCAATCATAGCATCCAATTCCCGAAGAAAAGGCCTGGTGTTGCCTGTGGTTACGGCTCCCGGCGCTGAGGCTTTGATCAGCCCCTCCTGCTCCAAAACCCGCAAAGAATAGCGCACTTTATGGCTGGGTATCTTGGTCTCCTCCGCAAGCTTGAGAATGCCGATGGGTTCATTCTCCACAACCTGCTTGAGGATAACCAGGTGTCTTTGCAGCATCTCCAGCTCCCCGCTCACCTTCTCGGTCAGAATTGTTATCACATCCCAAGGGATAAACAAATATTAATCGAATGATAACCTTATAATTCCATCGACTGACATGGCGCACGTTAACATGGATAAATCCCACCAAAATATTCTCCGGGAGGTCATGGACGGCTACATGGTCAGGGCTCCGGGAGCGAGAGCGGAAGCGGATCGATGCCTGGCCGTCAGCCGCTGGGGAGGAAGCCCGCTCTTGATGGTCCTTGATGTCGCCTTCACCTCGGTCGGGCTCGGCTATTTTCGCAGCGTTGTTCCCGCAGTCCGGCATTTTTGCGCCTGGGGAAAGATTTGCACACTGGAGGAGCTGCAAAGCGCGGATGCGGACGCGGATTGCCTGCGAAAATTCTGGAAGAATCGGAGGTCGTGGGAGGTGGCCAGGGGCATCGCCTCGCATCTGGTCGAACTGCAAAAAGAGCGAGAGCTGCATTGCGAGCGTGACGCTCTGGCCTGCTGGGCAAGAGAGGCTCGACCGGAAACGTGGAAAGATGATCCGGTGGGAAGAATTCGTGGTGTGGGCCTCGGAACATTTCAGTATCTGCGCATGAACGGGGGAGTGGATACCGTCATGCCCGACAAAATCGTAAGACGGGTTGTGGGAAGCATCTACCGGGATGCGGGGATGGAGATGAAGGAATACAGTGACCTGGACCTCATCGAAAAGGCAAAAGAGCTTGGCCAAGCCACCGGCTACAGACCTTTGGACATCTGCTGGATGTGCTGGCTTATTTCAGTAGCGTGCCCTTCGAGAGAGAAAGTCGATGCCGTGCTTTGAAGTCACCCGTCTTCCGTTATCCTTTCCCAGGATTTGAGGGGACGAGACGCCCGTTACGACAAGCATGGTCCTCAGGGTGTGATCGAGGTTGGGATCGACCTGTGCACCCCAGATGATTCTGGCATCAGGATTGATCTTCTGGTAGACCTCATCCACGACGGTTTCCGCGTCAGTGATGGTCATATCCGGACCGCCCACCACGTTCACCAAGGCCGAGGTTGCGCTGGAGACATCCACATCCAGGAGTGGGCTGCGCAGGGCTTTGCTTACGGAGTCGCGGGCCTTTTCGTCGCCGTCCGCTTCGCCCATGCCGATCATGGCCACGCCTCCGTTGGTCATGACCGTCCGGACATCGGCAAAATCCAGATTGATGAGGCCGGGGCGTGTGATCAGCTCGGTGATGCCTTTGACGGAGCGCATGAGCACCTCGTCCGCCACCTTGAAGGCGGCTTGCAGCGGCAAACTCGGCACCACGTCCAGCAGCCGGTCGTTGGGCACGACGATTACAGTATCCGAGACCTCTCTGAGTCGCTTGAGTCCGGCCTCTGCATTCTGCATTCGGATGGAGCCTTCCGCGCTGAAGGGGATGGTAACGATGGAAATGGTCAAAGCTCCCGCCTCCCTGGCCGCCTCCGCTACCACGGGAGACGCGCCTGTTCCCGTGCCGCCGCCAAGGCCGCAGGTGACGAAGACCATGTCGGCACCGTTCACTGCCGCCTTGATCTCATCGATGTCCTCCTGGGCCGCTTCCTCGCCGATGGCGGGAAGGCTTCCTGCTCCGAGACCCCGGGTAGTGCGCCTGCCGATGAGGAAACGCCGGTCGGCATTGATATGAAGCAGATGCTGGGCGTCGGTGTTTATGGCAAAAAGCTCGGCTCCCTGGATGCCGCATTCGGCCAGGCGGTCGATGGTATTTGATCCTCCGCCGCCACATCCGATGACCCTGATGACTGTGGTCAGCTCCTCCAGGATCGAAACCAACTCTTCATCGCTCTGGATCATGCTGGAGGGCTTGATCCTGTTCTCCGCCTCTGCTCGGCCCAGGGCGTCGTCGATGATGTACTTCAATTCCATCCCCTCTACTTTTTTTCTGCTTGATTGTAGTAATCTATTAGTATATAGATTTTGGCATAGTGAATGGAGAAGACTTATTAAAATATTATTCTGAAAATATATTTGGAGATGGCAGGCTGAATTCGATAAACAGGAAACGATGAAGTAAGCATATGCTGAGAGGAAAATAAACTCTCAAATATGTACTAAATATATTACTACTGACAAGATATATATTAAAAAGAAAACTGATCTGCGGCCCCGATAAAGGAGGCAGACGAAGGATATTATTATTAATTTATATGCCGGACATCAGTTGGATTTCAAGGATTTGAGCTTCTCGATCTGTCTCATGATCCTATCTGATTCCTTGGCCTTTTCGCCTTCCAGGTAGCCGATGATCTCAGGAAGGCTTCTGTTGAGCTTATAAATACGATATGGCCTGCCTTTTCCAGGATTCTTCTCGTCCCTCTCCGATATCCAATCCAGCTTTCGAATCTCCCTCATAGCAATGCTGACTTCTGGCTGCCTCAGATCCGATCCTATCTCAATCTCACGAGATGTAGCCTCAGCCACCCCTGCCAGGTAGGTGAGAACCTTGGCCACATTCCTCTTGAGGCCAACCTTCATTAATATGGATGCAAACTCGTCGCGCTCGACTTTTAGGTCTGAGCCGGCTGTTGTATTCAAAGCGGTCACCAGCCGCATAACTAAGCATAACATATATATAAGTTTCGTTGAAAATAATTCCATTGAAATAGAATTTTGCCCAATCTTTAAAATTATATTTTGTATCAATGTAAAATGCTCTGCCGTCAAGCTGATCAAAGATGAAAATTGATTTTGATTGAATGACCGCGATCTATTTGGGGATCAGGTAATTATACCGGTATTTGCTCTAATGATATCGAAAATATGGGCCAGGACACCTCATCAGAGACTGCAATGGATTTGAGGAACACTCGATATTTTCTTTGCCAGATATGAAACTACCTGACCGCAGGCATGGGCCGAAACCTGAATGTAATCATTTGCTTTGGCATGTCGTTGCGGGGCTCCAGAGCGACACGACTTATCCTGCCTTGTCGTTCCAAGTCATCGAGAATTGGCTCCAACTCATTCAACCTCATGTTCATGCGAATGCACAAATTATCGCTATCCAAATTCCCGCCGCGTCTAACAAGATTCCAGAGGACCTTATCTTGCAGAGTTTGTGGAGGTCGTCTCATCAGTGATTTATTAGGTCTGCAGGAATAAGAGCATGACGTATGCGGGGCGAAAGTAATCTTCTTTGCGGACATTTATGGATACTTGAATGAGGTTGGACCATAGCGAAGGAGGGCCAGGCATTTTCGTCCATGAGATTACTTTCGCCCCGCCTGGCTTGGCCTCATATCCTCAAAAGCTTTAGTTGGTCATATGGACTTCGAACTCTATCCCACGATCACCCTCCGGTCCAGGTCCTCCAATGTCCTGGTGGCACCAAGGGAGATGCTCATCCAGGCCTTGAATATGAATCTGAACCTACAGAGGTTTAAGGTGCTTTATGTCTCCGGCAACTACTCCGGCATTCTGAGCAAGCTGGATCGCAGGTTAACGGAGCTGGAGGTTAGAAGAGGCTTCACGGTCTTTCAGCTCATGACCATTCTGGAGGAGGCCCATCATTCGCTCATCATCGTCGAGCATGATCCGATGCTATACGAAGATGCTGCTGAGATGGTAGATTACGTTTCGCATTCCCTGCGCGATGCTTCAAAAGATGCTGCAGTGCTGCTCTATTCCCCCACGGTTGATCCATTCCTAGAGGATCTGATGAAGAACGCCGACCGGGTGTTCTATTTCGAGGAAGGGCCGAGAGCTGCGCCGAGGATGGTCGCCAAGGCGCTTCCGAAGGCACAAAGAGACCAAACCACGCTGGAGGCATTCTCATGAACTGGCCGTCCCTACAATGGCCCCGGAGACGTGAAGCCAAGCTTGTCTCTCCTGCGCGATCTACGAACATGAATGTGCTGGAGCTGCAGACTGCTAAAGAGATTCTGGCGGAGATATTCCGGGCCAGGCCTGAGGATATCGAGGACATGATTCAAAGGCGTCTGGCGGAAAAGAGTTGGCGTGAAGAGCACGAATGGCCCGTAACCTTCCTTCCGGAGTGATCATGGGCAGGAGCTTTGAGAGCGTTAGGCAGGGAACGAAGGATGTGTCGGCCAGGTGGCTGAAGGCGTCCAGGGCGCTGAAGAAAGAGGACCAGGTTTACGGGCAGAGGCTGGCGGATCTGGCGAAGAAACATTCCAGCGAAGCTTTCTATGCGCTCGATGATCCACTGGAGGCGGCTGTCTTCTCTGTGTTGGTTGAGATTCTAAAAGAGAACTCTGAGGAGAAAAAAGCCGAGAATGGCAAAAGAAGATAGGACGCAATTCCTAAGTTAATTGTAGTGGGTCGGTTGGATTCGACGATGCTTGCTCATAGCCAGCATGATTGCTTCGTGAATGGGTGCAACTACGGTGAAGCGTCTCTCTGAGAAGGCAACTATTGATAGGAGTCGCTGGATAAATTACTCGAAGGAGAAGGTGCCATGGGTCATGTCTACTGATCTGCCTGCTCTGCATTGGCCTTAAGCAGAGTCTAACAAGGAGCTGGTTCAAGCTGACCTCCAGAAGGTGTTATCTTCTTGAACTCTAAAGAGATGATCATGAGGATGAAATCGGCTGTTTGGATCATGCTGCTGGCCTTATTTGTAATGCCAGGCGTTGCGGATGATATGGGGGTTCAGGCCCTTTACAATGCAAGTCCGATTGCAGGAGAAGAGGCTATGGAAACCCCCGGCGTTGGTGACACCGGAGCTGCGGACCCGCTCATCCTGTCGCTCAAGGATATGAATAGCATCGTCATCCCGAGTGCTATAGTGGCAACGCTGCTGGCCACATCTGCAATGCCTGATGCTGCTGATGATGTGGACAGGTGGATTCAGAACCTTGCAGATCCAAGTCCAGGCATAAGAGAGGTGGCAGCAGAAACCTTAGGCGATGTTGGCGACGCCAGAGCAGTCGGTCCGCTGATTCAGAGTCTCAATGATGAGGACGCATATGTCCGAGCGAGTTCTGCAGTAGCTCTCGGCAAACTCAACGACGCCAGAGCCGTTGAGCCGCTCACCCAGGCTCTCAGGGATGCGAATAGCGCGGTCATTCCGAGTATCATGGCGGCTCTCGTTAATCTCAACGCAGTCGATCCAATGATCCAGGCTCTCAAGGATACGGACAGCACTGTCAGATGGAATGCTGCAGTAGCTCTTGGCAAACTCAATGATACCAGTGCAGTAGAACCACTCATCCAGGCTCTCAAGGATGAGGACTCGTATGTCCGAGCGAGTGCTGCAGGTTCTCTCGGCAAACTCAATGATGCCAGAGCCGTTGAGCCACTCATCCAGGTTCTCAAGGAGAAGGACTTGATTGTCCGTGCGAGTGCAGCAGAGTCACTTGGCAGACTCAATGACACCAGAGCGGTTGAGCCACTCATCCAGGCCCTCAAGGATACGAGCAACGGTATCAGCCCAAGTGCCATAGCGGCTCTCGTTAACCTTAACGCAGTCAATCCAATGATCCAGGCTCTCAATGATACGGACATCGGCGTCAGATCAAGAGTCATAAGGGTCCTTGGTGAGATCAATGATGCCAGAGTTGTTGAGCCACTCATCCAAGCATTAGTGGATGAGAATCCGTATGTCCGAGCGAATGCTGCGGCAGCTCTTGGCAAACTCAATGATACAAGAGCTGTAGAGCCACTCAGTCAGGCTCTCAAGGATGAGGACTCGCATGTCCGAGCGAGTGCCGCAGCGGCGCTCGGCATTCTAGGCAACATTCGAGCGATAGGGCCTCTAGAGTCGGCATTAAATAACGAAGAGGTAGCGGTTAAAGTTGCGACTGAGCAGCTCTCGAAAAGTTAGGATCCCGGGATACTATCTGACTGCAGGCTTATGCCGTGGCCTGAACGTGATTATCTGCCGTGGTATGCCGTTATAGGGCTCCAGAGCGGCACGACCTATCCTACCTTGTCGTTCCAGGTCATCGAGGATTGGCTCCAGCTCTGTCATCCTCATGTGCGTGCGGCGTCTCAGAGTTCCGCGATCCAAACTCCCGCCGGCTTTAACAAGATTCCAGAGGACCTTATCCAGCTTGGTTTGCGTGGCAAATGTCATTAGATATTTTTTAGAAGAGCTGAAATAAGGGCACAAGGTGTGTGCGGGGCGAAAGTAATCATACAAGTGAATGACTGGGCCTATACTGTGGTTCATTGAGGCTCTGGTTCGGCGGGGCAGGTTTTGTTTATAGCGCGAGGGTCGAGAAGATTCGTCCCTTTCAGGGGATAGGATGAATCGCGCCCCATGTTGTCGATATCTAGATATCCCAATCAATCCCTGTCAGTGTCGGACAAACACCTTCCTAACCCACGGACTGTGGGGGATAGCCCGTCGAGAAATGTAACCTCTGCTCTCGGAGCAAGTTCGTTCAATGAAGAAGGAAGCCCTGCTCCTTCAGGGGCAAGCGAGGAAGTCACACCCGGACGTTTTGGGTAAGCCGGTAGGCTCCTTTCATCGCAGTGGCAAGATGTCTGATGTAACGCTTGATCCAGAGTGCTGTGCTTTTGCCTGAAAATGGTTAAGCATGATCGGGATCAATTAGAGGCTATTTCTCTGAGTCTCTGAATGGCCTGCAGAGTCCTGGCAGTTTCGATCTTTTTTTCATTCTCATAATGCTGTATGATCTCTTCGATGGGTATTCTAAGCTTGTAGACTCTCATAGGGCGGCCTTTTCCATCTATCTTGATGCTACGCTTAATGATCCAATTGTTTTGTTCCATTGTGCGCATGCCTATGCTAACTTCAGGTTGTCTTAGGCCAGCCCCGATCTCAATTTCCCTGGTGCTTGCTTCTTTCACGTTCGCTAGATAAGTTATGAGCGCAGCCATGTTTCTGGGGACGTTCAAGCTTTGCAGCGCCTGCATGAATTCACGGTCTTTCTCGTCCAGCACTTTAATCAAAAATTCTTTTATTATGATCCCACCAAGATTCGTGCATCGTTTTATCGTATATAATTATTCTTTAAAACTGCTATTTCGTAATATTCTCAGTTGTAATATCGTTAAATGCGTCAGTATGATCTTCTGTCCGGCGGAACGCTGCGGCTTCTCTGTGGTTGGCGTGGAGTGCATCTGAGGCCGGCAACGTTCGCCCTTGGTGAGACGCAAGCAATTGATATGGCTTGAAGTAGCCTCATCCTTCCAGCCTGAACTCCTCCGGCCACAAACTATCATCTTTGACGCTCATCTCTCCGCAGGTCCCAGGATCCAGGAAAACTATTTATCGTCAACCTTCATAGGTTGACGCATGAACTTGTTCACCAACGAAAAACAGTTCGAGTTCTGGAAGCTGAGGCGCGCCCGGCTACCCAATATAACCATTGCCAAGAACTTTGGGATCTCCCGGCAGGCGGTTTCGAAAGCCCTTCTCTCAATAGATGGGAAGATTGAGACCACGCTCCGCGAGATGGCAAGTGCCAACAAAATCGCAATCTTGAAAATCAATCCGCAGTTGGGCGTTCTTTTCGGTCGTTCGGTTCCGCTAGGCGTAGATGCAATCATCTTCGTCTCCGGGAGCCATGGTGTTCAGGTCTGGTATGAACATGATGGCGACTGCAGTGCGTGCGAGGAGTATGCGGCATGCATGGAACTGCTCTGGGATTATGCCGATGAACTCGGCATCGCCCTCAACCAGGCAGCTGATCCCACTAAAATGGCAGAGGAATTATTCGCAAAGGTGAAGGAGCTGGCTTGACATGCAATTTGCGGAAATTATCGAACACTGGACGGGGTGGTGTCCAAGGAAACAGAAAGTCCAGATGGCTTCCAGGGCTTGTTTTTTGTCGGAGGAAAAAAACATGGAATCTCAGAAAAGAACGATAAGCAGGACAAAAGGAATGGCGGCAATTGTACTGGTAGTTGTCGCAGCATTGGCGGGAATGCGACTTGAGTTCGACAGCATGCAATCCCTGGACTGGGTCCTGAAAGATCCCAAAGCTGTAGAAGGTTACCAGTGGTTAGCGAACAACACTGAAAGTGATGCGGTCGTTCTGGCCTGGTGGGATTATGCGGACGGGATTGAGAAGATCGGTCACCGTGGAGTTGTGATCAAGGAGGCATCCGAGAAAATTAAAAACACTATTGCAGGCTATTCAGTTCCCGGAAGGCCCTGGCATAAGATAGAATATGCTCTGTGGTATCCCTATGAGCCCGATGAGAAGGTCAAAGATGTGGCGGCTTTCTTCGTATCAGAGAACTCAACATCGACCAAGGAAATCGCCCGCAAGTATGGGGCAAACTATGCACTCGTAATGTCTGAAGATTTGGGCAAGTACTACCCAGTATTGTTGGCAGCCGGCGGGAATTTCAGCGACTACGTGATGATTCCGAAAAATCCCGGGGCGGTCAAATTTGATATTAGGTCGAACCTGAAAAAGGAAACCATCTATACCAAAATGGTCAATGGAGATGGCATAGAAGGATTCTCGAAGGAATTTGACAACGGCCAGATGAGAATTTATAAACTGAATTGATTTGGTAATATGCAAAAGTGATTGCCGAAGCAATGATGGTGGTCAAGCGCAGCAGTTCTCTATTGCCACCATCCGTATTTTTTCCGTGCTTGATTATTTCGGCAAAGGAATGAATCCGCCCGTAGGGAGTAGCAAAAGACCTTGGGGGTATCGGGCGGCTCCAGGCTATACTACTACTCACAGGTATGAGTAGCTTAGCCGCGCGGGGCGAAAGTAATCTGGCGGGCGAGAATGACCTGAGCTAATGGGTGCTTCGACTTCCACACAGCTGTTCTATGACATTTTTCTCGATTTGTGTATCTTGCCTATTCAGTCTTCCAGTAGGCATTATACCAGAACTTGCAGCCGTCATCTCTCTGTCTTCGGTCGATAGCTACGCAGCCCCATCTCGCCAGAGTTCTCAAAGAACAAGATAACCGCTTCTCTATGCGAATCCAATCAATGTACGAGGAAATCTCAAGGCCCATGGCTTGGGCGATATCCTTCAAAGATTTTGCATCGTCTTTGCTTTCCGGAAGTACTGCTAATATAGCCTCATGGTTCATGCCATTTGCCTCGATCTGCTTGATGCGATGATAATCCTCTTCTGGAGTGCCTCAGAGTTTTGTGCCAGATTAAACAATCGCTATTTGCTAAATTGTTGCAAGTAGGCAATATTTAATGTTTACTGATGGCACAATCTAGAATTCCAGTGATGAAGTGAAGGCAGGATATATCCACGAGAAAATATTTAATCTTCAAGCAGATGTATCCTGTGTGACCCTTCAGTGACTCAGATACAATTTAACCTAATGAACTT
>Ga0209340_1002261_pt1 | contig 11523 bp, 9 predicted proteins | sample EPASupsiteSAE323_FD_187266 | JGI IMG/M metagenome (GOLD analysis project Ga0209340, IMG submission 187266) | Bioremediated contaminated groundwater from EPA Superfund site, New Mexico - Sample SAE3-23 (SPAdes) (version 2) | ecosystem: Environmental > Aquatic > Deep subsurface > Groundwater >... | reverse complement strand
AATTGATGATAAATCATATATCAATTTTTTATTAAAAAATTTAGAGAATGACCAGCAAACAATATTAAATTTTATAGATAGTAACTCAAATTTATTTGAAGAACTAAACATAATTAAATCCTCAAAATTTTTTAAGTTATGGCCAATTTATTGTAAATTAAAAAAAATTCTCAAAATTAATGAAACAAAATAATTTAAAAGCTTCAATTATTATTCTCAATTACTTCGGTGAAGCGATAATCTCAGAAACTATCGATTCTGTCTTGAATCTAGACTTTCCTAAAAATAAATTTGAATTGATTATTGTCGATAATAATTCCCAAGATAACAGTCGACAAATCATTAAAAAATATGAGAAAGAAAATTCAAATATTAAATCACTTTTTTTAGATAAAAACTTAGGTTTTGCCGGTGGTAACAATCCAGGTATTAAAATTGCTAAAGGTGAATATATAATTCTTCTTAATAATGATTGTATCGTCGATAGAAAATGGCTTAAAGAATTAATTTCCTGTGCCGATAAAAATCCAAAAATATTTTCTGTTGGTTCAAAAATAAAAAAATATCCACCTGAATCAAATTTAGTGCAAAATGCTGGTAGTATCGTTTTTCAGGATGGTTACGGTCGAGATATCGGCAGCGTTGTAACCACAGATAGGGAACAATTTTATGAATTAGATGAAAGTCAATTTAATCAAGAAAAAGAAGTTTATTCCACTTGTGGTGCAGCCGTACTTTATCGATCATCAATTTTAAAAAAGATTGGAGTCTTAGATGAAAGTTTTTTTATGTATTATGAAGATACAGAAATTAGCGAAAGAGCCAGGCTTTGTGGATATCAAAATTACTATTGTTCAAAAGCTATTGTTTATCATCATCATGCTAAATCTAGCAGTGAATGGTCACCATTTTTTATATTTCATACCGAAAAGGGAAGATTGCTACATACTTACTACCATTTTCCTACCAAAATATTTTTACAACAATATTTTTTATTTCTTATAAAATCTAAAATAAGATTATTAACCAATTTAATCAAAAACAAACACACATTCAAAAAAGACTGGCAATATATTCGAGTTTGTTTCTCATTTATTATTGATTTTTATAAAATCAAACAAATCAAAAATAAATATTCCAAACTTTATAACAACAATAAAGTCCAAGAAAATTACGCTAAAATATTATCAGGTTATTGGTATTTTAATTAATGAAAAAAACAGCAGTAGTTTATGATAAATGGTTATCCTCTTTAGGTGGGGGAGAAGTAGTTGCCTGTAATATAGCTAAAACACTCATTGAAAATGGTTATGAAACTACTTTTATTAGTGGTCACAAAGTAGATCCAAATTTAATAATCGAAAAACTTGGGATTGATATCTCCAAAGCTAAATTTCTAGTTATTTGGAATGATGAAATAAAAATTAAGAAGATTACTAAGGGAAAAGATATTTTTGTTAATGCTAGTTTTATGGATTACACCACTGGATCAGCTAAAAAAAATATTTTTTACACCTCATTTCCAACACCACCATTCAATGGAATTAAGGGAAAAATATTAATTAACATTATTATTCCAATTTTGTTGTTTTTTGTAAAATCAAGAGAAGATTTAACACCTGAAAAAGATGAAATATTTAGATATGGCCATTCACTCAAAAAAATTAATCAAGACAAAAAAATTGCTTTTTCTGAGCTAAACACAAAAAATAAATACCATCTCAAATGGATATTCTTTTTAGAAAATTTTTCTAAATCAAATCTCCAGTCAATTTCATGGAATACCGAAAATGCTATTTTAGAAAAAGAAATTATAAAAGTTGATCATTTTCACAACACTATAAAAATACACCAAATAATTAGACCTTTAAGTAATACTTGTTATCTTTCAATCAATAATAAAGATAAAAATGATATTTTATTTTTAATTGAACCAAAAATTCTATCATGCAATTTTATTGATTTTTACTCTCAATCTTTTTATTACAAATTAAACAATCGCCTTAGAGCTGGTATATTTGGAAACTTGATCGAAAGAATGAGGAGTTTTGACATTGTTTTTGCCAATTCCAAATTCACCCAAAAATGGATCAAAAATTATTGGAAAAGAGATTCTATCGTTTTATATCCTCCAACACCTTTTGTTGGTATAAATTCCAAAATTAAAAAACAAAATAAAATTTGTTCAGTTGGTCGTTTTTTTACATTAGGACATAGTAAAAAACAGGAAATAATGATTGAAGCATTTAAAAAAATGGTAGATAGTGGACTAAAAGGATGGGAACTCCATCTTGCTGGTGGTCTCGGCAATGAACCAAGTAGTATCGAATTTGCTCAAAAAATACAAAAGTCAGCTTCAAAATACCCAATTTATTTTCATTTTAATCAATCAAGGAAATTTATTGAAGAACTTTATCAATCATCAAAAATCTATTGGCATGCTGCCGGTTTTGGAGAAAATGAACAAAAGAATCCAATCAAATTTGAACACTTTGGCATCACCCCAATTGAAGCTATGTCAGGTGGTTGTGTTCCAGTTGTTTATAATGGCGGCGGATTACCAGATAGTATTTACGCAATTGGTCTTGATTCTAGTAAGCATATTTTTAATAGTATCGATGAATTGTGTCAAAAAACTAAAAAAATTATTTCAAATCCAAAATATATTAAACAGTTCTCGTCTATTGAATACTTAGACAATATTAAAAAATCTTTTTCAGCTGATAAATTTATAAATGATTTTTGGGATTATCTCAAGTCAAAGTAAATTACTTACAGCTATACTCTTCAACGTAATTAAAATAATGATCACTTTGAAATTGGGGTGCTATTTTATCTCTATTAAGTTTTATGCAATCCATTTCTGAAAATATATAACTCTTTTTTAATTGATTTTCAGCATCTAAATCAGCCATCAATAAAATTGGTTTATTTTTTAAGTCCAAAGACAATTTTTCTTTAATATTTTCAGAAATTTTATTACTTAATAATATATCTTCTTTTTGTTCTTTATCTATATATGAATAAACTGGAATTTTATTATATTTTTCAGCCAAAAAAGAATAAAAGGTTACACCTCCTCTAAAAACTACTACAATTTGTTTATAACCATCAAAAACACCATCAATGGAATTATATATATCTATATATCTGTCCTTACCTAATAATTTTAATCCCTCTATATATGTTCTTTTATAATGTGTAGAAATTTTTGGAGGCCAAAATTCATCTAATATAAACCCCCTTAACGCGTAATCATTTTTAATAGACATAAAACACAGAGTGGCAAAAACGAAGATAAATATTTTAGATAAAAGATTATTTTTTATTTTTGGTAAAAATTGAATAACATTATCAAATAATAAAATCCAAATAATTGCAGTCATTGATGTTTGATATCTTCCATAGCCAGATTGCCAAGACCAAAACAAAAGACTAGAAAAAATTATTATATAGATAATTTTCTTTTTTTTGATCAATAAATATAAAGAAGTTAAGTAAGGAATAATTAAGAATAAAGAAAAAATTAATCTAACTGGTTTTTTTAATACTATCCACTCTATATATTTTGAATCATTAAATGCTACTAATGGCCAAATCAAAATTTCTTTCCATCCTACAGGACCCCAACGTAAATCTCTCGCGTTAATTAAATTATATAATGGTGACTTAAAAACACCGTTATACAAAAAACCTAAAGGATTTCCAGTTTCAAAATAACTTCTTATACAATAAACTCCTATTAAAAAAATAATAATAGAAATTATCGTCCAATCAGTTTTACATATTTTTTTAAAATTAGAAAAGAAAAAATATGTGAATAAAATGACTATAAATAAACCAGATGACTGTTTTGTTAAAACAGCTAATATCATTAAAATAACCATTAACCCTTTATTTCCAGTCTTTGATAAAAATAAATATGTTATTTCTAATGAAAATAAAACAGTATAAAAATCCGACATAAACAAAGTATGGGTTAAAACAAGTTCAGGTAAAAAATATAAAAATATAAAAAATAAATTTATATAAAAATGACTTAATTTATTTTTATTTTCAAAAAGTTTATTGAACCTTAAATTCAAACCCAAAAACCAAATAAATTGAACTAATGATAATAATAAAACGGTTAATCTAATACCAATATTATTTATCAATGGGTAATAAGCCGTTTGCAATAATGGATAGAGATAAGAAGAATCACCAACTGATAAGAAACCATTACTTGACCAAGCACTCAATGCATAATATCCACTAACCATATGTAAAACATAATCATCTAATGCATGAAAATAAATTGGAAATCTATATAAAATTAATATTAATCCAAAAAAACATAACAAATAGTTAAACTTTTGAAAATTTTTAATATAAAAATTATTTTTATATTTCCTTAAAATTAATAATGATATTAAGAAAAATAATAAGTGAAATAAGTTTAAAAATAATTCCCATTCATTATTAAATTTGAATACAGCTATGAATGCTAAAAGTAAAATACTAGAAAAAATATAAGAAATAAAAATATATGGTATTAAATTAAATATTTTTTTTAAAATTATCATTTTTCTTGATTTTTAAAAAATAATGACAAAAATTGAAATGCATAAAGTATTATAAAAAAGCTGAATAAAAATAAAAAATTATAATTTTGAATTAGAACAAAACTTTTTAATACCAAAATATTAAACAATTGTATAAGACGACCATGAAATAAATATATAAAAAAGGAGAATTCACTTAAAAATACCAAATATTTAGAAATAAATAAATTTTCTAATCTTTTTAATAAAAAAATAGTAATTAATAATAAACCAACAGTAATTAACAAATCAGATATTATCCAACCCCAAATATTGTATGTTGAGATTGTTCCTAAAAACCATAATAAAATCCCAAATAAAAATTCTTTAATATTAATATTTTTTATTACATTATTATTTTCTAAATATAATTTTGCTGTTATCATTCCTAAAGAAAATTCAAACAATCTAGATGGAAAAGTTTTCAATACTACACCTAAAATTGAATCGACAAATGATAATGGTAAAATCCCCTGATTTAAAATCAATATTGATAAAAATCTAAAACTAATAGTAATAAATAAAGTCCAAAATAAAAATTTTTTATTACCAAGTAATTTAATTTTTGATATTAAAAATTCAAAAAATACATAAAATTGTAATATTAAAACAATAAACCATAATGTGTCATTTATTTTATCAATGTAAACGAACTTTAAATCAATAAAAGCTGGAAAAATAAACAGTAAAAAATAATCTTTTATATCTAAACTAGGAATTTTAATTAAATCACTTTTAAAAAATCTAACCAAAATAAAATTTATTATAAAAGAAAACAATATGGCAAATTGCCATGCTGGAATAATTTTTTTTATTCTTTTAACTAAAAAAATTTTATTTTCTTTTTTTGATAAATATGAATAAGCTAAACCAAAGCCACTTAAAAATATAAAGACGCCTACAAATTGCCAACCTAATCTTAAAATTGCAAAAACTAGATTAAGAATTAAATTATTAAAAACAAAAATTTTACTCAAAAAAAACGGAACATTTAAATTTTGGCTATTTATTGGAAACCATAAAGCAAAATGATATAGAACAATCATTAAAATTGATAAACCTCTCAAGTAATCAAAAATTACAATTCTATTATTTTTCATTTAAAAAATGAAACAATCCTTTAATCAAGCCAAATAACCACGCAAAACCACGAATTAATTGTAATAAAAAATCTTTAATTGCAAATACAAATCTCTTTCGTTTTTTCAAATAAAAAAACAATCTTGAATTCAAAATAATTAAAGCTAAAACCGAAATTAAAAATGGGAAAACAAATGATTTAGAAAAAATACTTAAAACCAAAAAACCAACAATGAAACCACTAAAAACAACGATGTACTTTGCATTACCAGAGTATTTATCCCCACTAACTCGCTTTGGATTATCTTTATATAACTTCATTCGGTAAAAACCATGTCTAAATTGAGTTTTTAAATATTTTTTTAAATTTGAAGGATGATGATGACCAACTTTTGCATTTTTATTAAAATAAATTTTGTACCCAGCTGATTGAATTTTGTAACAGAGATCCCAATCTTCTGCCGTTGCTACAGGATAAAATTCATTAAAACCATTTATTTTTTTTAAAACTTCTTTTTTTACGGCCAAACTATAAGATCCATGTGCATCAGTATATTTACCAAAATTTAGATATCTAAATTTTATTTCTTCACCAATTAGATTAGCCAACAAACTATTAGAATTAATTGTTTTATTATAAGCACCACCAACAGCCCCTATTTTGTCGTTAATATCAAAAGGTTTTATTATCTCTTTTAACCAATCTTTTTCTGGCACACAGTCACTATCAGTAAAAACGACAATATCACCATTTGCATGTTTCCAGCCATTATTTCTAGCCTTTGCTGGTCCAGAATTTTTTTGAAAAATATATTTAATCTCTTTATTTTTTTTAATTATTTCAGAAGTACTATCTTTACTTCCATCGTCAACCATTAAAATCTCAAAATCACCACTATAATTTTGTTTTTTTAATGCATCAATACATTTTTCTAATGTATTTTCAGAATTATAGCAAGGAACAACCACACTAACTTTTTTTTTCATTTATTTATTTTTTGAAAAATAATCAAAAAACTTTTTAAGACCATAAAACTTTCTCATTAAATCGCTAGGACTTTTTATATTCTTTAACATTCTAAACATTTGACTTGGTCTTAGATAAAATTCCTTCAAACCTTTATCAACATATTTATTTATCATTTCTTTAGGAAAGTCCGGATATGCCAAAATGGTTCTTTGTTCATGGTTTTTATCAACCCAATCAGTCCAATCTTTTACATCAATATATTTATGTTTTTTTGCCCAATCATACATTTCAGTTCCAGGGTAAACACAAATACCCGAAAATTGCACAGTATCTAAAGGTAACGACTTTGCAAATTTTACCGTTTCTTCTGCAGTTTCTTCTGTCTCTCCAGGTGCACCTACCATAAAACATCCGTGAATAACAAAGCCTAATCTAGCTGCTTCAAAAGCAAATTTTCTTGATTGTTCAAGGGTAGTTCCTTTTTTAACTGCATCTAAATCTTTTTGAGAACCAAATTCAAAACCAACCATCAACATTCTACATCCAGCTTCCTTCATTAATTTTAATAAATCCAGTCTAATATCTACTCTTACATTACAACTCCAAGAAATCTTTCTATTAATACCTTTTTTTATTATTAATTTACATACTTCCTCAACATGTTTTGGAACTGCAGTAAAAGTATCTGTCTCAAACATAATTTCTTTTATCTCAGGGTATAGTTTTAAATCATATTCCATTTCAGCAACAACTTTTTTTGGATCTCTCAATCTTAGTTGTCTCCCATTCATCAATTGAGTTTCTCGACAAAAAGTACACAAACCAAAACAACCTCTTCCACTATATAAAGTTAAGAATGGAAATCTTTTACCAGCATCATGATACCAATGTGGATCAATCAAATCCCAAGCTGGAAATGGCAATTCGTTTACATCAAGAGGTTCTCTTCTTTCATTTTTAATAATTTGTTTTCCATTTTTATAATAAATACCTTTTACTTTTTTCAAATCTAAACCACTTGCAATATCTCTAATTGTATAATCATATTCACCAATAGCAGCAATATCTAAACATTTTCCTATTTTTAAAGTATTTTCAGGCACCCCAGAAACATGAGCTCCAACCGCCACTGTAATTACTTTCTTATTAATTGTTTTAACTAAACAAGCATAAGATAAATCATTATAGATACTTGGTGTTGTCGTATGAATAATGGCCATATCAGGAACTATTTTTTTCAATTCACTCCTTACTTGTGATTTTGTTAAATTTCTTGCCGCACCTTCAATAAAATATATTTCATGTCCAGCTTCTCTTAAAACAGCCAAAGCAATTAATGCATTTTCTGGATGTCTTTGGACTCTTCCACGACTTTTTGCTGCCCATCTGGCTGACCTTACAAAATCTTTACCATAAGACGGATTTATAAAAACTATTTTCATTTTTGAATTTTTATTTTTTTAACAGATAATTTTCTTACTAATTTTTCAATTTTTTCTTCAAGATTCTTTATCTTAATATTATTTTCAATTGTAATGTAAGTTAATATCATAAAAGTTCCGATCATTCCCAAATCCATTACTCTAACAATAAACAATTCTCTCATTAACGGTTCCAATACTTTTGGAAACATAGCTAAAAAAATGAATACAAAAAATATAGTTAACCAAGTAAAGAAAAAATTGTTTGAAATATTTTTTTTCTTCCAATGTAAAAATAAAGAATAAGTCATCAATAATGCAAAAGCTAATAAAACTATTTGTAATGTAATTATGTTCATTTTTCAAAAAACCAAAAGGGAAGTCTAAATATAATTTTAAACGCATCAAAAATTGTCATCCCTTTGTATTTATCAATATAAATTGTATCAATTTTTACTTCAGAAAAGGGAATTTTATTTTTGCCTACTTTTATTGCCATTTCCGTTTCAATACCATATCGAGTCGATTTCCATTTAATTTTTTTATAAATTTCTTTTCTAAAACCTAAAAATCCACACAATAAATCTTTTCTTTGAATATTAAAAAAAGTTCTCATCGACCAACTAGCAAATCTATTTCCATTTCTCCTTAACCAAGGTGCATCTTTGTTTAACAATCTAAAACCAAACACCATTGGATATTTGTTTAGCTCTTCAATAAATTTTGGTAAATACTTAGGGTTATGCTGACCATCAGCATCAACAAAGACGACTCCTTGGGCCCCTAATTTAAAGGCAATTTTCAAACCTGTTTTCATTGCCGCCCCTTTACCCAAATTGATCACATGACTAGAAATAATTACTCTTTTATTTTTCTTAAATTTATCTCTTAATATCTTTAAAGAATTATCACTTGAACCGTCATCTATCAATACAATCTTTACTTTTTTATCAACCAATAAAATTTTATTTACAGTTTCTACTGCTCGATACTCTTCATTATAAACCGGTACTACTACGAAAATATTCATTTTTTTATTTTTGATAATTTATATATATTACAAACATTATTTGGATCTGCAAACACTTTATCAAGTTTACCCAAAGAAGTCACACTATTCCAATCTTTTCTCCAAAGGTCTCTTCCATTACTCATATAATAATCAGATATATAAATTTCTTTTCCTAATTCTAATTTTTGTTTGTAAATATTTTCAATCGGTTTTGGAAAATATTTTTCTAAACCTCTATTATTTAAGAAGTCTTGATCGGAAGCTATTGGCAAATAGTTTATTTTTATTCCATAAGTATCAAAAAAATAAATTGGCAAAAAAGACCCAAAATAAACGTCTTTTTTATCTTTCATAAAATCATCAACCATTCTTAGACACAAATAATTCCATGGATCTTCTTTATGTCTAAAATTTAAACCTACTTGTTTTTTTAGAGAAATTATTTTTGACTCATTAGTACTTGTTTGATAACCAACCAAACAAAGATTTATTCCCAAAAATAAAAGTATTATTAAAACAGGATATTTAAATTTCAAAAATATTTTGTCAATGGCAAAACCACCAAAAATTAACATAATTGGTATCAAGACTTCCAAGTGTCTTCCTTCAGTATCTCTAAATAACGACATCGCCAAAGTCATTAAAATTATTGGTATTAAAAAAGTTATTAATAAATATCTCTTTTTCTTATCAATCAAAAGTATTCCAACTCCCAGTACAAACAACAAAACCATATCCCAAGTAATTAATCTTTGACCATACCAAAGATTTCGACAATAACCTCCTTTAAGACATTCAAAATAAAAACCAAAATTAGGCTTAAAAAATTTAAAATTAAAAGCATCACTACTTAAACTGAATATCTTTGGTAAATAAAAACTTAGTGACAACAACCCTAATACTAAAAAAATAATAAATATTCTTTTTAAATTAATGCTTTTTCTTTTTTCAAATAAAACTTTTGTTCCAAAAGACAATACAAAGCTTCCACCTAAAACCAAATTAGTCTGTTTAACTATCAATGTAAATCCAGATAAAATTATCATCCAAATTAAATGTTTCCATTCAAATTTTAAAGACAATAAATACAAAAATACTGATATCAATAAATAATTAACATTTTCAGCCATTACCAATTGCGGTTGATTAAAAAAATAAAAATTTGTAGACATCAAAAAACCTAAAAATCCAATTAAATACCATTTTTGTTTACCAAAAAAATTCTTTAAAGCCAACATAAAAAATACCAATGCTCCAATTCCAAAAATCAAGTTTGTAAAATAAAAAGATCTGATATCTTTAAACATCCACATTAAAGGCACTAATAAATATCCATAAGTATTGGGGACAGTTATATCAACAATTTTTTCGTTTACTCCCAAATTCCAACCATTACCTCTAACCCAATTCCACGCTGGAAAAGAGTAGAGAATAGTATCAGGATATGGTTCTAAATTAGCAATCAAACTATTATCATTAAACGGATTTTTGTAAACCAAAACCAAGTAAATTGCCACACAAATTATTAGTGATATCCAAAATCCAAATCTATTAAAAAACCTAACCATATGCCAATTTTATCTTAAAAAGATTTTATTCTAAAGTGTTAATAATAAAAATAATCAAAAAAAATATAGTTATAGGATAAATATTAATTTTTATGATAAAATATCGCGTTTGAGATTTTAAACAAAATTTCAACGTTTTTTCGCACTTGAACAAATATAAATAGAAAGGGACATACGAATGAGAGGTAAAAGATTAATAGCTATCCCAATGTTGCTTATTGTCATTTTTTTGTTTGGTTTCCAAACAATTAAAAATGATAATCCGGACATCCCCAGTTTTACCGACAAAACGGGTTACTGGATCGACACCACAGGTCTAATTGACCAAGAAACTCTTGATGTGCTTGAGGCAGAATCCGCAAGTATTCAAGAAGACGGTTTTCAACTCATAGGAGCTTTTTTTGACACATGCTCTGATGAGATTGAGTTTGTCAACGATGTCGGCAATCAAAACGGTATCGGTGATAAAAACAAAGACAACGGCATAGTTGTTGGTATTTTTTTAGGAAATACCAATAAGAGTGGAGAATCTCCAACTATTGCCATAACTGCAGGTGATGGTCTCCAAAGCATTCTAAACGACGCCAAGATCGGCAGATTTCTGGATGAATATTTCGTTCCAGCTAGATCTGACGGAAAATGGCAACAAGGCGTGATTGACACGGTCAAGGCTTTACATCAGTATCTTCAAACACCCGATGCAGACGAATTCAGAGGCATCAATGAAAACAGCGATGTTTCAAATGAAACGATGATAACTATCATTTTTATTATCATCGTGATAATCATAGTTGTATCTTTATTCAACAAATCAGGTAGAGGAGGATATTCTGGTAGAAGTTCCGGAGGTTACTCTGGAAGTAGTGGCAGCTCATCGTTCGGTCATGGT
>Ga0209340_1002259_pt1 | contig 11528 bp, 7 predicted proteins | sample EPASupsiteSAE323_FD_187266 | JGI IMG/M metagenome (GOLD analysis project Ga0209340, IMG submission 187266) | Bioremediated contaminated groundwater from EPA Superfund site, New Mexico - Sample SAE3-23 (SPAdes) (version 2) | ecosystem: Environmental > Aquatic > Deep subsurface > Groundwater >... | reverse complement strand
CAATGATTTCAAACCTGGGAGTAGATGCACAGGAAGCTGAAAGGGTTGCGCAGAATCAGGAAGCTATAGTCAAACAGATTGATAGCCGACGCGATTCCAATTCAGGGGTATCATTAGACGAAGAAATGGCAAACATGGTTAAGTTTCAACATGCATATAATGCTTCGGCCAAGATGATTTCAACGATTAGCCAGATATATGATACCTTAATTAACAAGATGGGAAGCTTCTAGTAAATGTTCGTAGTTTGTGGTTGGTAGCTCGTAGTGTTATTGGAGGATTATCCGGAAATCTAAGAAGTAAATAGGAAGGTGACCGAAAATGAGAATAACAAATAGTATGATTATCAACAACATGATGTACAATATGGGAAACAATCTTTCAAGGCTGGATCGTATACAACAGCAGTTGTCAACGGGAAAGAAAATAACAACACCGTCAGATGATCCGATTGTTGCTTCGAGAGCGTTGGAAATGAGAACAAATGTTTCCGAAACCCAACAATATGAAAAAAATGTTGAGGATGCATCATCGTGGATGGATATAACAGAAACAACGTTACAAAATATGGGGGAAGTTCTTCAAAGAGCAAGAGAACTTGCGGTTCAGGGAGCAAATGGGGCGCTTTCTTCTGAAGATACTAGCGCAATCTCTACTGAAATCGAACAGCTTAAGCAGCAGCTTGTGCAGTTATCAAATACTACTTATGCTGGGAGATATATCTTTTCGGGATTTAAGACCGATCAACCTTTAGTTGATGATAGTACTGGGCTTTATAATATCGAAGTAGTAAGTGCTGCACCTAACAGGGAAGATATTAAATATGAAATTGGAATAGGAGACAAAATAAACGTAAATGTATTAGGCAGCGAAGTGCTAGGGGGAACTGGTACTGCTGGATCTGCACCCCAAATGCTGCAGGATTTTGATGATTATATTACTGCCCTCAGCAATAATGATAATACGGGCATAAAAACAGCAATTAGCAATATTGATAAAAATATTTCTAATATTCTTATGCAAAGAGCAGATATTGGCGCGCGAACCAACAGGCTTGATTTGACGAAGAATAGATTAGCAGCGGATGAAACAAATTTCACGAAATTGCTGAGTCTGAATGAAGATGTAGACATGGCGGAAGCAATTATGCAATTAAAAAGTGAAGAAAATGTTTATAATGCTTCGCTTTCGGCTGGAGCAAAAGTTATTCAGCCATCACTTGTTGATTTCCTGTCATAAGAGAATAAAGGCGTAGGGATACTATAGTCAGAATATAGAATACGAATTGCTATTGGCTGTTGGCTATTGATTAAAACTAAAAACCAAAAACAAATATTCTCAATTCTTAGCTAAACTGCAAACCAACAAATCACAAGGATGTGAAATGATGAATCTTCTAAGGATAGAACAAACTTATGCAAAAATAGGTATTGATACCACTGCATCCAAACTGAAGTTGAATGCAAATTCGGCTCGGATTTCTATGCATAAAACGTTTCCTCAAATTGAGATTCAAACAGAGCTGCCAAGAGTTCTGATTGATCAGCATGAATGCTTTGCAACATCGGGAATAAAGAATAATGCTGAGATGTTAGATGAGGCTGCCCAATCAGCTCAACAGCAAGCATTGACGTATACTGCAAAAAAGGCACAGGATGGCGATCAAAGGGCCGACTTGCGCAATCGCGGCAATGTAATGGCAGATATTGCACGGAGAGATAGGTATGAACAGCATGAGTTTAATATAGGACTAATGCCTAAAGTAGGACCACAGATAGAGGTTGTTGGGAGCCAAAATATTTCTTGTAGTGAAGGCCAAATTACGAATAATTATGAAGAAGGAATACTGAATATAGATGCTACAGGGCCAAAAATAAGTATGTATCTACGAGAAAAACCATCAATCAATATTCAATATATTGGAAGCAATATTGACGTAAAAGTATAAAATAATTTATGGTTTAAATGATTTTGATTGAAGACCAACGGATTTTTTTATATAATCTAATAAATAAAGAAAAGGGATATGAAAATATCCTTTTTTGATTTAGACATCAAAGGAGATGATAACCATGAAGGAAATGATATCCAGCATGTGGAAGCTCAATAGAGCAATAGTAAGCAGGGGTTATGACAAAGCACTTGAATACATAAAAAAGGAATTGGATATTAACATACTAAAATATGAAAGCGGGAAAGAATTTTTATCTTGGAAGGTACCAAAGAAATGGGACGTGGAAGAAGCATATATTATAGATTTGGATACAGGGGAAAAAATTGTTGACTTGCAAGATAACGTTCTTCATGTAGTTATTGGGTCTCTGCCTTTTGAAGCTGAAATTACAAGAGATAAGCTCTTAAGGCATGTTCATTATGATAAAAAAAGGCCTGAATATATTCCTTGCGTGTATAAATATTATGACCAGCTTGATTGGGGCTTCTGCTGCAATAAAGAGAAATATGAAAGATTACAAAAAGGAAATAGATACAAGGCAGTAATAAAAAGTAGCTATTCTGAAGGGGAATTGAAGATTGGAGAATACACTGTTAAAGGAAGCTCGCCTTACACAGTATATATTCTCTGCCATCTAGATGGACCTGGGCAAGCTAATGATAATCTTTCAGGCGTTTCTGTATCTGTTGAAATTGCAAAAAAACTTTCAAAAATGAACCCATATTATACATACAAATTCCTCTATTTGCCTGGAACAATTGGCCCAATGGTTTATATCGCTAATAATCCGGGTATCGTAAACGATGCAATTGGAGCAATAATACTAGAAATGCTAGGAAATGAACATGATCTTACTTTGCAATACTCATGCGAAGAAGACCAGTATATTGATAGAATTTTATATAATGTTTTATCACAAAACGGAAAAGCATTTAGTGAAAAACCTTTTAACAAGATATTCTACAGCGGGGAAAGAGTATTCAATTCTCCTGGCATTGATATCCCTACATGTTCGTTGTCAAGAGCAGACAACCGAAGTGATCTGCTTCCATTCTACGAATATAGAACAAGTGGTGATACACCAGATAAAATATCTGAAGAGAAGTTGCAGGAAGCTTTTGAAGTAGTGATAAAAGTTGTAGACATGCTAGAAAAAGACTGGGTACCTATAAGAAACTATATTGGAATACCATTCCTGTCAAGATATGGTTTGTGGACCGAATGGAAAGATAATCCGCGAAAAAGGTTAATGATAAACAGCATATTATTTATGCTTGATAATGATTCTACTGTGTTTGAAATTGCTGACCAGCTTTCGTTAGATTTCAATGAAGTATATGAATTCCTTGAGAAAATGGTTGAAATAGGTTTGTTGTATAAAAAAACAGTATATTAATAAATAATATATATTATTAACAAGGGAGGAAATAAGATGGTATTAAAAACAAAAAACTTTGGTAATATTGAAATAAATGAAGAAGACATAATTTCTTTTAAAAAAGGGCTCCCTGGATTTGAAAGTTACAGAAGGTTTGCGATATTGCATAAAGTTGATGATGAAAATCCTTTCAAGTGGCTTCAGTCGGTGGATGATGGCAAAGTTGCTTTCGTAATAATAAATCCTCAATTCTTCAAAGACCATTATGAGATTAAGGTTGACCCAAATACATCAGATGAGCTGGAAATAGAGGATATTAAAGATGTAATTGTGTATAGCATAGTTACTATTCCTGAAGAAGTTTCAAAAATGACAGCAAATCTGAAAGCTCCTGTTATAATAAATGCCAAGAAGAATATGGGATGCCAGCTTGTTATGGATGATGAGAGATATGGGTTTAGACATCTTATACTTGATGAATTCAAGAAGATGGGAGGCAAATAAGATGCTTGTACTTACACGCAAAAGAAATGAATCAATAATTATTAATGATGATATTGAAATAACGGTAATTGATGTGCAAAATGATCAGGTAAGAATCGGTATTTCTGCTCCAAAAAACGTTTCAATATTTAGAAAAGAATTGTACGAGCAGATTCAGGAGGAAAACAGAAAAGCGGTAGAGAGCAAAGAGGTTTCCCTTGACGAATTAAAAAAGGGACTAAAGCTATAGGAATAAAAAAATAAATTTACATTTTTTAAGCTGCGGGCAAATAGCCAGCAGCTTCTCTTGGTTCATGAACAACAAACAGTATGTTTTTTGGAATAAAAAACATACTGTTTAGAAGATTAATTGTTGAATAATAAAAAAACATTATATAATTTCTCCATATTTCTATTTATATAGGGGGAAAATAATGAGAAATTTAAAAAACAAGTTTATTAGTAGTCTAAGTGCTTTTTTTGTATTAATGGTTATTATGAGTTTAACTGCTTTACCTGTTTTTGCTATTACTGATGCAATACCAACAATGACAAGCAATACCACTCCGTCAGGTCACCAGATAAGTGCAGATAATGTTTATGCGACTGGATGTGAGGCATATAGAGCATTTAAAGACGACGGAGAAACGAGTTATTGGTATACAGGAACAGCATTGAATCATTGGCTACGGGTATATTTTAATTCAGGATATGAAAAGGCAATAAACGGATATGGAATAAGACCGTATTCAACAGGAAATTATGCGCCTAAGTCATGGCAATTTCAGGCTAGTCAAGATGGGACGACATGGACAACGTTAGACACTAGGGAAAATGTAACATTTTCAAATTTAACGGGAATAAATGTATTTACGTTTACAAATACGACAGTATATAAAATGTATAGGATATATATAACAGCATCTACACATGGTTCAGGATATATTCTTATAGACGAAATGGAGTTTTATCAATATGTACCGCCTACATTGCAGAGTATAAGTGTAACCCCTGCAACAAAAACACTGAATATAAGTGGGACTCAACAGTTAATAGTAACAGCGAATTATTCAGATAATTCAACACAAGATATAACCAGTACATCAACTTATAGTAGTAATGATACATCGGTAGCAACGGTAGCTTCAGACGGATTAATCACGGCTATATCAGATGGAACAGCAACAATAACTGCTACATATCAAACAGAAACAGCTACCTGTGATTTAACTGTATATACACCAACATTATCCAATATAAACGTCGGCCCGTCATCAAACACACTTTGTGTAAATCATATTCAGCAGTTAACAACAACTGCTACATATTCAGATAATTCAACAGATAATGTAACTAATTCGGCAGCATATACAAGCAGTAATACATCCATAGCAACTATAAGCTCTACAGGACTTATTACAGCGGTTTCTCCAGGGTCAGCCAGTATTCAGGTTGCTTATCAAAACGAATCTGCGACCGTAAATATTATAGTTATAAATGCTGATATTGTTTCTATATCTTGTAATCCTAATCCTATAACACTAAGCAATGGGGAAACCCAACAATTGACTATTACGGCAACCCTATCTGATGATGTTACGGATGATATTACATCGCTGGCTGAATTATCTTCAAGCAATAATGCAATTGCATCTGTAGATACTTCAGGCAGGATTATGGCTGTATCTGTAGGAAGCACGAGCATCAATATTAAATATGAAAATATATCTACTACAGTAAATGTTACAGTAGGGGATCCAACGGTTGTTTCAATTTTTGCAACGCCCAATCCTGTTATTCTTTTACAAGGGTCAACTAAGCAATTGACGGTACTGGCTACGCTATCAAATGGAAGTGTCCAGAATGTTAGTTCTTTAGCGGCATATTCGTCGAACAACAGTTCAATTGCAACTGTAAATTCTACAGGTCTAATTACTGCGGTATCAAAAGGTAAGACTAGTATTGATATTTCATATCAAGGTAAATCAATCACGGCAAACGTAGAAATTTCGGATTCCGACTGGGATGCTATTGAGGATTTTTTAAGCTTTAGTAGTACTGAAGATCATGGATGGGGAGGCGGAGGAGCTTTTGAAGATTATTTAGGTAAAAGCTGTTTTATAACTAGGTTACAATATGCTGACGAACGTAGGTACTTATATAAACTTAATACTAATTATGAAAATGGAATAAGCGTAAATGGCTCTGACGACTTTGTTGTTGAAACTTCTCTTACAATGCAAAATGGTTCTAGTGGAATGCTTTTTACAATTCAGGACGATAATACGTTAGGCTTTTGTGTTGCAATTAATGACCATAGTATTGAACTACACTCTACTAATGGTCTGCCAACGTATTCTTCTATTGCTCCATATGCTGTAAATATGTCTAATGGATGGCATAAAATAACAATGAGAAAAAACGGCACGCAATATGGAGAAGTATATTTAGATGGGGAATTAATATTTGCTAATGTTGAGCTCCAAGGTATAGCTACTGGACTTCCTTGGTATGCACACTGTATTAATTTGACTACTGGTGGTCCAGGGTCCTATTATATTGATTATGTAAATTTCTCAAAATCGGGATACGGTGTACCTGATACAATACAATCAATAAAATCAAATTATAATCCTGTAATCCTTTCAAAAGGAAAGACAAAACAGGTAGCTATTAATGCGTACTACTCTGATGGTACTACTGAAAATGTTACTTCACCAGCCTCATATTCATCAGCTAATAGTGCTATCGCTACTATTAGTAGTGCAGGCCTTATTCAGGCTGTTTCCCAAGGAAGTACTACTGTTAATGCGAGTTATGGTGGTAAAGCTACAACGGTAAACGTAACTGTTACAAATCCGGTTGTTGATTCCTTGAGTGCAACACCAAATCCAGCTAGTATACCGAAAGGATTAACTGAGCAATTAGCTATAATTGCAAACTATTCGGATAGTACTACCCAGGATGTAACTTCTGCAGTTTATTACTCAGCTTATGATAACTCCATAGCTGCTATTAACACTAGTGGATTAATCACAGCAATATTGCAAGGGAGTAGCAGCGTATCTGCTGCCTACCAAGGAAAGTCTACATCCATAGGAGTTACGATAACAGACCCAATTGCAATGTCGCTAACAGCAATTCCAAATGAAGTTAGCATACCAAAAGGATTAAGCGAGCAGATTAGCATAACTGCAAATATGTCTGACAGTACTACTCAAGATGTTACATCAGCAGTTTATTACTTAGATTATGATACATCTATAGTTACTGTTGATTCAGATGGTTTAATAACAGCAGAACTGCAGGGTAATACGGATATAACTACTACCTACCAGAATAAATCAACAGAAGTAAGCGTTACAGTAACAGACCCGATTGCCATGTCGATATCATCAGAGACTGACTCGACTGAGATTCCAAAAGGACTAACGGAGCAGTTGAGTATAGAAGCCCTGCTCTCGGACGAGACAACACAGGATGTGACCTCGGAAGTATATTACTCAAATTATGACAGCTCCATTATCAATATAGATAATGATGGCTTAGTTACTGCTGTATCTCAAGGCAGTACAAACATTGATGCAAGTTATGAAGGCAAGGGAACATTGCTAAGCGTAACTGTTACTGACCCAATAGTTCTTTCATTGAGTGCAGCACCGAATCCAGCTAGTATACCTAAAGGATTAACTGAGCAATTAGCTATAACTGCAAACTATTCTGATAGTACTACACAGGATGTTACTTCTGCAGTTTACTACTCAGACAATGATAACTCCATAGCCACTATTAACACTGGTGGATTAATCACAGCAATATTGCAAGGTAGTACCAATGTATCTGTTGCCTACCAAGGAAAGACTACATCCATAGGAGTTACGATAACAGACCCAATTGCTTTATCATTAGCCGCCACGCCAGATGAAGTTAATATACCAAAAGGGCTAACTGAGCAGGTGAGTATAACTGCCAATATGTCTGACAGCACTACGCAAGATGTAACTTTTGCGGTTTATTACACAGGTAATGATAGCTCTATAGCTACTATCGATAGTAATGGTTTGATTACAGCGGAACTGCAAGGTAATACTGACGTTACTGCTATGTACCAGGGCAAATCAACAGATGTAAGCGTTACAATAACAGACCCGATTGTTATGTCAATTTCAGCAGAGGCTGAAATAATTGAGCTTCCCAAAGGACTGGAAGAGCAACTTAGCATAGAAGCCCTGCTCTCGGACGACACAACACAAGATGTGACCTCGGAAGTATATTACTCAAATTACGATGATTCTATTATCAGTATAGATAGTAGTGGCTTAGTTACAGCGGTATCTCGAGGAAGTACAACCATTGATGCAAGCTATGAAGGTGAGGAAACAACTGTGAGTGTCACAGTAACAGACCTGATTGTCACGTCAATTTCGGCAGAGCCGGATACAATTGAGCTACCAAAGGGATTAACTGAGCAGTTGAGTATAGAAGCCCTGCTCTCGGACGACACAACGCAGGATGTGACCTCGGAAGTATATTACTCAAATTACGACAGCTCAATTATCAATATAAATAGTAGTGGCTTAGTTACAGCTATATCTCAAGGCAGTACAAGTATTGATGCAAGTTATGAGGGCGAGGAAACAACCGTAAGTGTAAGTGTTACTGACCCGGTAATTGTTTCCTTGAGTGCCACGCCAGATGAAGCTAGTATAGCAGAAGGACTAACGGAGCAATTAACTATAATTGCTAACTACTCGGACGATACCACACAAGATGTTACTTCTGCAGTCTATTATTCAGATTACGATACATCTATTATTTCAATCGATGAAGATGGCCTAATCACAGCTATATTGCAGGGAAACACAAGTATAGATGCTGGTTTCCAAGGTAAAGCTATTACTGTTGATGTGACTGTTACCGAACAATTAGGTCTTTCACCAACCGATTATACCGATAAAATAGTTGCAACTCTTGATTATAAAGTGGAAGAATGTGCTGAAAACCTATTAATTTAATTATTTATAATAAACCTCCCATAAGCCCCTTCGCCGAGAACATCGGTGGAAGGGGCTTTTAATGTAATGACAAAGTTATGGGAAGGTACTTACCAGTTGGCATGACAGTAGGGTGTGGTCATTTAATAACAGTAGATTCAATGCTAACATCCAGGCCTTTATCTGAGAATGCAAAATTATAAAGTTTGTCTAAACAAGGAAATCCGTAAGTTACGAAATTGTCGAAATCTGTGGAATTATCCTTTTCAATATTCATTTCAGCGTATTTTTCCATTGAAATGTCGAATATCGACCTTAAAGATGCATTCATCCCGTGATTCAGATTTTTAAATACTTTTCCATCAATATCACTCTCTTCAACCCTCTTATAATAAATTGAATTGTATTTCTCCAGAACCCTATATTGCTCATCTTTTAAGTTAATAGGACTTACAGTATCTTTTATTGAATGAAAGCAACAATACATTGTTTCTGAAGGGCTTCGATGCTCTTCTTGTAAAAGATTGCGTATTTGTTTATGGGCATCTGAAAAGTAATAGGGAGACGTTTCATCTGTAGACCATAATGTATCAGAAACGAAAGGTATTTCATATCTCCTTCCATTAATATCACGAGCCCAAGAGCCTCCTATATTACCTAATTCCCCCCCAAAAACCTCCTTTATATTTGTGACACTAAATCCACTATTGTCTATTATTAGTGAAAATGTTCCAAGTGCATATTTGGCCATTAATGAAGCAATAAAGCCACCATAAGAAGAACCGAAGGCAACTATTTTTCTCTTATCAATTTTGTACCTTTTTATCAAATCAAATAATACATTAAGGTGATCAATTGCAGGCATAAAACCAAAAGAAGAATATTTGTGAAGAGGTGTTAGCTTAGCTGAAAGTCGAGGGTCTATTGAAGATACATTTTTTGATTTAATTAAATTAAACAAATCATCAAGAAGTATATCAAAATCATTTGTATTTCTGAAGTAGCTTTTCTCTATTCCATAAAAAGAGCATATACCATCGATATTAAAGTATAAATCCTCATTAGCTCTGGCATCATTATGAAATCTAACGCCAACTGCAATTAAATTATATTTATCTGCAATATACGAACGAAGTTTGTCTCGTTGATACTGAGAATCCGCTGTATCACCATATCCAGGAATGCAAAAAACCACACCATATTCCTTTGAATTACTGTATCCTGAAGGCAGTGTTACATGATAATCTAATGTATTACGAACCTCACAGAGCATCTCTGGGTCGCAAGGCGCTTTTATTGAATAACTAAAGTTTGTTGACATGTAAATTGCTCCTTTAATTAATAAAATTATTCTTTATTATCATCGGCAAAAATAAGCAAAAAAATATAATTATTAAAAAATGTTTTAAACAGAAAAATTATGCAAAGAAGCTAAGAAAAGTGGCATTCTAAGAGGGATGTACTGGCTACTGGTTAAGGTAATAGAATAAGAAAAGAAGATAATGGCTTATATTACATTGAAATTAATTAATATTACAGCATAATTACAAAATATACCGAAATATGACAAAATTCAGTGTTAATAAAAATTAAAGATTGCCCGATATAATATATGTAAGGGTAAAATGTCTCTATACAAAATCATGGCGCCGATTTTTTGAGATGTGAAGCCCTTATATCAAGGAAGAAAAATCAAAACAAATTTCAAGGAGGAAAAAATCATGAGAATTAATCACAATATCGCAGCTCTTAACTCTTACAGACAGTTGGGTATCAATGATTCCAACCAATCAAAATCACTTGAAAAATTGTCATCTGGTATGAGAATCAACAAAGCAAGCGACGACGCAGCTGGTTTGGCAATCAGTGAAAAGATGAGAGCCCAGATCAGAGGTCTAGAACAGGCTTCAAGAAACGCACAAGACGGTATTTCACTTATTCAGACTGCAGAAGGTGCATTGAATGAAACCCATTCAATCCTTCAAAGAATGAGAGAACTTGCAGTACAAGCTTCCAGTGATACTCTTACAGACGATGACAGAACTGCTGTAACATCAGAAATAACCCAGCTAACAAGTGAAATTAACAGAATAGCAAGTACAACTTCCTTCAACGGAAAAAGCTTGCTTAATGGTTCATTTGGATTGCAGGCTCTTACAACAGCAACCGTATTTACAGCAAGCACATCTATTGTTTCGGTAGATGTATCTGGAGCAAAGACAGATGCTACATATACAATATCTGCAGCAGCAAGTACGTTAAAATTAAGTGACAGCTCTGGTAACTCAGTAGTAATAACTACTATAACAGCAAACTTTACAGGAACACTAGACTTTGGTGCGGTTGGAGTAAAAATCAAAGTCAATAGTTTGGCAACAACTGCTGAATTAAGTGCAGCAACAGTTATAACAACAACAGCTGCAACAGCAAAATTCAGAATTGGTGCAGATGGATTTTCGGCAGCTGCTTCTGGAAGTGAAGACCTGAGCGTATCTATTTCAGACATGGGTGCAACAGCTATAGGAGTAGGTAGCCTTCAGCTTGACACGCATGACCATGCACTTACAGCAGTAGACTCAATAGATGATGCTATTGACGATGTTAATGTTGCAAGGTCTAATCTTGGAGCATATCAGAACAGGCTTGAGCATACAATAAACAACCTTGGGACATCTGATGAAAACCTAACTGCAGCAGAATCTCGTGTAAGAGATGTAGA
>Ga0209340_1002253_pt1 | contig 11559 bp, 8 predicted proteins | sample EPASupsiteSAE323_FD_187266 | JGI IMG/M metagenome (GOLD analysis project Ga0209340, IMG submission 187266) | Bioremediated contaminated groundwater from EPA Superfund site, New Mexico - Sample SAE3-23 (SPAdes) (version 2) | ecosystem: Environmental > Aquatic > Deep subsurface > Groundwater >... | reverse complement strand
CCCAGGAAAAGCATACGAGAATACTCGTCATAATGTTGGATTTAAAACGGTTGATTTACTTGCTGACCGTTTAAATATTAATGTTTCCAAAAGGAAATTTAATGCTTTAATAGGAGAAGGAAGTCTGAATGGCGAGAAGATTGCAATTATTAAACCGCAGACCTATATGAATCTTAGTGGTGAAAGTATTATCCAAGTATTAAAATGGTATAAAATCAATCTGTCCAACCTATTAATAATATATGATGATATTGACCTGGAAGTTGGAACAATACGTATCAGGGCAAGAGGAAGTGCAGGTACGCACAACGGTATGAGGTCAATAGTGGGTTATATTGATGACGAGGATTTTCCAAGGATTCGCGTTGGTATAGGGAAGCCTCCCAATCCAGATTATGAGCTTGCAGATTATGTACTGAGTAGATTTTCTCAAACTGAAGAGGAAAAAATAAAAACAGCTATTGATAACGCAGCTGAAGCAGCTACTGTAATAATTCAAAAAGGTATTAGTTTTGCAATGAATAAATTTAATTAGCAAAAGGAATGAAGTTTCTGTGAAGGGGATTATTAAACCACTTAGTGAACTTTCAGAGTTCATGCTTATATTGGAAGATATAAAACAGGATAAATATCCTCTCGGGATTTCTGGATTTTCAGGTCCTCAAAAGGCTTTCGTGGCATATAGTTTATACAATTATACCGGGAAGTCTTTTATTATTGTTACTTCTAATGAATCAGAAGCCAAGAGCATAATAGAAGATTTATCTTGCTTTATCCCAGATAAAATTTTGTATTTTCCTCCAAAAGATATAGTTTTATATGATTTGGATGCAATGAGTAGAGAGGTTACCGAAAAAAGGCTTAACGTATTAGAAAAACTAATTTACAAGCAAGATGTTTTAGTGGTAACCACATTTGATGCATTAATGCAGAAACTGCCTTCTGCTGATATTTTCAGTAAGGCGGTTTTTACGCTTAGCGTGAATATGGAAATATCAATGCAGGAAATGGTTTATAGATTTTTAACAGTTGGTTATGAGCGGGTTGATATTGTAGATTCAAAAGGACAATTTGCGGTTAGAGGGGGAATCCTGGATTTCTTTCCTTATTCTCAATCGTTAGCTGTTCGTATTGAATTGTTTGGTGACATAATTGATTCAATAAGGTATTTTGATACATCAACTCAGCGTTCAGTTGAGATGTTGAATGAAGCTAAGGTATTTCCGGTTAGAGAATCTATTGTTGATGTTAAAGATATTTCCAATGTTATAGAAGCAATTAAAGAAGAATTCATGGATTATTCAAAAACAATTAAAGACGAGCCAGACAGATTTAACAAGCTTAGGGAAACAGTAAATTCGGATATCGAAAAAATCAGGGAAAATATCAATCTGGAAAATGTCGATAGATATTTTGGTTACTTTAATAAGGATTGGTCAACATTGTTGGAATACTGCCAATCCGGGAGCGTTATTATTCTGGATGAACCTCAAAAAGCGTATATTAAAGGTGAAACAGTCTTTAAAGAGTTTTCGGAAATTTTTAAGACTATGCTTGATAAAGGAAGTATACTTCCAAGTAGTATAAATGTTCTTCTTAATCATAATGACGTTTTTCATAAATTGCAGAAAGAAAATCTGGTTAACTTTAGTTTGTTCCCTGTAAAGGATATTATAGAGTGTAAAGAATTAATAGAATTAAGAGGTAGAGAATTCTCGGGATTCCCGAACTTTGAAAAATTATTCGAGGAGTTAGAGAAATTAAATAAAAATGGCTATAGGGTAGTGCTCCTTGCGGGAAGCAAATCAGCTGCTCAGAGGATTAATCAGGAAATAAGGAATAGGGACGTAGAAAGTATATATTATGAGTCATTAGAAGGGCTTGAATTTAAGAATAAAGGTATTTTTGTAACGCATGGCTCTTTATCTGGAAGCTTTGAGTTTCCTGAACTAAAGTTTACTGTCATAAGCGATAAGAGGCTTTTCGGTGAGGATAAGAAAACTAAGAAAGCATTATCTAAAAAATCAATCATTGAATTTACAGACTTAAATCCAGGTGATTATGTTGTTCATCAAATCCACGGAATAGGTAGATATTTAGGTATAGATAAACTTGAAATTGAAGGTATAATAAGGGATTATCTTAAGATTTCATATCAAAATAATGATATGTTGTATATTCCTACTACTCAGCTTGAAGTTTTGCAGAAATATATTGGTTCGGAGGGTAGAGCACCAAAAGTAAATAAATTTGGTGGCACTGATTGGGCAAAAACCAAGAAAAAAGTAAAAGAATCACTAATGATTATTGCTGAAGGACTTATTGCTTTATATGCTGAGAGACAGGCAAGCAAAGGGTATGCTTTTTCTAAAGATACTGTATGGCAAAAACAGTTTGAAGAGAATTTTCCTTTTCAAGAAACAGAGGATCAAATTAAAAGTATAGAAGAAGTCAAAGAAGATATGGAAAGTGACAAGGTTATGGATAGGTTGCTGTGTGGAGATGTTGGAGTGGGGAAAACCGAGGTTGCAATTAGAGCGGCATTTAAAGCTGCAATCGAGGGTAAACAGGTTGCTTATCTTGTTCCTACTACAATTCTTGCACAGCAGCAGTACAATACTTTTGTGCAGAGAATGAGGGATTATCCGATAAAGATTGAAATGCTTAGCAGATTTAGAACTCAAGCTCAGCAAAAAAATATTATTAAAGATGTTAAAAATGGAATAATAGATATAGTGATTGGGACACATAGAATAATTCAGAAGGATATGCAATTCAAAGATTTGGGAGTGTTGATAGTTGACGAGGAACAAAGATTTGGAGTAGTGCATAAGGAGAAGATTAAAGCATTGAAAAGTAATGTCGATGTGCTTACACTTACAGCTACACCTATTCCAAGGACACTTCACATGGCTTTGACAGGAATAAGGGATATGAGCGTAATTTATGAGCCTCCAGAGGATAGACATCCTGTGCAGACTTTCGTTATGGAATATGACCGAGAGATAATTAGAGAAGCAATAATCAGAGAAATCAATAGAAATGGGCAGGTCTTTTATCTTTCAAATCGTGTAAAATCAATAGAAAAAGTTGCCGCAGAAGTTAAAGCTATGGTTCCTTATGCGGAGATTGTTGCAGCACATGGTCAAATGGCTGAAAGAGAACTAGAAGATATAATGGCAGGATTTATTGAAGGCAAATGGAATGTACTGGTTTGTACCACTATTATAGAATCAGGTTTGGATATACCTAATGTAAATACTATTATTATAGAAGATTCTGATAAAATGGGATTGGCACAGCTCTATCAATTGAGAGGCAGAGTTGGACGCGCAAGCAGGCTTGCACACGCATATCTGACATACAGAAAAGACAAGGTTCTTACTGAGGATGCAGAAAAAAGGCTTAAAGCGATTAAAGATTTTACGGAATTCGGTTCTGGTTTCAAGATTGCCATGAGAGATTTGGAAATCAGAGGTGCTGGTAATTTGATTGGACCGGAGCAACATGGACATATTGAAGCTGTTGGATATGATACCTACTGCAGATTGCTTGAAACAGCAGTTCGAGAGCTTAAGGGTGAAGAAATAAAAGAGGAAATTAATACTCAGATTGAGCTAAATATAAGTGCATACATCAGAGATGATTATATTGCAAATGAAAGCCACAAAATTGAGATGTATAAAAAGATTGCTTCAGCACAGATTGAAGAAGATATAAGGGATATTGAAGATGAACTGATTGATAGATATGGAGACATCCCTTCAGAGGTATATAATCTTCTGGAAATTACTAATATAAAGATGCTTGCACGTAGTCTTGATATAACATCGATTTCAGATAGAACAGGTGCGATTGTGTTCCAATTCGGAGAGATTGGTATTAAATTTGACTTAGTTGCTAAGCTTGTAAGCTTATATAAGAGAAAAATACTTTTTACGGCAAGTAAACCTGCATATATAACATACAAATTAGAGTCAAAAAATGAAAATAAAGTAAAAAATATTAAGAATATATTACATGACCTGAAAAAATTGCAGGAGGTATAATTATAAGCTATAATTATGCTAGGATTTTTGGGTGGAAGGAGGCTGTTACCTTGACGAACAAGGCATACCGTTACATTACAATTACTACGATGATATTGCTTTTGCTTGTGGGATTGTTTGCAGGTATAAACTATGTTTTGCATTTAGACAGGTATGTAGTTAAGGTGAATGGTCAAGGTATATCTGCTGAGAAATTTAAGGTTTATATGAAGATTGTTAAAAAACAAAAAGAAAAATTAGCGGGTATAACAAGAACTGAAGATATAAAGAAATTCTGGACTGAACCAGTAGAAGGGTTAGATCCTGTGGTCTTTGCCAGACAAGAAGCACTTGATTCAGTAATTAATTTAATGATTATTGCACAAGAGGCAAAGGAAAAAGGAATACAGTCGTCAGAAATTGATCAGACCTTGTTAAGAGCGAAACTTGAATCACAGGGGTTTATAAAGGAACTTAAGGATATAGGTATAGAAGAACAGTATATTAATGACATAATAAGGAATCTTTCATTGAGAATGAAGTTATTTAACAGTCTAACCAAAGAAGTTGTTTTAAGCGATTCTGAGTTTCAAAAGATTCTTGACAGCAATGCTGATGTTAAAAAAGCAAAAGCACAGGATTTGGAGCGAATCAAAATGAGAATGCACGACAGTTATACAGAGAAGAAAAGGAATAACTTTTTTGAGCAACAGATGACTAATTGGAAGCAAAAAGCACATATAGAAAAAAATGAGCAGTTAATAAACTCCATAAACATTATTGATATAAAATAAAAACATGAAAAAGAGTTGGTTATTTAAAACCAACTCTTTTTCATGTTTTTTGTTCAATTTCCTTTTGTATGTATAAAACACAATTTAAAATCCAATACTAAATTCAGAAATATTATCAACATAAGGGAGGAGAACAAGTTGAAAGCTACAGGAATTGTCAGAAGAATAGATGACCTTGGAAGAGTAGTTATCCCTAAAGAAATCAGAAAAACGCTGAGAATAAGAGAGGGAGATCCTTTAGAAATATTTACAGATAAAGAAGGCGAAGTCATCCTTAAAAAATATTCTCCGATTGGTGAATTGGGAGATTTTGCACTTCAATATGCGGAATCCCTTTACAAGTCAAGCGGGCACATTACTTGCATCACTGACAAAGATACTGTCATAGCTATTTCGGGAGCTTCTAAAAAGGAATTTCTGGAAAAACATCTCAGCAATGAACTTGAAAAGGTTATGGGAGAGAAGAATACAGTTGTTGTAAAATCTGGAGATAGTAAATATGTTCCAATAATTGCAGACGAAACAGGAGATAGAAAGTATAATTCACAGGTAATTTCACCAATAATTGCAGAAGGAGACCCAATAGGTACTGTAATATTCTTATCAACAGATCCTGCTGTGCAAATGGGAGACTTGGAATCCAAACTAGCACAATCAGCAGCAGGATTTTTGGGAAGGCAGATGGAACAATAAATATCTTGTTTGTACAGAAAACGGGGAGCTGTTTAAATATGACAGCTTCTTTGTTTTTTTAGATATACTTTTAAAAAATTTCAGCATATATTGAATTAATATGTTAATTAAAGTTGAATTTGTAATTTTACTATGATAACATAACTTTGCTAGTTTTTGGTGCAAATAATAGTATTATATTCCTTTTGTGGAGAACCTTGTAATGGATTCTAAAAGAATAGTTGTTATAATACCAGCTTATAATGAAGAAAAATCAATAAAGGATGTAATTGAGAAAATAATAACAAGTATACCTTCAGCGGATATACTTGTTGTTAATGATGGGTCAAAAGACCAAACTGTACTAAGAGCTAGAGAAGCAGGGGCCTATGTAATTGAATTGCCTTTCAATCTTGGTATTGGCGGTGCTATGCAGACTGGATATCTATATGCAAAACAAAATGGTTATGACATAGCAATTCAATGTGATGGAGATGGACAGCATGATCCTGTTTATATTCAAAAAATAATTGAGCCAATAATTAAGGATAATGCAGATATGGTTGTTGGTTCTAGATATTTGGAAAAAACATTATATAAATCAAAGCTCATGAGAAGAATTGGTATATTATTTTTTTCCGGAGCTGTAAGTATGATTATTAGAAAGAAGATTACAGATCCTACTTCTGGTTTCAGAGCTGTAAATAGAGAGGTTATTGAATATTTTGCATGGAAATATCCTTCGGATTATCCTGAAGTGGATGTTCTTGTTAGGCTTAATAATCGCAACTTCAGAATAATGGAGGTTCCGGTTGAGATGAAGGTGCGTCAGGGTGGTAAATCATCGATAACCCCACTGAAATCTATTTATTATATGGCAAAGGTAAGTCTGGCTCTAATTATTAATAGTATTAGGTCATCAAAATATAGTTAATGTTTAAGGATTGAGGGATAGGGCATGAAAATTGATATTTATTCATTATCAGTAATATTCTCAATTATTTTTATGATTTGTACAATTGAGTTGGTAAGGAGAAATCGTTTGCATGAAAAGTACTCGCTTTTGTGGTTGCTTTTTTCTTTTATTCTTATATTCTTAGCGGCATGGCCCAAATTATTAGAAACAATTGCTGGATTACTTGATGTAAAGTATGCACCATCGTTGTTGTTCTTAGTAGGTCTTGTGTTCCTTATTTTGTATAATCTTAGTATGACCATGTCTATTACTAAGCAAGGAGAAAGAATAATAAAGCTTACTCAGGAATTATCTATTCTTAAAGAGCGAATTAAAATACTTGAAGCTGAGAAAAAAGAAAGCAAATAAACTTATCGGAGGCACTGCAATGAAGCTTGACAGAATAAAAGCACAATTACCATTGATTATCCTGATTTTAATTATTATAACTGGGTTTGCTCTAAGAATGGGACTTGCTCTTGAAGTTCCTAAAAAACAACTTGGTGGAGATGCAAAAAATTATGATATAATGACAAAGCAGTTCTTAGATAAAGGTTTTTTAGGATACCTTTCTGACAAACCAAATACTAAGGTAACTCCAGGATATCCTCTTTTTCTTGCTGGAGTATATAAGATTTTTGGATATTCGAATGGCAGCCCGATTGCTGTGGTCAAAATTATTCAAGCATTCTTAGGCACCTTAAGTATTTTGTTGATTTATTTTATTGGATTGTATACAGTAAATCGAAGAGTAGGTATTCTTTCAGCGCTGTTTTATGCATTTTACCCACCATATATTCAGAGTGTCTCATTTATACTGACGGAAGTTATTTATACATTTTTATTTCTTTTATATTTTGTAGTTCAGCTAAAAGCATTGGAATCAAAAAATAAATGGGTAAGCTTATTGGCAGGAGTTGTTTTTTCGATAGCGGTTCTGGTACGACCAATGATATTTCCACTTATTATAGTACCTTTTATTTATCAATGGTTTGTAACGAAGGACAAAAAAATTATTCAAAGCTTTGCTTACACATTAGTAGGAATTATTATCGTAATGAGTCCTTGGTGGATTAGAAATATTTTAGTATTTGGGAAGTTAATATTGCTTTCAAGTGGGAGTGCTAATCCGATGTATGCGGGGGCTTTTCCATATATGCAGGGATGGACGTATGTGCCTGAGGAAAAACAGTTGGAATCAGCAATAAAGGCAATAATTAATGGATTTTTGACTCAACCTGTTACATATTTTAAATGGTTTACAGTTGGGAAAATATATATTATGTTTAAAAAACCATGGTATGATCATGCATCTATGCACGCAATTCTGAATATGCATTATTTTATTGCTATTATTGGAGCATTGGGAATACCACTTTCAATTGTTGAAAAAAGAATAAGGTATATATCTTTGTATATCATTTTGCTTTTAGGAATTCAGCTTATGTTTATACCCGAAGCGCGGTATGTATATCCAATAATGCCATTTTTTATGATTCTGACGGCATATATTTTAGATTATCTATTTATAGATTCAAGGAAAAAAGAAGCATAAAAGAACTGCTGATGGAATTCCATCAGCAGTTCTTTTCCTAATTAATTAGCTTTTGAATTACTTTTATTGCTTTTTGTATTTCGATTTTGTTGATAATACCTTTGCCTGTTGTATTATGCTCTATACTAATTCTCTTTAAATCTGAAAGGTCAGAATATCTCGAGGCTATACCATTTAAATCTGTTATTTGTATATCAAATCCCAGTTGCTTAAGAACTTTTCTTGTGTAATCGCTGAATTGCCCACCTGGATATGCAAAAACTTTAATCTTTCTTTTACCAAGCTTATCATCAATCATTTTCTGTGCATTCATAACACTTTCAACCAAATCATTGTATGACATTGTACTATGTTTCCCATGATATCTGCTGTGGTTTTGAATCTGAATAATTCCGCTGAGCTCCATTTCTTTTGCTTCTTCCCAGGTAAAATGCCGATTCATACCAGGATGCTGTCCCATGAATGCTGTTGCTATAAAAATTGTTCCTGGTGTATTATATTTTTTCAATATCGGATATGCATATTGATAATTGCTGTAATAACCATCATCCATTGTTATAAGGAAAGGTTTAAGGGGAAGCTTTTCACGTCCTTGAACGTAATTATATAATTGAGTAAAGGTTATTCCAGTATAACCGTTTGAAGTGAGATACTTTATTTGCTGCTCAAATTCATCAGGTGTAATTGTTGTAGATAGTAAATCGGGAGTTATGTTGTAATCAAAATTGTGGTACATGAGTATTGGTATCTGAACATCATGTTTCTCATAAAAAAACTGTATTATTTTTTCAAGCTTGTCTTCCTCGGTTATTTTATTAAAAATATTTGAATTACTGCTTATGATAATAAGCCCTTTGTAAAAGAACAATTTTTTATGAAAAGCTAATGATGTAACATTAGCAGGTATATAAATCCTTTTATGTATTATGCATACAGGAAAATCCATTGCTGATTCTTTACCGTTTATTTGTATAATTGATTCATTGATGCGCATTTTTATATTGATATTATTAGTAGAAGAAATAAAAATATCGCCTGTTGATTTTTCAAATACTAAAGATGCTTTTAAACTATCAGCTACAAATTTTACGGGTAGGAGTGCTCTGCCTCCGATTATTACTGGTGTTATGTTCATATCACGATCAATATCAATTTCACAATTATTTACATAAGCTCGTGGATTATCTTTATATAGCACAATAGCATTTGAAAGCTTGTTCTGTATATCGGCTGTAAAAAATGCTTCTGCATTAACTGTAGGTGAAAATGGTTGTGAAATTAATATGACTATTAATATCATTAAAATCGTTAACGTGTGTTTTCGAATTTGTGTCATAAAATAATATCCCCCCAAACGCTTTATATTTTAGCACAAAAATTGGATTTGGGAAAGGCTTAAAATGCATAATTATTTAGACTTGATAAAATAAATAGCTTTACTAAAGATTTATTAGTATTATTCGTATAGACATAATAAAATTATTGTTGTTATAATAAAATGTAATATTGGAAACAAGTAGAATAATAAACTAAAGGAGATTTTTTGTGACCAAGAAACAGACATTTATAGGTGGAGTATTAATAATCCTTATATCTCAAATAATTATAAAAATACTTGGATTTCTTTATAGAGTAATCATTACAAACATGAATGGATTCGGGGATGCGGGTAATAGCCTTTACAGCACTGGATTCAAGGTTTACCTTGTATTATTGGCTATTTCAACAACTGGTATTCCTGCTGCACTTGCCAAGCTGGTTTCTGAAAAGGTAGCTGTTGGAGATTTTAAGGGTGCACATAGGATGTTTAAGGTTGCATTTTACTTATTCACGGGTATTGGTTTTGCAGGAACTATTCTTTTATTATTGACAGCAAGACCTATTGCCATTTTAGTTGGTAATCCGGATTCTGAACTTGTAATGTATGTTCTTGCGCCATCTGTATTATTTGTAGCTGTAGCAGCAGTATTCAGGGGATATTTTCAGGGGCTTTATGATATGAAAGCTCAGGGAAGTTCACAGATTATTGACCAGCTTGCTAAGGCAATATTTACGATACTTTTTGTTTATATGTTTATGTTGATGGGAAAAGACACAAGAACTATGGCAGCAGGGGCAACGCTTGGAACAACTCTAGGAACAATTGCAAGTGCTTTATACTTATGGTTTTACTACAAGAACAGAAAGAAAAATCTTTGGGAAGAAATTAGAAACCAGGAGCTAATAAAGAAAAAGGATGCATCTAAAGAGATTGTAAAAAGATTGATTAAGCTTGCAATCCCAATTTCACTGGGTTCAATAATATTAACAATTGCTGGGCTTGTAGATTTGGCAACTGTAATGAATAGGCTTCAACAGAGTGGAGTAGACTATGAAAAGGCAAAGGCACTTTTTGGAATACTTACAGGAAAGGGAGATGTGCTTGTTAATTTTCCGCTTGCTCTGAATATTGCATTTGCAACCGCATTAGTTCCGGCAGTTGCAAGCTCAATGGCTGTTAATGATACAAAAACTGCTGCGAATAGAATTGCTTTTTCACTTAAAATAACTATTCTGATTGGACTTCCAGCTTCGATAGGGCTATCGGTTCTTGCAGATCCAATTATTCAAACCTTATTCCCAAATGCCAGAGAAGGTGGTTTTTTGGTTGGATTGAGTGCATTGTCAATCATATTCATTGCACTTTCACAGACACTTTCGGGGGCATTGCAGGGATTAGGGAGAGTTGTTATTCCGGCAGTTGCTTTGATGATTGGAGCGTTAGTAAAATTATATCTAAATTATACGCTAATTCCAATGCCGCAGTTTGGCATAAAAGGTGCAGCTATCAGTTCGATTGTTTGCTATGTAATAGCGGCTGCAATAAGTCTAATTGCACTTCTTAGGAAAATAAAAATAAACATAGGCTTTGCAGACTATATTTTAAAACCTGTAATAGCTACGGCAGGTATGGGTTTAACGGCATTTTATACATTCAAAGGCATTAACATGTTTATTAATTCAGTAGCATTATCTACTCTAATTGCGGTTGGAACTGCTGGAGTGGTTTATATCCTTTTACTACTTGCGGTAAAGGCTTTGGATAAAGAGGATTATAAAATGCTTCCTTATGGTGATAAAATATGCGGGTTAATGATGAAATATAGGCTTATTTAGGGATTGAGTAAGTATTATTGGCTATTATTGTAAACTATCTAACAAGCGAGTATAATATAAATATGCTCGTTTTTTTATTACTTATGAAAATGAAGGAGAGATGATTATGCAAATGAAAAGGATTTCAGTGTTAACTTTTCTGGTAGTAATGATTTGTTTGATGGCTGTTTTTATGGCTATGCCAGTAATGGCAGAGGATACAGAAGGCCTAAGGATATTAAGTACAAGCCCTGCAAACGGGGCAACAAATGTACCAGTAGATACAAAATTGCAAGTAGACTTTTCAAAAAAAGTTATTGGTAACATTGATTCAAACTTCTATATAGAAAGCGAAAGTGGAGAACTTAACACACTCTCTAATGGGAGCTTTTCTTCAGATTCAACCATTATATATGAATT
>Ga0209340_1002252_pt1 | contig 11559 bp, 11 predicted proteins | sample EPASupsiteSAE323_FD_187266 | JGI IMG/M metagenome (GOLD analysis project Ga0209340, IMG submission 187266) | Bioremediated contaminated groundwater from EPA Superfund site, New Mexico - Sample SAE3-23 (SPAdes) (version 2) | ecosystem: Environmental > Aquatic > Deep subsurface > Groundwater >... | reverse complement strand
CCGGTTGGGTCTTAGTTCGGCCAACGAGGAGACTCTGCTATCACTAGCCACGAAGCCACATGGTATGGTGCTGGTCACCGGTCCCACCGGCTCGGGGAAGACGACTACCTTGTATTCAGTACTAAATAGGATTAACTCCGTCGATAAAAACATTATTACCCTGGAAGATCCAGTTGAATATACGCTAGACGGTATCAATCAGGTTCAGGTGAACCCTAGGGCTGGCCTTACTTTTGCCAGCGGCCTTCGCTCCATCTTAAGGCAGGATCCTGATATCATAATGGTGGGTGAAATTCGAGATCAGGAAACTGCTCAGTTGGCGGTACAAGCTTCCTTGACCGGGCACTTGGTCTTTTCTACCCTTCATACTAACAGTGCCGCGGGAACTATTGCCCGATTAAAGGATATCGGGATAGAAGACTATTTACTGGCCTCATCACTGGCAGGAATCATATCCCAGCGGTTGGTGAGACGTCTTTGCCTCAACTGCCGGCAGCCGTATATTCTTGACCGGAAAACGGCGCTAAAACTGAGCATACCCGAAGAAGAAGGCCGGGAATTCTTCCAGCCCGGCGGGTGCAATATGTGCCGACAAATGGGATACAGTGGGAGGTTTGCCATTCATGAAATAATGCAGATGACCTCTGAGACCAAATCGCTGGTCAACCGGGGCGACGATTCTGAAGATAGCCTGGAAGCCATGGCAGTTAGGGACGGCATGGCAAGCATTAAAATGGACGGTGTCGAAAAAGCCAGAATGGGGCTGACTTCATTGGAGGAAGTTATGAAAACAGTTTTGATGGGGGGCTAAAAATGAGTAGGCCAACCGCTTTGGAGCTTATTGGTCAAGGCATGGAGATGGGGGCTTCTGATATTCATATCACGGTATTTCGTCCTCCTATGTTCCGGGTTAACGGGAGAATTATTTCCATGCCGGGGCAGGAACCCCTTACGGGCGAAGACACCCGAATTCTTGGGGATGAGATCATTCCTGATGAGCGGATCAGAAAATCCCTGGAGGAATTCGGACAGGCCGACTTTTCGAATTCCTTTCCCGGGGTGGGAAGGTTTCGCGTCAACCTCTTTACCCAGCGGGGTTCTCTGGCGGCAGCTATAAGGATTATTCCGGTTAAAGTCCCGGATATAGACACCCTGGGCCTGCCTCCCGTGGTTAAAGAACTAGCAGTAAAGGAAAAGGGACTGATACTGGTCACCGGTGTTACCGGCAGTGGCAAATCAACCACTCTGGCGGCGATGATTAATATGCTTAATAACAGTAGGAACGCCAATATTCTTACCCTGGAGGATCCCATTGAATACCTACATCGTCATGGGACCTGCATTATAAATCAGCGGGAAGTGGGCACGGATACCACTTCGTTTGGACTGGCTCTGAGGGCGGCTCTCCGCCAAGACCCGGATGTTATCATGGTAGGTGAAATGCGTGACTTGGATACCATATCCACGGCCATAACTGCAGCCGAGACCGGGCATCTAGTATTGGCTTCTTTGCATTCCGGGAGCGCTGCCCAAACGGTTGAACGTGTGGTGGACGTTTTTCCTCCACATCAACAAGCCCAGGTAAGAATACAGCTGGCCAATTGTTTACAGGGCATTATCACTCAGCAGCTTATACCGCTAGCTGACAATTCCGGTCGTGTCGTGGCGGCTGAAATAATGCTGGCTACACCGGCGGTCCGCAACCTGATCAGAGAGAATAAGATTCATCAACTTTATTCGGCTATCCAGACCGGCAGCGGTGTAGGCATGATAACCATGGAAAAGGACATTAAACAACTTCTCCAACAGAAGCGGATCACCTATGAAGAAGCCTTTAAGCGGGGAGCGCTTTCGGAAAATATGTAATCTAAACCTCGGGGAGGCAGAACTCCAACCCCTGTAGCAAATGGGAGGATGGATTTTGAAATACGAATATCAGGTTAAGGACAAAAACGGCAAGACAATTAAAGGTCACCTTGAGGCAGATAACAAAGACGCGGTAATTGATAGCTTATTCCGGCAGGGCTATTTCCTTACCTCCCTACAGCAGGTTGATTCGTCCAACCGGGATATAAAACTGAATCTAAATTTTGAACGGGTAAACACCAGAGACTTGGTAATTATGACGAGACAGTTTTCAACTATGATGGCTGCCGGATTGTCAATTCTAAAATCTCTGAGGATCCTCAGTGAGCAGACCTCTAACCGAAGATTAAAAAAAGCCCTGAGAGATGTCCGTGATGATATCGAGGAAGGTCAGGCATTATGGCAGGCCTTAGCCAGTCATCCCCGAATTTTTTCCGGTATCTATGTCAGCATGGTCAAGGCCGGGGAACTGGGAGGAATTCTGGAAACAGTCTTAGACCGGTTGGGCGATCATCTGGAAAGGGAGCACGAAATAAACTCCAAAATTAAAAATGCATCCATTTATCCCAGTATCATCAGCTTGTTTGCTGTATTGGTAGTAATTTTTATAATGACTTTTGTCATGCCGACCTTCGTTAATATGTTTCAGAGCAGCGGTGTGCAACTTCCCCTGCCTACCCGAATACTTTTAAATACAGGTAATTTTTTAAAAAGTTATGGAATATTTCTCTTAACGGGACTGCTTTTATTGATCTTGGGTTTTAAAAGGTGGGGGTCCACTAAACGAGGCGGTTTTATAAAGGATAAAATCCTACTGCATCTGCCGGTATTGGGTAAAACCATCTCCCGCATTATGGTAGCCCGCTTTACCCGAACCATGGGAACACTGGTCAGATCGGGCATACCAGTATTACAGGCCCTGGAAGCAGTAGAGGATGTGGTTGGTAATGCGGTGATCAGAAAAGCCGTCAGGCAAGCCCGGAACAGCATCAGTGAGGGCGATTCCATCACTGCTCCCTTAGAAGCGACCGGGGTTTTCGAACCGATGGTTACCCAGATGATAGCTATCGGGGAAGAGACCGGGGCTTTAGATGAGATGCTTATCCGCATGTCCGATTATTTTGACCGGGAAGTTATGTATATGGTTGATGCCATGATGGCGGTTATTGAACCCCTTATGATTTTGGTAGTTGCTTTACTGGTGGGGGGGGTAGTGGTGGCCACCCTCTTGCCGATATTTAATATTATGAATATTACCAGGTAACATATAATGACCAATGTTAGCCATTTTTTTAATTAATGGTGTTTTTGTCTAATAATTAATTACTGAATTTTATGAAAATATATGCTTTTGTGGCAGGGATAAAAAGGCTTATGTCGAATAATAATTGGCAGTTTATATTGTTCGATTTATCTATCTTGATACAACGATGAGTCGATATATTAATAAGGGGGCAGTTGGGGATGATATTGAAGCTATGCTCAGTAATGAAAGAAAGAGATAATAGTAGGGGCTTCACTCTGGTGGAACTCATTGTGGTGATGGCCATTTTAGCTCTGCTAGCCAGCCTGGCGGTCCCCAAGTTTGGCAGTGTTCTCAGCGACTCCAAAACCACGGCACATGAGGCTAATTTGCGTTTGATCGAACAAGCGGCCGAGCTTTATTGGGCCAAGACCAGCACTCCGCAAGCCCAATCTACTATAGCCGATGATACGCACTACCTGGTCACGAACCGTTATTTAAAGGAAGCCCCGGTCAATCCCCTGACGGAAACCAATAATTACCGGGTTACCATTGCGGCTGACGGAAAAATCACTGTAGATGTGCCATAATACTTATCATTCACCAAGTTAGCTATTCTTTTCCCGCTGGGAGTGAAGCTATTTGCTCTCCAAAATAGATAAATTATATAAACGCCAGGAAGGTATGACTTTACTGGAAGTCCTGCTGTCCCTGGCGTTGCTTGCTTTGTTGGCCACCAGTGTTTTAGCCATTTTCACGCCTCCGGCTTTTTGGATCAAAGAAGCCCGTGATGAGACCACGGCAGTAAACTATGCCTCTGCCATACTGGAAGAATTAAGAGATGAACGTGACAATATCCGGATCGGGAACATCTTGTCACCCCAGGCCTTAAACCTGAGCCAGGCTTATAAACCTGCTCAACCTGCAGATATTAACGCCCACCTTAATATAGGATTAAAAAGCGGCTACACGAACCTTTATGAAGTGACGGTAACGGTAAGCTGGACAGAGGGATCAACTCCCAGGGAAATTAAGGTGAGCACCTTAATGCGAAAGTTTTAAAGGAGTTGACTATGCAAGCTGTAAAAAGCGACCAGGGCACAACCCTAATTGAACTCTTACTGGCCTTAGCCTTGATGTCATTGGTGCTGGCCGGGCTTTTTTCTGTCTACTGGTCAGGCAACAAGGTATTTGAAACGGAATCGGCCAATTCAAATGCCCAATATTGTGCCCGCAGCGCCATGCAATGGATAACCCAGGATATCAGGAGTTCCTACCGCCCCGAAGGGGATAGCAGTCTGGACGATGATGAGATCAATATGAGCGTAGTTAAGGATGGGCAGGAAGATGCTGAAGAATGTCATTATTATTTAAGTGGCACCAATCTATACCGCAACAGCCAGGCCATAGCGAAAAACATTGATTACATAAACTTTACCAGAAACGCTGGCTCCGCACTGATAAGAGTAACGATTGAAGCTGAAGTAAACGGTTACAGCTATCGCTTAGCCAGCAGCGCATCGCCACGATTGATGCTGGCAGTTAATAATACTAGCGGTGATGAGGACGATGACGATGATGAAGATGAGGATGGAGACGACAGCGACTGGGTAATAGGCGAGGACGGGTACACCGGTGACGATCAATTTATTTTAACCGGAGCGGCGCATGGCGGAATTTATGTGTCTGATGACCATGGACATAACTGGCAGTTGGAGAAGGTTGACGGACTGTTCTTGACGGGCTTGGTGGACATGAATTCTATAATCTGGAACGGAGAAGAACTGGTAGCGGTGGGTGAAGGCCTGATCTGGGGCCGGATCGGGAGTTCAGCCACCGGAGAGAACTGGGATGACGGAACACCGGATGATTTGGGTGATCTTGCATATTGGGCTACCGTTGCTTCTTTTAATGGTGTAGCTTGGGGAAATGGCCTCTATGTCAGCGTAGCCAACACCTTTCTCGGAAAGGGGAGAATCTTTACTTCCACTAACGGTGATGATTGGGATCAGCAAAAACCTCCCGGCACCCCCTTATGGGATCACTTGCGCCCCTTTCCCAATACACTCAATAGCGTAGTTTTCGGAAATAATTCGTTTGTCACGGTAGGAGAAGCCGGGGATATTTATACCTCTTCCAACGGCAGCGATTGGACTAAACGGACTTCCGGCACGGTTGCCGATTTAAAATCAGTTTTTTGGTCTACATCACTCGGCAAGTATGTAGCAGCGGGGGAAAACGGGGTTATTTTGACTTCGAGTGACGGGATTAGTTGGAGTTCAAGTAATTCCGGTGTGGCAAACTCATTGAATCAGGTGGTTTGGAGCCAGAATAAATATTTAGCTGTAGGCAACTCGGGAACCATACTGACCTCCGGCAATGGAACGACTTGGAACAAAATTGTACTGCCGGATACGATAGACGCCAGTGTTCGCCAGGCTAATATAACCGGTATCTCATCCTGCCAGAGAGTCATAGTGGCAGTAGTTGATTCGTCGGTTAAGGTGAATGGAAAGAATGTGCTTTTACAATCGGTCGATGGCGGAGTTACCTGGGTACAAAAACTGGTTGAGGATTAACGGCGGATAGACCAAAAAGGCAAACCGGCAAAGGAGAGCTATGGCATTTAAAAGACTTATTGAATCCCGTGAAAGCGGAAATGTGATAGTCATGACCTTAATAGTGCTAATGGTTCTGAGCGTGTTGGGGGCGGCCATACTGGGGGTGGCCGGCATGGAGAACAAAGTGAGCCACGCCGCGGTGGAAGCCATGCAAGCCCAGCAGGCGGCAGATGCCGGAGTGGAGTGGGCGATTGAAGATCTATGGAGGCTGGGCCTGGTGGAAACCCTTACTGATGAGTTAAATCTAGACAATGGTATACATTCAGTGATCAATGTGACAGATAGAACGCAGGTCATTGGCGAGGGCGGTCACTTGGAATGCACATATGTATTTACTTCATCCGGGGTATGTCAGGGCATTACCAGAAGGCTAGAGGTTGAGGTTGTCTATGTGTTTTCCGATCTTTATCCTGCTAATTATGATAGTGTAGAGATCAGGTCATATAAAGTAATCCCCTGAAATGTGTGAATGCGGAGGCAGGAAAGACCGGTCTGCTGATGAAATTACCCGACTATTTTGTTTGGCTGCTGTTACCCCTGAAATGGCAAGTCAATCTAAGATATGATCGGAATGCTTTAGATACAGCAGGATTTATCCCTATTCAAGTTGAAAGTGTGAATATTGATCAATGATGAAAATGATCTTTAATCAAATCAGGTTTATTAGTTGGGAGGATTGGGTTTGTTTAACCGGACGACAGGTATTGGCCTGGACATCGGCAGTAAAAGAATAAAACTGGTCCAGGTTAAAAAGGCGGGAGAAAGACTGCGTATAGTCAAATACGGAAGTATGCCGACACCTGCTGGACTGGTTGAGGCGGGCAATATTTTTGATCCGGAAAGACTGGGGGAAGAAATGGCCCCGTTAGTTGAACAGCTGGATCTTAGGGGAAAAAAAGTAGTTTCAGCGGTATCCGGCCAGCAGGTTTATACGCGTATTCTTATCCTGCCCCGCATGAGTCTGAAGGAAACCAAAGCAACTGCCATATACCAGGCGGTCACCTATCTTCCCATATCGGTAGAGGAGGCTGCTATGGATGTTTTCCTGCTACGGGATTTCACAGATGAAGAGGGCAAAAAGCAAGAAGTTTTCTTTGTAGCTACGCCGCAGCTACAAGTAAACAACCTGGAGATCTGCTGCCGTTTGGCCGGTCTTAAGCTGGCAGCGGTGGAGATCGAACCTTTGGCTCTAAACCGCTTATTGAATCCGGCTGAAGAGTCCGGAATCTGGGCTTGTGTGCATCTGGGCGCATCACGCAGCTATTTTTCTGTTTTTAGAGATGACCTGTTGCTTTTCTACCGTACCCTGACCTCATTTTATGAGAATATCAAGTTCATCATCGGCGAAGATCGGACCGATTCTGAACAAATTAATATTGCCGAAGACAGTCAGTTTAAGTTTATTGTCAGGGATCTGGCAGCTGAAGTCGGACGTTCAGTGGAGTATTTCAATATTCAGAATGAGCAGAGGATTGCCGGGCTTTACTTGAGCGGAGGAGGCGCCAGCGTTCAAGGCTTGGACCAGTTTTTGTCCACCCAAATTTCATGCCCGATATATGTAGCCGATCCGATTTCCCGTTTTTGCGTACCTTCTCGTGCGGATGATGCTGCTAAAGGGGGATTGAACTACGATTTTACGGTAGCTTTGGGCCTGGCATTAAGGGGGATAGTATAATGGAACGAACCCGGTCTATCACCATTAATCTTCTGCAAAAGCATGATGAGAAGGGTATCAATGATTATTTGCCGTTGATTATAACTACTTTGCTCCTGGCTGTTGTTGGTATTGGGCTGGGTTATTTCGTTACCACCTCTCAGCATGAATTAGCGGCTTTGCGCAAGGCTAACGCCCAACTTGAGAGCGAAGCTGCTAATTATAATTTGGGACCATCATGGATCAAAGAGATTCAAGACGATATTGAAAAAAGAAGCAATATTAAACAGCAGCTGGAAAAACAAAAAATATCCTACGTCGCGGTTGCCGGGGAAATTGAAAAGATTGTACCCCGAGATATGGTAATAACCGGCGTAGATATGAAGGATGGAAAAGTTGTGATAAATGGTTATGCTCAACATCATAATGATGTAGCCTGTTTTTTATCGGGACTGAGCCAAAGCACTCAGCTTAATAAAGTTTTACTCACTTCCTCAACGCTTAATGAAAGTAGAAACGTAGTGGAGTTTACGGTAGAAACCAGTTGGGAGGCGAGCAGTAAATGAATCTGTCCCGGCGTGAAAAAGTGCTAATTGGAATACTGGCCTTAATAGCCTTTATTTATCTTTTCTATAACTTTTACTATACCCCTTTAAATAAAGAAAGAGAACGCTTGCTAGATGAGAGCACGGCAACGAAGATATTAATTGAGCGGGGCGTGGCGGCTCATCAAGAAAAACTCATTCTGGAAAGGCAAACGAAAAAAATAGAAAAAACATATGCTGGGCTTTTGGCGGAAATTCCATCATCATTCCATACCCCTGAAACTATAGCTTATATGGAAGCTAATTGTCAGGAAGCGGGCGTTACCCTCTTATCGATCAAGTATACTCCGGTAGATAAATCTAAGGGTGACGAAACCGGGACCAAGAACAACCAAACAGTCATAATACCCAATAACGTTCATGAAACCAAATATACCATGGAAGTGAGAGGTAACTATAACCCTTTGATGAACTTCATGGCCCGGGTTGAAAACGCTCCTTGCTTTTTTATAATAAGAAGCTGTAAAATAATGGCCAATACTGATACATTGTCGATTGAGCCAACTAAATCACCCGATACTACAACAGCTGTTTATGCCTTAAATAAAAGCGATGACATTGTACTTAGTCTGGAATTTTCTACATATTATTACGCAGATCAGCTTAAAATGCCAACCGGTATGGAAAGTGATACAGTACAGCCCGGAGAAGGGAGAATCAATCCCTATACCCCCGCTTCTTCCCAATAATTAACCAAGCATTACCACTGAGGTTAATCATTTCAGCAAGTCCTTGGCCTTAATCTCCGGATGGTGGTATCTCTTATATTGTGGAGTTTTCTTGCCATATTGCACGCACTCTTGGGGGCACCACTGCAGACAGCCCAAGCACTGGGAACAGCGATGATTCCACACCAGCTTACCATCCTCGAGTGTGACATTGTGCTCCGGACAGAGCTTCACGCAAAGCCCACACTTGTTGCAGCGCTCATCCACCCAGAATTTATCGTCCATTTTGGGAACCTTATCAAAGGTCAGCTTATACAACCAGGTAAAGATAATGCGCTGCCAGAGGGGGCCTTTTTCTACCGGCATTTCCTTGCGCTCTCTGATCCGGCTGGCTATAGCACTGAGCTTGATCCGAGTTTCTCTGAAGCGGACATTTTGCTCTTCTAGCGGTCCGGGGCCACCCCAGGGTATATAATTGGAGGGGAGAATAACCGACCAACCGGCTGATAGATGCATTCCTTTGCTTGTCATTACTTTTTGAAGTTGGACCAGGGTGTTAGAAACCTGTCCGGCATTATTGGCTACAGCAAAGAAATATTCCGGATTCATTTCTTTCAATTCATCAAGGAATTCCAGCACCTTGCGGGGAACACCCCACATATGGACGGGAAATACCAGTCCGATAACCTTGCTCTTAATCTCCCGGCGAGTTTCCATCCAGTCATAGATTGAAACCAACTCGGTTTTGCCAAACTCCTGGGCCAATACCCGGGCCGCCCACAATGAATTGCCGGTGCCGGTCAAATAGAAGATGGTGGTATCAACGCTTGGCGCGGGTTTTTCCGCCACCGGTGCCTTCTTATTAACAGCGGGGACTGGTTGAGGCCGATCCGGTTTATCAGCGGGTTTAATATCCGGCCGGGGCTTCGGTCCGCTCGGCTTCTGATCAGATTGCCGGACCTTTTCAACATGGGGGGCATTAACCGCCGCCTTAGTCTTGGCCTTCACCGCAACATACTTACCCCATTCCCCGATGGCAGTGCTATTTTCCTTTAAAAATTCCTCCGGGGGGAATTCTGCTTCCTCAATCATCACCCCGATATGGTTTTCGATCTCATATAGACTCATGATATCGTCGCCGGTAACTAGAGAAACCGCTCGTCCGCCATTACCGGCCCGGCCGGTGCGTCCGATCCGGTGTATATAGCCGTCATTTTCCAGGGGAACATCGTAGTTGACGACCAGGGACAGGTCATCGATATGAATTCCGCGCGCCGCAACATCGGTAGCCACCAAAAGGTGAAAATCACCCTGCTTGAACTGCTGCAACGTCTTCAGCCGCTTGTCCTGGGGGATGTCACCGTGCAAGGCCCGGATATCATAGCCCTGGCGGGCCAGTAAAGCCTGGATCTTATCCACCATAAAACGGGTGTTGGCAAATATCATACAGCTTTCCGGCCGTTCAATCTGCAGCAGCCGATTCAATTGCGTATTCTTTTCGTTGGGATTGACCCGATAATACATCTGCTTTATGGTATCTACCGTCTTGGTTTCCGATTCGATCTCAACCGTTACGGGGGTTTTCATATTCTTGCTGCAAAGCTTCTGCACCTCTGGCGGTATGGTGGCTGAAAACAGCAGGGTAACCCGATCCCGGGGCAGGGTCTTTAGGATCTTCCAGACCTGATCTATAAAACCCATATCCAGCATGCGGTCCACTTCATCCAAGACCAGATATCGTATGTTTTTGGTCACCAGGGTCTTCTGCCCGATATGATCGAATACCCGACCCGGGGTGCCGGTAACGATGGCGACTCCCTTATTCAGGTCCTGGATCTCGACATTTATGCTGTGCTGCCCGTATAATGCGGTGGTCTTATGCGGAAGGTGCTGGGCCATCTTCTTGATATCGCTGTCCACCTGGACGGCCAGTTCACGGGTAGGAGTAAGAATCAAGGCCTGAGGACCGGGTAATTCGGAATTGATGAGCTGCAGCAGGGGAACCCCGAAAACCGCGGTCTTACCGCTGCCGGTCTTGGATATGACGATGAGATCTTTCTTGTCCAGGGCATGGGGAATCGCTCTGCTCTGTACCTCGGTCGGCGCCTCGAAGCCCATATCTTCCAGCGCCTTTAGGATGGGAGCGGCGATGCCGAGACTTTTAAAACTATTGTTCATAATAAACGTTCACTATCTTTCTTCATTATTATTACGTTTTTTATTGTACCATTTGATTCCGCTTTGTTATATACGAGTTTGGAGCATTTTCATAGCCGGAATGAATCGAATTATCTAAGAAAACTATCAGAATGCCATAATCATACTTTTATTCACCGGGTTGACCTTAATATTGATTTCACGTAACATAAACAAAAGCATGGTTATAGAACATGATGGGAAGGAGGAACAGATATGCAGTTAAAGCTGACCAGAAATCATCTCCTGATCTGTCTGCTCCTGTGCTCCTTGTTCATAACCAGCTATGCCAGTGTTCTAAACACCAATGGCACAGTCTTTTCCGACGTGAATGTTTTTAATGGTTCCTCCCTCAGCGGAACTCGCGATTATTCAGCCCTGAACAGCGAAGGTACTTCCGGCTTGATCGATTATATGGCCTCCTCCTGGCTGGAGCTCGCACTTTTCTCGGTAAGGCTTTCCCGATTGCCGAATATGAAAATAGCGTTCGCCCTCTTGACCGCCTTTATCGCGGCGATTACCCTATGTTTGGCCTATGCTTCGCGTCTTTCCCAGACTACCTGCCCCCACTTCGATTCCATCCAAATAACCGCCTTTCTCCATAAAAAAGACGGTATGAAATGATAGCTCCCTGATTCGAGCGGGCCTTTAGTGTCCTGCCCGGAATAGCTGCGCCCAAAATGGGCTTAACTTCATCATTTCATAC
>Ga0209340_1002250_pt1 | contig 11561 bp, 10 predicted proteins | sample EPASupsiteSAE323_FD_187266 | JGI IMG/M metagenome (GOLD analysis project Ga0209340, IMG submission 187266) | Bioremediated contaminated groundwater from EPA Superfund site, New Mexico - Sample SAE3-23 (SPAdes) (version 2) | ecosystem: Environmental > Aquatic > Deep subsurface > Groundwater >... | reverse complement strand
TATTAATTATTTGCGGATCATACGATTTTTTGAAATCCCCTGCGTTGAAAAATGCACTCTCTTTCGTCAATTCACTCGAATCTATTATTTTAACCCCCGATTTTAAAAACATCAATGTCTATAAAATCGCCCTCTTTTTTCGCGTTTTGAATGTCAGCAGTCTTCCCGAAAGCGAAGAGGCGTTTGCCAATACGATGATGGCTGTTTTTTCAACATTGGTGAAAAAACACAATGAATCTATCGTGAATAACTATGAACGGATGATTTCTGAATTTTCCAATAATCTTTTTTGGATTCATAATCAGTCAAAAGCAGTATATGTCAATGAAACACTCAAAGAGACATTTGGGATTAAAAAGTTGGAAGAACTCAATCATAACTTTCATGACAAAGAGATGGCGGATATACTCAGATCTTCAGGGACCACCCAAAAAATAATTTCAAAAAAAGACAGCAGCGGTGAATTGAAAGAGTACTTTGTAACCCATCAGCCGTTAAAGGACGATGAATTTCTTGTCAGTATGGTTCCGCTTATTTCACCGATGCAAAAAGGTGAGAAACAGCTTCATAACCGAATGGGCTTTATTGAATTGCTAAAAGATGCCTTTGTCATTCATAAAGGGGAAAACGAACCGATTCCTGTGATTATTATGCATATTGAGAATTCGGATAAAATCATCGAGATGCACGATGAAAATCTTTTCAACGATCTGTGTAAAGAGATGATTCAACTTGCCCAAGTCCATTTTAAAGATGATATAGAGATCGCGCAATGGAATAAACATATTTATACCCTTATCGCATCCAGGGCTTCTTTGGATGAACTCAAAAAATCGTTGGAAAAATTTCATCAAAATCTGAAACTTGAAGCGTCGGTTGACGGGGCATCGCTGGTAATAGATTCATTTATCATCGATATGCACGGCGTCGAGCTCAACAAAGCGATCGGAATTATCGATCATATTAAACACAAGCAGCTCCTCTCTAGGGATTTGGCCCATTTAGTCCATTTTGAAATTTCCGCATCGCCTCAAGAATCAGTGGATGAACAGGAACATGCACTCCATTATCTTGAAAAGATGATCATGTCCAAAACACCGGTGAAAGTTTTGAATTTTTACAAAGGGATTCGGATCAGTACGGCAGCACAGATTATTAAAATTTCTAACGAGACGGTGTATCTCTCTATAGAAAAAATTCAAGGCTATGCGATGAAACTTGAACAGCACGTCGTTATTCAAGGGACCAATATCCCTTTCGATATCCTTGCCAGTGTCAAAATCGTTGACGTGGCTAAAAAAATTGCCGTCCTGTCTAATTTTGAGCCGTTGGAAGCTTCCGGCAATAACCGTCAATACATCCGGATACAAAGCGACCATAGAATGCACGTTACGATCGCGACTGCCAAAAGCGTCATCTCCGGTACGATTTTAGATATTTCGATAAAATCGATTGCGTGTAAATTAAGCGTTTCAAAAGTTCCGCTAAAACTGGATTCCAAAGTCAATCTTCAATTCAATCTGCCGCTTGAGCGATTCGAGGGCGGTATGGTAACCATGGTTATTGCCGGAAAAATACAGTACATCCAAGAGGGGGATGAGTTTACTAAAGTGGTTGTAGAACTTATCCTTAGCGAACCGTATGAGAGTTATCTGATCGAGTATATTTATGCCCGTCAGCAGGCCCTCGTCAATGAAATCAAAACGATTGCCAATAAACTTTAAATCTTTTTGCTGAGCGCTTCAATATGGCCGCTGTTGCCTAAGACGACGAGGATATCCCCTTTTTCGAGAATATCGTCTTTTTCAAACGACGTGTACCAGACGCCTTGATGTTTGTAGGCGATAGGTTTGACTTCAAACTCGGATTCGAACATAGGAGAGAGTATCGATATCCCGACCCAGAAGGATGGGACGGTCAATTTGGCGATTTTCATGGTTATAGAGAGATCGATGGTTTCATAATGCATATTTTTAACCATCTTTTTAACGATTTTTTTCGCCGATTCCATTTCGGGATAAATGACTTTTGCCGCACCGAGTTTTGAGAGGATCTGCCCGTGCACCGTTGTAATCGCTTTGGCAACCACTGTCTCTACTCCTAACTCTTTCAGTGCCATAACAGTCAAAATACTCGCTTCGATATTTTCACCGATACTTACGACAGCTACATCAACATTACCGATTCCTGCTTCACGAAGTGCCCGAATATCTGTAGAATCAAGTATGATTGCATCTTGAACAAATTCATTAATCTCACGTATTTGTTCTTCATCCACATCCACTGCGATTACGCTTAGCCCCTGTTGAGCCAATCCTTTCGCGACATGAAATCCGAATTTTCCTAAACCGATGACAGCAAATGTTTCCATATTATATAATTACCTTTCCTTCTGCATATTTTATTCTGCTCTCTATAGCTTTTCCGACGATAATGATGGTAAAAGCAAATACGCCCACTCTTCCCATCAGCATTAACACTATGATATTAAATTTTCCCCAATCACTGAAAAGAGCACTGTAGCTCAATACTCCGCCATCTCCCGTCGATAAACCTACCGTACCGAATGCCGAAGTCGTTTCAAACAATATACGTAAAAAAGGTAAATGCTCCACTTCGCTCAAGATAATAGTGGTCATCACTACATAAAATGAGGCAACAAAAATAACAGCATAGGCTTTATTAATCTGATATTGGGCAATGGAACGGCGGAAGATATGAACGTTTGTATCACCGCGAAGGGTATACCAGACACCGATAAGCGCCAAAGCGACCGCAGTCGTTTTAATCCCGCCGGCTGTACCGCCGGGGCTTCCCCCCGTCATCATAAAGAAGGTAGAGAAAAAGAGATTGGAGTCGGTCAAAGTCGAAAAATCGATGCTGTTGAATCCGGCCGTACGGTAATTAACGGATGCAAACCATGCCGCTAAAATCTTCTCATAGGTATCAAGTCCACCAAATGATTTTGGATTATTCCACTCTAAAGATAGAAGCAGTGTCATCCCGATGAGAATTAAAATTCCGCTCATCCAAAGAACAATTTTCGTATGGGTAGAGATTCGAAGCAAGCGATCCCGTCGAAAATTATATATTTCGAGAAGAACTATGTATCCTAAACCGCCGAGAATAACCAATAACGGTATAGTCATATTGATAACAAAATCGCCTCTAAAGCTCATCATATTGTCGCTGAATAAAGAAAACCCGGCATTATTAAAGGCGGATATAGCATGAAAAGTTCCAAACCATATTGCTTTGTCAAACGGCATATCAACCCAAAATCGGAGCGTTAAAATTAACATTCCCACGGCTTCTATGATAATAATCGAGGCGAAAACAATTTTCAAAAAACGGACCAGACCATCCATTCCCGGGTGGTTGAGCGACTCTTTTAAAATAAGACGGTCTCTATGGCCTATTTTTTGTTTACGTATTACCGCCATAAAGGTAACCGCAGTCATGTATCCAAGCCCACCGATTTGGATAAGGGATAGGATAACGAGTTGTCCGAAGGAGGTAAAATCAACAGGAGTATCTTTGACAATCAGCCCCGTAACACAGACTGCGGATGTCGCCGTGAATACGGCATCTATAAATCGGAGTTCTCCGTTATGCGCAAAAGGGAGTGACAGAAGCAACGCACCGCTGAATATCAGTGCAATAAAGCTAAAAAGAATAATTTTTATCTCTTGCGTATGTATCTTCTATCCTTTTATGAACACTTCTTTTTTTGAAAAATTAGCAAAAGAAAGTATATCACTGAATACATATTGAATACTTAAAAATAATCGTGATGAGTAACTGAAATGGATAAAGCATTTCGATATAATTCCGAAAAAAAAGTAACACTGAAATTGAATAAAATAATTGAAGGCAGAGAAAAGTGCTACCGGTGCTATCGTCCGGTAACATCATGTATGTGTTGCCATGTTAAACCGATAGCGACACAGGCTAAATTTGTTATCTTGATGCACCCCAAAGAGTTCAAAAAAACCAAAAACGGTACCGGAAGGCTTACCCATCTCTCACTGCCGAATTCAGAACTCTATATTGATGTCGATTTCAGCGAGCATAGCGCTATCAATGCATTGATTGACAATAGAGATAACCTCTGCTATGTTCTTTATCCCGGGGAAAAAAGCATCAATCTAAACACTCAGAAGATTGATGCGCAGGGTAAACAAATCGTTATCTTTATTATCGATTCGACATGGGCATGCTCGGTAAAAATGCTCAGAGTCAGCCGCAATCTTCAAACATTGCCGCGCGTCAGTTTCACCCACTCTAAAACTTCCCAATTCCTTATTAAGGAACAGCCTGAAGAGTATTGTCTATCTACAATAGAATCAACCCTAACAGTACTAGAACTATTACAGGAACAAGGGATAGAAAAGATAGAGAAGGGGGCTTTTGAAGCTTTTTTAAATCCGTTCAAAGCTATGGTTGAATATCAAATCGGATGTGCTTCGTACTCTGAAGAAAGCGTCAGATTTAAGAGAAGAAGAGAAGAGATTTAATTCTCTTTTTCATCTTCGAATTCTAAAAGCAAACCCGCTGCATCGACAATCTCTTTTTCCCGCTCTTTCAGAGCCTCGGCTTCTTCGACTTTTGCGTGTTCGACTTCAACGTATTCTATAAATATTTCAATATCTTCGTCAGCGTTATAAAATTCTTTGTATCCCAAAGCGATTTCGACAAATTCGCTCCCGCATCCGAAATCAACTAATTTCTGTTTTAGATCCATAGATTAATAAGCTCCCGATGCTTTTTCTTTGTAGGAATCGAAAACTTCATCCTGCGCGGGGGCAAGCTGAAAATAGCCGTCAAGTTCTCGATGTTTTGACTGCAAAAGGGTTTCAAAGTCATTTTGTGTCACCGGCATATTATCCTGAAATTTATCGAGTAAAATGGTAGTGTTCCCCAATAATACCAGATAGCTCATCGTTCCGTAATCGAGCATTGCCACCGTATGGGAATTATCAAGCGATTTTTGAAAACGGATATGAACACCCCCGCTTTCATTTGACATAGGAAGAGAGGCGGAGAGTGCCGCTTTGGTTTCTGACGCGGTCGTTTTATCAAATAACCACGGAGATTTGGGCTCATTTTTCATGGCTGTAGTGCGTTTGGCTATATTTTGTTTCAACCAGAATAAAATGGCAATTCCGATGATTAATATGCCGATAACAACATAATAGCTTTGTTCGAATTCATTTCCTTTTTTTGTCGGAAGTCCTTCCACCGATGTTTCATCGACCGGTGTATTCTGCGTAGTGGAATTTACGGCTTCAGGATGCATAAATCGTAGACGCAGACCATATGAATCGGAGGTTTTAGAGGCTTGCATAATGACGTTATTCGAAAGTTCGGCAATAATTTTGATATTTTCGTTTTCAGGTGTAACGGTAAGTTTGTTGAGATATTTGGAATTAACGTTTTTGACTACCGGAGAATCGATAAATGCCTCTTCAAGCTTTACGATGACGGTATCGTTCTGGCGATTTTGACGCAATACCCCTTCATACGGAGTATCGAACGTCAACATCACATCGACGCGGTCATTCCGGTCATATACGTTGTAACTTAAAATTTTAGCTCCCCATAAAAAAGCGGGAAGCAGCAGCAGAGGTAGTAAATATCTCATAGTCTCTCTTTTGATAGGTAATACAATACGGCGCTCGAATCGAGTACCTCATTGATACGTATCGCTAAATTCTTCTCATAAACCATTACTTCCCCCTTACCGATAATACGTCTGTTGACATACGATTCCACACTTTCCCCCGCCGGTTTGCCCAAGTCGATGACGGAACCTTTTTCCAGTTTGAGTATTTCGTCCAACGTGAGAGTCGTTTGTCCCAAATCCGAAACAAATTCCACTTCCATGTCCAGCAATCCGTCGTAATCCATCCATGAAAGTTCTTTTTCAGGATCAAAACCGTGTTCGTGATGTAAAGAAGTTTCTGTCGCTACTGTTTCATCCATCTCTTAGAGCCTTTGCAAAGCAATTGTCATTTCTCCGCCATTAATACCGATACATTTTGAATTATCCAATTGAACCGCCGATACCTCTTCATCCGATAAAAGAAAAGGGGTCGCAATCGATAAAGATGTTTCATATAACTCACCGGCCAGTACTTTTGCACTTCCGACAATCATATTGGTTGTTTCCAACAGCATATCGATGAGTGTCTGTTCATCACTCTCATCTTCGCCCAAAAAAATCTCGGCTATGGTCTGAATCAACATCGGATCGCATCCGATATAAGCACGGTGAATCTCACCGTTCGTCGTTTCAATATCGATATAAGCAAAAAGCGTTCTCTTTTTAGTTGAGTCTATAAAATCATAAGGGAGGCGTATTTGATGAAGAAAAAAATTAGTGGCTGCTTCGACAATAATCGGTAACATTACATCCCTCACTCTTGTTTAATATCTATGAGAATCGATTATAGCGTAAAATCTAATGAACGAAAAGGGTATTAGTTGAAGCACTAAGGGGGTATAATCGCGCGCCATAATCTAAACAAAGATAAAATATGACTATTGAATTAGCACTTTTAGGGGTAGGGGTCGGTACACTTTCGGGGTTTTTCGGAATCGGCGGCGGTACGGTAAGCGTTCCGATACTCCTCTACCTCGGATTCGGTATCAAAGAGGCAATCGGCATATCGGTAACTCAAATGGTTGCCGGTTCGTTGTTGGCGGCGTGGATCCATCATAAAAAACAAACGTATGCGATCGGCGATATCAAATATTTCGGTTACGGCGGAATTCTCGGTGCGATAGCGGGCGGGATATTGGTCAAAGCACTCCATTCGAGTATATTGGAATGGCTTTTTCTCTCAATTGTCGCCTTTACGCTGGGGCGGCTGGCTCTCTCCAATCCCGAACCGACCCGTCAGGAAGTGGTCAATCGGCCGTTATATACGTTTGTCGGAAGCGTGATCGGCGTATTTTCCGGAATGCTTGGAGTTGGAGGTTCGATTTTGATGACGCCCATATTGGTCAGTTTTATGGGATTTCCGCTGAAGAAAGCTTCAGCGGTAGGACATTTTTTTGTTACGTTTTCTTCCGTTTCGGCTTTGGCGACGCTTTTGTGGCTCGGTCTTGTGAATCTTGAAGCGGGTCTGACGATGGCTTTGAGTTCATTATTCGGCATTATGGCGGGTATCGCGTTGCTGCATCGGGTCAAAGTGACTCATTACAAACAGGTATTGGTTGTTTTTTACATCATTATTTTTGCCATTACGGCATACAAACTTATCGCGGGGTAACTTATGGACAAGATTAAAATTATCGGAGCACGGGAACATAACCTCAAAAACATCTCTTTGGAGATCCCGAAAAACAAGCTGATTGTATGTACCGGCATCAGCGGAAGCGGTAAATCTACATTGGCCTTTGATACCCTTTATGCCGAGGGACAGCGCCGCTATATCGAGTCTCTCTCATCGTATGCCCGTCAATTTTTGGACCGTGTCGGAAAGCCCGATGTCGATAAAATTGAAGGGCTCACTCCGGCTATTGCGATCGATCAAAAAACGACCTCAAAAAATCCCCGCTCAACCGTAGGAACGATTACCGAGATCTATGACTATCTGAGACTTTTGTATGCCCGTATCGGAGTTCAGCACTGCCATCTGTGCGGCAAGCAGATATCCAAAATGTCGGCTCAGGACATTATTACACAGGTACTGAAGCTCCCTGAGGGTGCCAAAATCGTTATTCTCGCACCCCTTGTGCGGGAGAAAAAAGGCTCCTTCGCCGATATCCTCGAATCGCTCCGTCACAAAGGGTATGTACGTGCCATGATCGATGGAGTAATGGTTCGTCTGGATGAAGAGATCGAACTCTCCAAAACCAAAAAACATACCCTTAAAGTCGTGATTGACCGTCTCATTATCAAAGATGACAATCACGACCGTGTGGCCCAAGATGTCGAAAAAGCGCTCAAGGAATCGTACGGAGAGGTAGAAATTGAGATTCAGAACCACGACGAAGTAGGGATGGTTGACAAGCTGATCCACTACAGCGAACATAGCGCCTGTTTTGACTGTAAAGTGAGTTTTGATCCGCTCGAACCGCTCTCGTTTTCATTTAACTCTCCCAAAGGGGCATGTTCTGAATGCGACGGTCTCGGCATCCGCTATGCGCTCGATTACGACAAAATTATCGATTCCGAACTCCCGATAGAGAAAGGGGCGATCAAAATCGTTTACGGATTTAACAAAGGGTATTATTTTACCTTCCTCAAAGCGTTTTGCGCCGCAGAGGGGATCAGTATTACGACCCCGTTTTATGCACTGGAGGAGCATCAGAAAAAAGCGATCCTCCACGGCAGCGTCGATGAAGTCGAATTTAAGTGGCAGGACCATCCGATCAAGCGCGTATGGCCGGGAATTGTCCGTATAGCGTACGACATTTTCAAAGATGAAAAAGACCTTGCCGATTACATGTCCGAAAAACCGTGTAACATCTGTAATTCTCACCGTCTCAAGCGCGAATCGTTAGCCGTACGGGTAGCGGAAAAAGGGATAGGCGACGTCATCTCCATGCCTCTAAAAGATTCGTATGCCTGGTTTGCCGATCCGAAGACCTTTGATGATCTGAGCGATCAAAATGCAATGATTGCGGCACCTATTTTAAACGAGATCCGCGAACGTCTTTTCTTTTTGTTTGATGTCGGTTTAGGATACCTTTCCCTCAGCCGCGATGCCCGCACCATCAGCGGCGGTGAAGCACAGCGAATTCGCATCGCTTCACAGATCGGAAGCGGTTTGACGGGGGTAATGTATGTTCTGGATGAACCTAGTATCGGGTTGCATGAACGCGATACCCTCAAATTGATCCGAACGCTCCGTTCATTGCAGGAAAAGGGGAATACCGTTATCGTTGTCGAACATGACAAAGAGACGATTGAAAATGCCGACTACATTGTCGATATCGGCCCCGGTGCCGGAAAATTCGGCGGTAATGTCGTTTTTGCCGGAACGCTTGAAGAGATGAAACAATCCAATACCTTGACGGCCGACTACCTCTCGGGACGCAAACAAATCAAATATTTTTACCGACGCGAACAAAAAGAGTGGATGGCAATCAACAATGTAACATTAAATAATATTACCAATTTGAGCGTAAAAATTCCACTTCATAATTTTGTCTGTGTAACGGGTGTCAGCGGAAGCGGAAAAAGCTCTCTGATTTTGCAGACGTTGCTCCCCGTTACGCGCGAAATACTAAACCATGCACGAAAAATCAACCGTGTCGCCGGGGTCGAAGTGGAAGGGTTGGAAAAACTCGACAAAGTGATCTATCTCGATCAAAGCCCGATCGGACGGACGCCTCGTTCGAACCCTGCCACTTATACGGGTGTCATGGACGAAATCCGAAATCTATTCACAAAAACCAAAGAAGCGCAGATACGCGGCTATACGGCATCACGCTTCAGCTTTAACGTCAAAGGGGGACGCTGCGAAAAATGTCAGGGGGAAGGGGAGATCAAGATTGAAATGCACTTCTTACCCGATATCATGGTCAAGTGTGATTCGTGTCACGGAAGCCGCTACAATCAGCAAACACTTCAGGTTGAGTATAAAGGAAAAACCATTTCCGATGTTCTGAATATGTCGGTCGGCGAAGCACTCGAATTTTTTGCACCGATCCCGAAAATCAAAGCGATTTTGCAGACCCTTAGCGATGTCGGGCTTGATTACATTACGCTGGGACAAAATGCCGTTACCCTATCAGGGGGGGAAGCACAGCGGATCAAACTGGCCAAAGAGCTTAGCCGACGCGATACGGGAAATACCCTCTATATCCTTGATGAACCGACGACGGGTCTGCATTTTGATGACGTCAACCGTTTGACAAAGGTACTTCATAATTTCGTCGAACTCGGTAACTCCGTACTGGTTATCGAGCACAATCTCGATATGATAAAAAATGCCGATTACATTATCGATATGGGGCCTGAGGGGGGCAGCGGCGGCGGATTATTAGTCGCGCAGGGGAACCCTGAAGAGGTTGCCGAGAGCTGGGAAAAAACGGGAAGTTTCACCGGAAAATATTTAGCTCTTGAGCTAAATAGGCTATAATAAGATTAACAGGATTTACAGAGGATTTTAGTGTATGAAAAGCTCGATTATAAACAGTATTAAATCTTTGCCGCCGCTTCCAAAAACGGTGATAGAGATGCAACGTATTTGTAATGATCCCGACAGCTCGATCAATGATTTGATTAAAACTGTCGAACAAGACCCGATGATCGTTGCCAACTTGCTTAAAGCCGCCAATTCGCCTCTGTACAGTTTCCGACGCGAGATACTCAATGTCTCTCAGGCCGTTTCTTTGTTCGGAATGAGTATGACGAGATCTATCGGTATCGGCAATTCGGTCCGCAAACTGCTCAATGTCGACATGGAACCCTACGGAATTACATCGGATCGTTTTGCGGAAATTTCATCGATGCAGGCTGCCCTGGTCCATGAATGGTACATGAAAATTGACCGCCTTAAAGCCGATAAGCTTTTTTTAGCCGCATTTTTGCAGGAGACGGGGAAAATCATCATCGCAAGCGACGTTATTCAAGAAGATTTAGCCGCCAATTTTAAATCCGATATTGAAGTGACGATTGATATTGCAAGAGTTGAGCGCTCTTACATTCATGAAACGACGGCTTCGGTGACGGCGGAAATTTTTACCCATTGGAATTTCGATAAAGAGTTTGTTGAGATGATTAAATTTTCCGATGCGCCTGACAAAGCGCCGGATGACGTCAAAGAGTACTCCACCGCTCTCAACATCATTAAAACGATTATTCCGGTCAACAACCCGCTCGGGGAGCACGGAATCTCATATGGCCTTAAAAAAGCGGAAGATGTGGGCTATGACGTCTCTATACTTCAAGCGGCAATTGATTCGATGCTCGTTCGAATCCGCGCCTGATAAAGACGATTGATGGCACAACCTACCGTTACTATAATCGATACTTTCGGATTTTTCTTTCGTTCGTTTTACGCACTTCCCCCTCTAAAAAACAGACACGGGTTCCCTACCGGACTTTTGACCGGATTCATTAACTTTATCGCATCACTGCATAAAGACCACAGCAGAGATTATTTGATATTCGCACTCGATGCAAAGGGCCCGAGTTTCCGGGCCGAGATCGATCCAAATTATAAAGCCAACCGTTCACCCGCGCCCGAAGAGCTGACAAAACAGCTTCCCGTCGCCATCGACTGGATTGACAAAATGGGGTACAAGTCACTTTCCATGAGCGGTTATGAAGCCGATGACATGATCGCATCCGTAGTCCGTCAAGCACGTCGGCACGGCTTTTTGGTTCGCGTCGTTTCCCATGATAAAGACCTCTATCAGCTGATAGATGACGATCGGGTCGTATTGGTCGATGCGATCAGTAAAAAAGTGATGAATGAGCGTCACTGTGACGAAAAATACGGCGTTCATCCGCGCCAGTTTATCGATTATCAGTCTCTCATCGGCGACACTGCCGATAATGTCCCGGGAGTCAAAGGGATCGGCAAAGTAACGGCACAGAA
>Ga0209340_1002249_pt1 | contig 11564 bp, 10 predicted proteins | sample EPASupsiteSAE323_FD_187266 | JGI IMG/M metagenome (GOLD analysis project Ga0209340, IMG submission 187266) | Bioremediated contaminated groundwater from EPA Superfund site, New Mexico - Sample SAE3-23 (SPAdes) (version 2) | ecosystem: Environmental > Aquatic > Deep subsurface > Groundwater >... | reverse complement strand
TTCAGGAGGAAAAATATCTAACAATTTAATAAAGAATTTTTATGCAGATGAGGAAATTCAATATGCGCAGATATTACAATTGAAAGAGATTGCTAAAAGGATTAAAGGTCATAATGCATTATGGGCATGGGATTTGGGAAATGAACCTTCAAACTGCGTAATTCCTAAGGATAAAAAGCAGGGATCAATGTGGCTTGAAAGAATGGTCAGAGCTTTGAAAGAGGTTGATAATAATGTATTGGTGACAATTGGATTGCATATGGAGGACCTTGAGGAAGATAGAAATATGGGGCCGACTGAAGCAGGTAAATACTGCGATTTTGTTTGTATGCACGGATATCCTTCGTATTGTAAATGGATTGATGGGAATCTTGATGCCAGGCTGCTTCCCTTTTTAGCTAAGATTACTGGATGGTTGGCACAAAAGCCAGTCCTGTTTGAGGAGTTTGGATTATCAGTTTGTGAGAATTATAAGTTGGATACTGAGAATAGTTTAATTATTAGAAATGAGGAAGAAGGAGAGAAGTATTATAGAGAAGCACTAGAAGGACTTTATGACATAGGATGTATCGGGGCATTTAGTTGGTGCTATTCGGATTATAGGCCAAAACTATGGAGGTTTCCACCGCTTGATAGAACTATTCATGAAAGGTTTTTTGGGCTATGGAAATACAGTGGGGAAGAGAAGAAAATGATTAGGGCTGTAAGAGAGTTTGGAAATAGAAAATTAATAAAGATGGATTGGGAGCCAAGGATTAAACGAGACGAATTTTATAAAGTTGGAATTCAGAAATTGTATAGAAGAGAGAATCAATAATGATGAAAAAATAAATTCCGATTTTTTTCATCATTCCTAAGAGTATTCCTATGACATTATCAATGAGAACGATCCATTAGGTGTGATGCTGATAAATGATTGAGACAATAGATTATTTGAATATAAAATGCTAAAATATCTCATGTAAGCACTAAAAGAGAACAGTGTGGTGAAAGACATGGATATTAAAGAGAACAAAAGCAGACTAAGTGGGATAAGTTCTTTAAAACATCGGAATTTCAGGCTATTCTGGACGGGACAGTTGATTTCACTAATGGGTACTTGGATGCAAAATATGGCTCAGGCCTGGTTGGTTCTGCAATTAACAAATTCTCCATTCTTACTTGGGTTAACCAGCGCGATTCAATTCACACCGTATATTTTTTTGTCGTTAATAGCTGGAGTAATGGTAGACAGAATTCCTAAAAGAAAGCTGCTTATTCTAACCCAAACTGGGCAAGCGATTCTTGCTTTGATTCTAGGAGCACTAACTTTAACGGGCTTGGTACGTTTCTGGCATGTGTTAATCTTAGCAGGATTGCTTGGAATCTTGAATACTTTTGATATGCCAGGTAGACAATCTTTCATAATTGAAATGGTTGGGAAAAAAGATTTGCCGAATGCTATAGCTTTAAACTCAACTGCCTTTAATCTTGGACGTATAGTTGGACCAGCTCTTGCCGGAATAGCGATTGGCAAACTTGGATTTTCTGCTTGCTTCTTTCTCAATTCAGCAAGTTTTGTTGCTGTAATCATAGGATTGCTTCTTATGAATTCATTACCTGTTATCAATCTGGAAAACACAGAGGAGAAAATATGGGTAAACATTAAAGAAGGATTGCAATATATTTACTCAACCCCAATAGTTTTTAATACAATAATCCTTATGGCTTCAATCAGTACATTTGCCATGAATCTAAGTGTGCTTGTTCCATTGATAGCTAAAATTAACCTTGGGCAGCAAGCTGTGGGATTTGGATTGCTTTTATCAGCATTAGGTATTGGTGCACTTTTAGGTGCACTTGCATTAGCTGGGGCAAGTGGAAGGGAACCCAAAAGGCGGAATTTGTTTTTTGGAGCAGGCTGCTTTTGCTTTTTTCAAATTCTACTTGCCTTTTGCCATTCATTTATATTAGCTTTTATTATTCTCATGCTTACTGGTTGGGCAATGATTACCTTTACAACGTCAGTTAATACAACATTGCAACTTAATGCAACTGACAATTTACGGGGAAGGGTCATGAGCGTTTATACACTTGTTTTTGGGGGAGCAATACCATTGGGGAGCTTGCTTAGCGGCACAATAGCCCATGTATGGGGGGCATCCTTTGCATTGATTATTGGGGCCTCGGTAGGATTGCTCAGCTTGATAATTATTGTTTCCAGAGAAATAAATAAATCTTAGCAAAAATAAATATCCACCCGTTACGGGTGGATATTTATTTAAACCTTATGCTGGCCACATATTCCCAAAGCTAAGAGCAGCGATGAAAAATTATCCACAGAAGTCCCGGTTATAATGACCGGAAGATTTTTTGGATGAGGGCTTTCTGCGATTCTGTTTCTATGTGCGAGCTGAATGAGGCTAGGCGTTAGACCTGTAGCATCAATTGAAATATGGTTATTTTCTGATGATGGCTTTCCTACCGCGTTTTTTACTACACTCAATGTAGCACATCCTTTTTTTCTAAATAAGTTCATTTGAATTCCTCCTTTTCATTCCTTATCCTGAATTTACGAACCACTTTTTGCATAATGCATTTGTGTTTTTTGTCCACCTCCAAAAAAATCGAAAGTTATGTTGTGTATGTTTAAAAAGGTAGTTTATTGCTAAATAATAACACTCTCTTTTAAGTCATTCAAGAAAAATCGCCAATAAGATTTTAAAGACAGCGCCTTTTTTAAAAAGCACCATTCTATTATAAAATTGATTTTTAAGCAATTTCGTATTATAATATTAATATAGGGCAAAATTAAATATCTCAAATCTGTTTAAAAGCAAACTTATCAAAAGGTAAGGACGCAAAGTTATGGGCCTGAACAAATAGTATGGCTGCCAGACTACCAGAAAAGCTTTCGATTAATTCTGGTCGAGAGCTTTTTTATTAAGGAGATAATAAGTATGATCAAATTGCAAAAGAAGTTGATTTTAATAACAATTTACACAATAATAATTTCAAGTTTATTTATACCAGTTTCTTTTGCTACAGATAAGGCTAATTCCGTACAAGCATTACAGAGTAAACTTAATGCTGCAATGCAGGCACGTAAAACGTCATATAGCATAATATACTCTGGGAAATTATCTACTTTTTCCAAAGATGTAACTGATATTTTTAATAATGTATTTAATGCAGACGATTATTTGCGTTATGTTACGAAAAGATATAAATGCACATGTGTAAAAACAAATGGTGTTACTACAGTAACCTTTGCTCTTGAGTATTTAGAAAATGCTTCACAAACAACATTTATAAAGAATAGGGTATCCCAAATTTTAAAGCAAATAATAACTCCGGATATGAATGATTTTCAAAAAGAAAAAGCAATTCACGATTGGATTGTAAACAATGTTTCGTACGATACAACGCTCACTCAATTTTCGGCATATGCTGGCTTAGTTTCTCCATATAAAACTGTTTGTAATGGTTATTCTTTGCTTGCATATAAGATGCTTAATTCTGCAGGAATTAAAACTAAAATAATTGAGGGAAAAGGAAACAATCAGTCTCATAATTGGAATCTGGTTTATCTTGATGGGGCATGGTATCATCTTGATGTTGTATGGGATGATCCAGTACCAGATGTGCCTGGGAAAGTATCATACAATTATTACAATCTAACAGACAGTCAAATAAAGGTTAATCATACATGGACGAAAACCTATCCAGCTGCAGAAACAGATTTTTATAATACTATTACTACAAAAATTGCAAATAATCCTTTAACATCTTCAATCTATCAGGGGATTTATGATGACTTAGGGTTAAATCTTTTAACAACTGAAAATTCCGCAAGCAGTCAACAAGAGCTGAGTTCTTTAATCCAGCAATCAATCCAGAACCAAGAGGATATTATAAAAGTAAGGTATACAAATATTATTTCAATCGCAGATGATTTGTGTACAGCATTTTATGCACAAAATAATGTTATTTCATATTCTTATATAAGTGAAGATTTAATAAGGACGGCAGATACTGGAGATGCGATACTTACGTTAAAAATAAATTATATACCGTAAAGAGCTTCTAATAATTTATTATAGAAAGGTAGAGTGTTAGTTTCTTAATAAACTGCTAATGACAGGAGAATGTTTCTTCATTTGAAATGGGGCAAGCGATTTCCGTCCAGACAAATAAAAAGCATGACAGGGTAGTCTCCTGTCATGCTTTTCTATATAATTTAAACAAACTTAAAAATATTTGCAGGGTTTTTTAAAGGCATTTGCGTCTATATATAGAGAGAGGAGGGGGGAGACTTGGAACCAGATGAACTGCTCATAAAGAGAATACTTAATGGAGACAATGAAGCGTTTAGAAGTATAGTTGAAAACTATCAAAAATTAATATATCTAATATGTTTCAACATTGTAAAAGATCATCAAGAGGCAGAAAATCTTGCGCAAGAGACTTTCATAAAAGCATACAACTCCCTCTCACAATATCAGTTTGGTGGTTTTAAAACATGGATTGCTAGAATCGGAACAAATACGGCAATAGATTTTAAACGTAAACAAAATTCAAAAAAAGAGGCAAAAATAATATATATCGAAGATATCAATGAAATAAGTATTAAGGGAAAGCCTAGCTTGCAAGATGATTTTCTGGAAAAAGAAGAGAGAGAAAGAATAATTTCAGTTTGTCGAAAGATTCCCAAAAAGTACGGTACTGTATTAATAAAGTACTATATTGACTCAAAGAGTTATAAACAAATATCCAATGAAGACGGAATAAGTGTTCGAACAGTTGAGTCAAGACTGTACAGGGCAAAGAAGCTATTTAAGAGGAGGTGGAATGAAGATGAACACTATGAATCATTTTGATATAAATGAATGGAGAAATTATATAACCAATGACAGCAATAATCTGATAAGGCTAAGGATGGAAGAGCATTTGTTGGTATGTGAAGAATGTCTTGAGTTATATATGAATGTTTGTGAAGAAATGACAAATTATAGTGCCATTAAAAAAATCCACCCAGAATTTGTAGACAAAGTAATGAAAGAGATAAAGATTAAAAAAACCAGTTCAAATTATTTAATTAGTAAAGCAAGAAACAGATTAATCACTTATTATGTTGTTGCAGCGTGTATGACCATGCTGATTACAATTACAGGTACATTTGATGTCGTACAGCGAAATACTAAAGAGGCAATGACGGTTTTTACGAATAAGCTAGGGCCGCCAGTTAAGAAAGCATACCTTAACGGTTGGTCCGAACGGCTAACCGATAGAACAAAAAATATTATTAAAAAGCTTGATGAAAATATTTAAATAAGAAAAAGGAGTGAATTTCGTGAAAAATAAAAATAAGTTTTTTTCATTTATGTTTTCCTTTATGCCTGGTGCAGGGCAAATGTACTTAGGATTTCTAAGACAAGGGGTTCAGTTAATGTTGTTGTTCTTTCTGTGCTTTTATCTGGCGGATTGGTTAGGCAGTAGTATTTTTATAATCTTTGCCCCAGTAATTTGGTTCTTTAGTTTCTTTGATGCGTTAAATAAAGCTTCAATGGAACAAGAAATAGAAGATACAGACCTTAAAATCTTAGGATGGTTAAAAGATACAGAAAATTGGTTAGGAAGTAAAGCGAATTTGATTGGATGGGTATTAATAATATTGGGAGGTTTTCTACTCTTTGATAAAATTGTTTTGCCTCAGCTAGGACATGAAATCAGAGAATATCTCAGAATCGTAATCGTTGCGATTTTGCTGATTGGTGGAGGTGTAAAGCTCATTGTGGGTACAAAATTACCTGCCAAAACTGAGATTGAAGGTGAAAAATATGAGAAGATTTAGAGTTGGAACGATTTCAATGGGAATAACTCTAATTGCTTTTGGTATCATTTTGCTAGTATCACAGGTAGATAGGATGTTTGCAGTACAGCAAATAATGAAATGGTGGCCTGTAATATTAATAATTCTTGGAATTGAAACGCTTGCATATGTTTATATGTCTAAAGAAGAAGAGGCAAAAGTGAAATATGATATTTTTAGTATTTTTATTGTTGGATTGATAATCTTTGCTAGTTTAGGGATATATACCGTGACAAGTGTTTTTGACGAAGTAGATTTTAAGACAATGTTTCATGAGCATTATAAAATAGATAGAAATAATAAGTAGTCCTATAGTTTTTTCCTTTAGGTGCATTCCCTCTTGCCTATTGTCCATTTTCTCGCCAGATGGTATCATTATATCCAGAATAATACCATCTGGGAGGAATATCATGCTTAGATTCCTTACTGCCGGAGAAAGCCACGGCAAATGTCTTGCGGCCGTCATTGAAGGACTGCCATCAAACCTCAATATTGATATAGAAAAAATTAATGTTAAGCTAGCAGAAAGACAAGGTGGTTATGGTCGCGGAGGCAGGATGAAAATCGAGACCGACCAAATCGAGATTCTTTCTGGAGTCAGAAATGGTAAAACCATTGGAAGTCCTATTACGTTGACAATCCAAAACAAGGATTGGGAAAACTGGAAAGATAAAATGGGGGCTGAACCTCTTGGTGAAAACGAAGAAATGATTAAACCCAGACCGGGTCACGCAGATCTTGCCGGTGCCTTAAAATACAATTTTACTGATGTTAGAAATGTGCTTGAAAGAGCAAGCGCCAGAGAAACTGCTGCAAGAGTTGCGGTTGGTGCAATATGTATGCAGTTTCTACAGGAATTTGGAATATATATTTACGGACATGTTGTACAAATCGGTGATGTTAAAAGTAATAAGGTGTTTAACCTTGAATTATTCAATAATAGAAATGCCAACTCCCAGCTTAGATGCTTGGATGATGAAGCTGAATCAAGAATGATTGAATTGATAGATAATGCAAAAAGTCAAGGAGATTCCCTTGGTGGAATATTTGAGATTGTAGTTCTTGGTGTTCCAACAGGAATCGGAAGTCACGTTCAATGGGACAGAAAGTTAGATGCAAGATTGGCAGGGGCATTGATGAGTATTCAAGCAATAAAGGGCGTTGAAATTGGAATGGGTTTTGAAACAGCAGAATTAAAAGGTTCACAGGTACATGATGAGATATATTTTGACCCTCAAAGCGGTTATCATAGAAAGACTAACCACTGTGGAGGCATTGAGGGAGGAATCTCAAATGGTGAACCGGTTGTAATCAAAGCCGCGATGAAACCGATTCCAACTCTTTATAAACCTTTAGATACGGTAGATATGAAGACAAAAGAAATATTGAAGGCTTCTGTTGAAAGGTCCGATGCCTGTGCGGTTTCAGCTGCAAGTATTGTTGGGGAAGCTGTTGTAGCCTGGGAAATTGCTTATGCTATGATTGAGAAATTTGCTGGAGATAGTATTGAAGAAACAAAGTCGAATTATCAAAGGTATATTGAATATATTAAAACAAGATAGTTGAGTAATCATTCCAAAGATAATAAGGGGTGTCGGGAATGAATGAGCAATCCGAGCAAGCCTTGATAAAAAGGTGCAAAAATGGAGACCTGCAAGCCTTTGAAGAATTAATATCAAAATACGAAGCTAAGGTATTCAATATCACATTCAGGATTCTGGGGGATTATACAGAGGCTGAGGATGTGTCACAGGATATACTTATTAAGGTATTTAAATATATCAAAGGATTCAAGGAGCAATCTTCTTTTTATACCTGGCTTTATCGTATAACAGTTAACGAATGTATGGATATGGTTAAAAAAAGGAAGAAAAACTCTGCTTGTTCATTAGATTCACCTTTGGAATTTGGTGATGATGAGGTTACAAGAGAGATTCAAGACAGCGGAGAATCGGTTGAGCAAAAGGTTGTAAGAAATGAGCTTAGAAAGTGCTTAGCAGACGCTATAAAATTACTAAAAGATGAACATCGAATTGTTATTGTTCTCAGAGATGTTCAAGGATTTTCGTATGAAGAGATTTCTGAAATCACAAAATGTCCGCCTGGTACTGTTAAGTCAAGAATCAATCGGGCCCGATGTGAGCTAAAAGATATATTAATGAAAGACAGGGAACTTTTTTTGAGCAAAAGCGTCTAAATAAATGAAAGGAGGTGAAGAGATGAAAGATAGATGCAAATTCAGCGAAAAAATATATATGTATATAGATAACCAGCTTGATGAACAGCAGAAGGCTATAATGCTTGAACATATGGAAAAATGTAATTCATGCAAGGAAGAATTTGAATTATTTAATGTTGTCCAAAATGAATTTAAGGGAATGGAAGAAGTCAAACTTCCAAATGGATATCATCAGAAGCTTCATATGAAGCTAGTAAAAGCCGTAAATGAATCCAATACAGAGACCAAGAGAAGCTATTTTGGTTTTATGAATAAATTTGTGCCGATTGCAGCAGCAATGTTGTTGGTATTTGTAACTGTGAAGGGAGTTTCTGTATATAACGCGATGACTGCAAAAAATAACTGCCTTGCTAGTACAGCTGGTGCGCAAATGGATAGTTTAAGTGTAAATGATAGTAGCATGAAAAGTAAACAGCTGTCAAAACTGAAAGAGGAACCAAAAGCAAAGAATATGCCCGAAGATTCGTTAAAAGCAGAGGAGATGTCCGAAGCTTCGGTTGAAAATAGTAATGAAAAAAGAGCGATGACCAGTTCAATGGCTCAAATGGCACCAGAAGCAATCAATTCCGAAGATATTAAAAAAGCAGATGATAGTGTTGCCAGCGTAAAGGCTGATAAGGCTGTTCCCCAACAAATCAAGGATAATTTATCGGGAACGATTATTAATGGGTTTAGTTTAAATGATAAAGGAAAAGGTTTAAAGAGTGGTCAAACTGATTTTGAAACTGTAGAAATGTGTACACAATCTGGGGTTGAAAAACAGCAGAATATTATAATTCAGGGACAGGAAGCTTTTAAGGGATTGTGGGAATTAACATATAAGGATGTCAACCCAGTTCCGTTAATGCCTGAGATTGATTTTGAGAAGTACACTGTAGTAGCTGTATTTATGGGACAAAAACCAACTGGAGGTTATGGTATTGAGATAACCAAAGTCGAAGAAAATGAAAAGAACATTGTGGTAACCGTAAAACAAACATCTCCGCTTGAAGGAAGTATGGTGACAGAGGTTCTTACCTCGCCAGCGCATATTGTGAAGATAAAGAAAACTGATAAAGAGATAATATTCAATAAATAAAAATGCGACAGAGGGACGGTTCTATTGTCGCGCTAAAATCAGTGCGACAATAGAACCGTCCCTCTGTCGCATTTCAAACGGAGATACTTATGATTAAATGTCGGACTAAGTGGAACATTAAAAACCCAAATGAAGAAAGCATAAAAAATATTATTAAAACAAACAAACTTTCGGGCCTAATCGCACGGGTTCTCTCCAATAAGGGCTTTACCGATTCTGAAGAAATAAATATGTTCCTCAATCCTGATATTTGCAACCTGCATTCGCCATTCCTTCTCAAAGATATGGATAAAGCTGTAGAAATCATTCACCAACACATTCAAAAAAAAGAAAAAATATTAATATACGGAGATTATGATGCTGATGGAGTTACAAGTACGGCAGTTCTTTACGATTATTTAAAAAGAGAAGGGACTAATGTTTTTTATTATATTCCTGACAGGAGTTCCGATGGTTATGGGTTAAACATGGAGAGCTTGGAAAGGATATCAATAAGCGATTACTCACTTGTAATAACTGTTGATAACGGCATATCTGCAATAGAAGAAATAAAGCATATCAGGGATTTGGGAGTCGATGTTGTTGTAACTGACCACCATGAGTGTGGAGAGATTATTCCTAAAGCTAATGCAGTTATAAATCCAAAAAGGGATGACTGTGAATATCCATTCAAGTTTTTGGCGGGTGTTGGAGTGACTTTCAAGCTGGTTTGTGCATTAGCTGAAACAACAGGAAATTTTAAAGAGGTTTTTGAAAGATATATTGAAATCGTATGCATTGGGACTATTGGAGATATTGTTCAATTAACCGGAGAAAACAGGATTATAGTGAAGTATGGGCTGGGGAAAATATCAAACAGTAGTAACCTAGGAATAAAGGCGTTATGCGAAGAATCTGGAATTACTAAATTTAGCACATGGGCTATTTCATTCATGATTGTTCCAAGGATAAATGCTGCAGGCAGACTTGGCGGCGCCGAACGGGCTGTTGAATTGTTCACCACTTCTGACAGAGAAATTGCAAAAAATATCGCATGCGAACTTGGACAAGAGAATAGAAACAGGCAAGAAATAGAGGCGGATGTTCTTAACCAAGTACTGGATAAAATAGAAAAAGACAATCTTCAAAACAAGAGCATAATAATCATTGGTGGGGAAGGCTGGCATCATGGTGTTGTGGGAATTGTAGCATCAAGGGTAGTAGATAGGTTCAATAAGCCTTGTATAATTGCATCTTTTGAAGATGAATCAGGTAGGGGTTCTGGTAGAAGTCTCGAAGGAGTTAACCTTTTCGAGGTTTTGTCTGCATGTTCCTGTTATTTAGAAAAATTTGGAGGACATGAGCTTGCGGGCGGAATAACAATTAGCAGGAAAAACTTTGAGGCATTCAGGGAGAAAGCAGAGAAAATTGTTGATAGTATAACCGAAGGCAAGACGCTAATCAAAAGCATTGAGGTTGAAGATATAATTGATATTAAAAATTTAGAATACTCTGCGGTCAATGATTTAGCTCTTCTGGAGCCTTTTGGAATGGGCAATCCTGCTCCGATATTTTGTATTGAAAATGCTGAAATTGCAAGTATACGTACTGTTGGTGACAATAAACATTTAAAGCTAAGTATAAACAGGGTTCTTGAGCTTGAGGGGAGTTTTAACTCCTGCCAAACTATAGAAACCGTTATCCAGGGTCGTAGCACCGCTTATCCCAACACCTTAAGAGGTGGGGGTATTAGCGGTGATAGACATCGGATAAAAAGTGATTCTAAAGCAGTTGAGGCTATTGGATTTCAAATGGGAGAATTAAAGAATCATCTGAAAGTAAAAGATAAGATTAGTCTAGTTTTCTCAGCAGAAATCAGTTTGTTTGCGGGAAAAAACAATGTACAGATGATAATAAAAGATTTGTATACTACTAGCGAGGTTGAGCATGAAGAAAAATACTTTGAGACCTTGGATATTAGAATATTAAGCTGTGAATATAAGATTGATGCTCTAACTACAAAATTTATCCAAATGAATAGAGATAATGAGACAATTAATGAATTCATCAAAAGCGGTAGTAAGAATCTGTTCTTAATTAATACAATTGGAGTATATCGTCATGTTATTTCGATTTTAGGAACACAGGATTTGAATTCTGATGTTGAAATAAGGTACAACGATGATAAGGGGGCATTGGCAAGAAATGTTTTCATTGTAAATCCCATTTTAGAAGAAATTGATTTATCGGCTTATAACAAGGTTATTTTATGTGATGCCTTTTTTAGAGCAGAGTATTATGGTACAATAAATAATAAGTCAAAGAAAATTTCTGTTTATGTCCTGTATCAAAAAGATGACATTAAATACAACCTTGAAGTTCTTGAAAATATTAAGGTTGATAGAAAGCATCTAGAA
>Ga0209340_1002246_pt1 | contig 11582 bp, 10 predicted proteins | sample EPASupsiteSAE323_FD_187266 | JGI IMG/M metagenome (GOLD analysis project Ga0209340, IMG submission 187266) | Bioremediated contaminated groundwater from EPA Superfund site, New Mexico - Sample SAE3-23 (SPAdes) (version 2) | ecosystem: Environmental > Aquatic > Deep subsurface > Groundwater >... | reverse complement strand
GAGAGAGCAGATGCCTTAGGAATTAAACCTTTGGCTACCATCGTTACCACTGTTTCGACCGGCGCAAATCCCAGAAAACTCCCGATTGCTCCAGCCGTTGCAATTACCAAGGCTTTTGAGAAAACCGGGCTTACCATGGATGATATGGACCTTGTGGAAATCAATGAAGCATTTGCCTGCGTACCGCTGGTAAGTTCCAAAATTTTAGCCGGCGGAAGCGACGACAAGTATCAGGAAATTAAAGCCAAATTAAATGTCAACGGCAGTGCGATTGCCACCGGTCACGCCAACTGTGCCTCCGGTGCCAGAATTGTGCTTACCATGGCTTATGAGCTCAAACGCCGCGGAGGCGGAATGGGCGTTATGGGTATCTGCGGAGGTCTGACTCAGGGAGATTCCATCATTATTAAAGTAGAAGACTAGGTCTATAAAACAAAGCTGGGCCGAAAACGGCCTGGCATATCCATAAAGCGGGAATGAATAGCCCGATAAGATATATTCATTATTTTACAAGATACTGAAAGAAGGTGCCGTGATGACGGACACGACAACAGTCAAAGCTGCCAAGGATGTAGTTAAAGAACTCCAGGCAGAATATTATGCAGAAGCCAATCGCGCGCATGAAGAAGGGAAATTGGTGGCTTGGGTGACTTCGATCGCCCCCAGAGAATTCCTGGAGGCAATGGATATCGTCACTATTTATCCGGAAAATCATGCAGCCGCGATCGCAGCTAAAAAAGGCTCCATGGAAATGCTTGATATTGCCGAATCGATGGGATATTCGATGGATATATGTTCCTATGCCAGAGTAAATCTGGGTTATGTTGAGGCCGGCGATTCAGCCGCCGGTAAAGTCCCTTACCCTGACTTGTTATTCTGTTGCAACAATATCTGTGACACCGTTACCAAATGGTATGAGATCCTGTCACGCCGGTTGAATGTTCCTTTGATCATGATCGATCTGCCTTTCAGCCATTTTGATCAGCCGCAGGAACATACGATCGATTATATTGTAGGGCAGTTTGAAAATGCCATCAAACAATTAGAACAAATTACCGGTAAACCTTTCAACTATGAAAAATTTAAGCATTGTTTGGAACTTTCCAACCAGGCCTCGACACTTTGGAAGGAGAGTTTTGAATTAGGCAAGAATAAGCCCTGTCCTTTTAACGGACTTGATTATTTCAACTATATGGCCCAGATCGTTTGTTCCCGCGGCAATGAAAAAGCAGTCTATTTCTTCCAATTGTTAAAGGATGAGATTGCTGCCAAAGTCGCTGCCGGAGAAGGCTATATCCAGGACGAACAATACCGTATTCTCTGGGATGGGATTCCCTTCTGGTATAATCTGCGCGTTATGGCCAAATCTTTAAAAGATAGAAAAGCAGTCCAGGTGGCATCCACTTATACTGAAAATTGGGCGTTGACCTATGATACCAGCGATCTTCGCAGTATGGCCAAGGCTTATATGGGCAACTTTACCAACCGCGAATTCGAATTTCGTTTTAACAACATGTGTCGGATCATCAGTGAATACTCGTGCGACGGTGTAATTCTGCACTCCAATCGCAGCTGTAAAAATCAGGATTTTGCCATGTATGAACTGGCCCGCCAGGTGACCAAAGCGACTGGCGTACCGGTTGCTATCGTCGATGGAGATCAGGATGATCCCCGAGCCTTCTCTGAAGCGCAGTACGAGACGCGGATACAGGCACTTTTTGAAATGATCGACCAACGCAGAGAAGCTAAATAAGCCGGAAGGAGGAGAAAAACAATGAGTAAAGTTGAAGAAATATTGTCTGAACTTGGTTATGTTGCTCACCATCCGGCACGCATGGTGGAGCAATGGAAAAAAGAAACCGGCGGCAAGGCCGTTGGAATCATGCCCATTCACTGTGCGGAGGAAGTTGTGCATGCTGCTGGTATGTTGCCGGTTGGTATGTGGGGAGGGCAAACCAGCATTTCATTGGCCCCTGAATATTTGCAATCATTTTGCTGTTCAATCATGAAAGCAGTGATGGAGTTTACCATGTCTGGCGCCTATAAAAACCTGGACGCCATTATTTGTCCGGAGACTTGCGATACCTTGAGAGTAATCCCCTTGATGATGAGAAAGGCTATTCCTCAGACTCCTATCATCGGCGTCGTACTGCCTGATAATCGCAAAATCGATGCCGGGATCAAATATACAGCGGCTGAATACAGAAGCATTGCCAAACAATTGGAGCAGATTACCGGCAACCCGGTCAAAGATGAAGATCTTCAGAACAGTGTTGAAATTTATAACGAGCATCATGCAGCCATGATGGAGTTTTTCAAAGTGGCTGTTGATCACTGCGATATCATAACGCCTTATAACCGTCATATGGCAATTAAGTCCTCTTATTTTATGCCTAAAGAAAAACACACCGTTCTGGTCAAAGCATTGATCGATGAATTAAACAAACTTCAGCCCACCCAATTTAACGGACACAAAGTGGTTGTGACCGGGATCATGAGCGAACCGGATGAGCTGCTTGAAATGTTTGAAAAATATGGTTATGCGATTGTTGCTGACGATCTGGCCCAGGGTTCACGCCAATTCAGAACACCGGCCCCGGCAGATGATGATCCCTATATCAGACTGGGCAAGCGTTTAGCCAACTTTGAAGGATGCTCGTGTGTTTATGATCCCGAAAAACTGCGGGGCAAATTGTTGAAACAACTGGTAGATGAAACCCAGGCTGACGGCGTTGTAGTTTTAATGATGAAATTCTGTGATCCCGAAGAATATGACTATCCGTTTATTAAACAAGATCTTGAAGAAGCAGGTATTCCCCATCTGTATCTGGAGATAGAGCAGCAGATGGAGTCCTCGGAACAGGTGCAAACCAGACTACAGGCTTTTGCTGAAATGTTGGCAGAAAGAAAAAACTAATCCGGTTTAAATACGATATGTCTCAGTGAGACAAGGAGGAAAATAGATTTGTTTACAATGGGCATTGACATTGGCTCCACATCCTCAAAGGCAGTCATTATGGAAGACGGATCAAAAATCACAGCCAGTTGTGTGATTCCGTTTGGGACAGGTACCAGCGGTCCGCAACGTGTTATTGAGGAAGTTCTGCAGGCAGCTGATATGGACAGAGATAATATTGATTATATTGTTGCGACCGGTTATGGCAGAAGGTCAATTCCAGGTGCCGACGAGCAAATCAGTGAAATTACCTGCCATGCGCGGGGCGTACATTTTTTGCTTCCTTCCACTCGTACCATCATCGATATTGGGGGTCAGGATGTAAAGGTTATCCGGGTTGATGAAAATGGTGCGGTGATGAATTTCGTAATGAACGAAAAATGTGCTGCCGGCACCGGCCGGTTTCTGGAAGTCATGGCCAGGGTACTGGAATGCAAAGTGGACGAATTGTCGATGCTCTCGAATCAAGCCAAACAGGCAGTCCCGATCAGCAGTACCTGTACCGTATTTGCTGAATCAGAAGTTATATCTCAGTTGGCCGCCGGAAATTCACGTGAGGATGTCGTTGCCGGAATCCATGATTCCGTTGCCCGAAGGGTTGCCTCTTTGGGGAAACGGGTCGGCTTGATACCCGATGTCGTGATGACCGGAGGCGTTGCACAGAATGAAGGTGTGGTCAAGGCCATGAGGCAGGAATTGAAGACAGAGATTAAGACATCTCCGCTTCCGCAGTTGACAGGTGCTGTCGGTGCAGCCTTACTGGCTTATCAGAAAATCCAAAAAGCGCAGCAGGCAAACGCTTGACTTATTTGCTCCCAAAATGAATCTAAATCGATTCATTTCAATTAAATATGTCAGTTTTATTCCCCCCTTTTTCCTGTGAAAGCATCTCATACAGGAAAAAAGGACAGTCCAGACAAGGGAGGTGGAGGGTTCTCTAGAGCGAGAGGTCGGTTTCAATGGTAAGTATTTCCCAAACAAAAAAGGAGGAATATTGGATGAAAAGCAAGACTTTGAAAATGTTGGCCATGGTATTAGCTCTTGTATTTGCACTGACAATCGTAGGCTGTGGCGGTGGAACCAAAGACACCGGCGACGCTGACAAAACCAAAACTGAACCTATTAAGCTCCGTATCGGAACCACAGTAGCACCGGATCATTCTTATACCGTAGCTGCCCAAGGATTTAAAAAGACGGTTGAAGAAAAAACCAATGGCGCTGTAACTGTTGATTATCAGGGAGCAGGCGTAATGGGCGGCGAACGCCAGATGGTTGAAGCCGTTGCCCGTGGTGACCTGGAAATGACCATGACTTCTGATATCGGTCTGGCTGCTATGTATCCTGAACTGGGTTTCGTAAACCTGCCTTACCTGTTTGAATCTTATGCTGATGTTGATAAAAACTACCGCAATGGCTGGGTTGGCGAATATGTAGCCAAATATGTGGAACCCAAAGGTGTTATCGTTCTGGCTACCGGCGAAAACGACTTCCGTGGTCTGACCAACTCCAAACGCCCGATCACCAAGGGTGCCGATCTCGCTGGTCTGAAAATCCGTGTTCCTGAAATCCCCATGTATATCGATTTCTACAAATCAATGGGCGTTCTGCCGACTCCGATGGCCATCACTGAATTGACTACTGCTCTGCAGCAGAAGACCGTTGATGGTCAGGACAATGGCGCTATTATCACTTACGACAATGGACTGCAGGATTTCCAGAAATATGCAACCAAAACCAACCATATTTATTCTGCAATGCAAGTATGTATTTCCAAGAAAACCTGGGACAAAATGACCCCTGATCAGCAGAAGATCGTCAAAGATGCAGCTATAGCGATGGCTGATGAACAGGTTAAACTGAATCGTGCCAACGTTGCTGACAGATTTGCCAAAATGACAGCCGCCGGCATGGAAGTTATCGATGCAACCCCGCAGTTGACTGCTGATTTCAAAGCAGTTGCCGCACGGATGTACAAGGATCCTCAGTATGACAAAGCTTACACCAAAGAAATCATGGATAAAGTCAGAGAGATGAAAGGTGTAAAATAATCAATTTAATTCCGGGAATTGCAAACGGGCCTTAAAACCCGTTTGCGTTCCATCTTATTAAAAAGTGAGGTGCACTTTCTTTATGAAGTCTTTAGAAAAATTCATTAGCGCCTTAACAAAACTTGAGTACTATGTAACAACGCCGCTATTTTTGATTATGCTGTCGATTATGTTTATTCAGGTAATCTTCCGCTACGCTCTCCAACAACCGTTGCCCTGGTCGGAAGAGTCGGCTCGGTTTCTCTTTGTTGCCTCTACTTTTCTAGGGGCGGCGATCGCAACTGCTGAGCGTGGACACATTGAAATCAATTTTACCGAATTGACGATCAACAAAATCGCGAAAACGCATGCGGGGAAGATGAGAGGCGCAATAGGAATGAACATCTTAAGAGATCTAGGTGCGATTTTGTGCTTGTCTCTGGTCGGCTGGCAGACCTATTTACTGGTAGCTGATCAGTTTAGCAGTAAAAGCGTATCAACTGCCATGGGTTTTCCGTTCTGGATTATAACTGGTATTATGCTGCTTGGTTTTGCCTTAAGTATCCTGCACTCCCTGGGATTGATCATACTCAACCTTGGCGGGTACGGTCCATATGGATATGAGTTCGCAGAGGAGGAGGAGTGCAAATGTATCTCGTAGGAATATTTATTCTAACCTTTATATTTTTAGCGATACTTCGCATACCAGTTCCTTTTAGTATCGGATTGGCCGGGATAGTGGGCTTGACAGCAGGAAATATACCGCTCTCCATTATTCCAGCCAAAATGTTTAGCAGTGTTGATTCATTTGCGTTCCTGGCCATTCCGGCATTTATATATTCCGGCGATCTTATGGCTCTGGGTGGAATCACTACAGCGTTGGTTAACTGGATCAAAGCTCTGACTGGGCGCTTAAAAGGAAGCGTTGCAGCTACCACAATTATTGCCTCCGCATTATTCGGCACGATTTCCGGTTCATCAGTAGCAACCGTAAGTGCTATCGGCGGAATGATGTTGCCTGAAATGACAAAGGCTGGATATAAAAAAGAATATGCTACGGCTATGATCGCGGCTTCAGGCTTCTTGGGAATTCTTATTCCGCCCAGTATCCCTGGCGTAGTTTACGCTCTGGCAAGCGGTCAGCCAATATCTGATGTCTGGCTTTCCACTGCCGTTCCGGGCGTTTTATTGACAATCTTATATGTTATCTATAATCGTATCTTCTTTGCCAAACAGGAAGTGCAGGAAACCGGTGATTTTAATGCTTCTATCTACTTTAGGAATATTGCCAAAACGTCTTCGCGTGGTCTGGTTGCGCTGTTAATGCCGTTGATCATTTTTGCCGGCGTATACGGCGGTGTATTGACCCCGACTGAAGCTGGAGCTGTAGCGGTTGTTTATGGACTGATAGCAGGATGGATTATCTTTCCCGTGTTGTTTAAAGACAAAACCGGTGAAGGTTTTATGGGCATTACCAAGAAAAGCGTGGTAACCAGTGCGGCCATAATGCTTTTGATTGCTTTTTCAGCCATCCCCAGCGGAATGTTTACCTATGGCGGTTGTGCCCAGGCGGTAACCGACTGGCTCTTCAGTGTTACTAATTCACCTACCATGTTCCTCCTGATGGTAAACGCGATGTTGATCATTGTTGGTATGTTCTTGGAAACTAATACCAGTATATTGCTGCTGGCTCCGATCCTGGTACCGGCTGCTGTAGCATATGGAATCAATCCTATCCATTTTGGTGCAGTTATGCTGCTCAACCTGGAAATTGGTATGATTACTCCGCCTTTTGCCTGTAACATTTTCGTCGCCTGCAGAATTGCTAATTTAAGTATGGAAAGAATTCTGAAACCTATACTCGGTTTTATTACTGTCTGCATCCCGGTACTTTTGGCAACCACGTATATTCCGCAATTATCATTGGTACTGGTTAATCTGTTTAAATAGCAGATAATGGGAAAGGAAGAAATCTGATGGGATCTATGTTTGACTTGAACGATAAAGTGGCACTGATTACCGGTGGTGACTCTGGACTCGGGCAGGCAATGACGCTTGCGCTTGCAGAAGCAGGGGCAAATGTAGTCGTCGCCTATAACAGCAACATTGCGAAAGCGGAGGAGACCTCTCAGCAAGTTGAAAAACTGGGAGTAAAAGCGCTGCCGTTGCAGGTAAATGTAGCGGATGAAGAAAGCGTTGCCAATATGCTTGCCAAAAGCGTTGCTGGTCTTGGTGAAATCGACATCCTGGTCAACAGTGCCGGTATCAATCGTCGCGGTCCCTGTGTCGATCTTGCCGTGGAAGATTTTGAGGCGACGCTGAATGTAAACTTGAAGGGCACTTTCCTTTGCTGCCGGGCAGTAGGGCCGGCGATGATTGCCAGAGGCAGCGGGAAAGTTATCAATATTGCCTCACTGCTGGGCACGGTAGCACTGGAAAATCGTATACCTTATGCATCAAGCAAAGGTGCCGTGATCCAGTTAACCAAAGTGCTGGCAGTTGAGTGGGCGAAATATCATATCAATGTAAATGCCATTGGCCCGGGTTATTTTGCAACTGATCTGAATCGCAAACTCATGGATGATCCGGTAATTTATAACGATTTAAAGAGCAGGATTCCGATGGGATACTGGGCGGATCCTTCAGAACTGGGAGGGTCGGTAGTGTTCCTTGCTTCGAAGGCATCTGATTATGTCACCGGCCACGTTTTATGGGTTGACGGCGGTTATCTATGCTGGTAATCGTATAAAATATCGTTGATTATTTGAGGGAAAGGATGTTATTAACTTGGACTGGAAAGAGCATTATAAATCAAAACAGATAACAGCAGATGCAGCGATTGCTTTGCTTAAAAATGGTGACCGTGTAGTTTGCGGTCACGGAACCGGTGAACCCCAGCTATTGCCGGAGGCACTGGTCAGACATGAAAATGAAGTGGAAGGCATCGTTGTCTATCATGGTATTGCACTAGGCCCTTCCGTCTATTGCGCCGAGGGTATTGATCCTGCTCGGATACAACACTTGACGATTTTTGCCGGAACGCATACCCGTCAGGCTGTTCAACAGGGCAGAGCCTTATTCGTGCCGATGCATTTTTCCGATTCTCCGATCGCGATCCGCAATGGTGTTGTTCCGGTAGATGTGTCCTGGATACACGTATCACCGCCTAATCAGCATGGCTATTGCACTTTGGGTATAACCAATGATTATCAGCGTTCCGGAATGGAAAAAGCCAGATTGGTTATTGCTGAAGTCAATACCAACATGCCCAAAACTTATGGCGAAAGTTTAGTGCATGTCAGCCAGATCGATTACTTCGTACCCAGTGACCGTCAGTTGATCGAAATGAAAAAACCCAATATCGGCGAAGTTGAATCAGCTATCGGCAGATATGTTGCCGACATGGTGGAAGACGGTTGTACGATGCAGTTCGGCATGGGCGGGATCCCCAATGCCATCGTCGGTTTCCTGAAAGAAAAAAATGATCTGGGTATACATTCAGAACTTATCTCCGATGGGGCTATGGAACTGATGATGGACGGGAATGTTACCAATCGCAAGAAAAATATTCACGTCGGAAAAACCGTGGGCACATTCTGCTCTGGAACCAGGGAAGTTTATGAATGGCTTGATGACAATCCGGCCGTGGAATTCTATCCGGTTGACTATATCAACAATTCCCATGTGATTGCTCAAAATGACAAGGTGTTTTCAGTCAATTCCGCATTGCAGGCTGATCTTATGGGTCAGGTATGCGCCGAGACCATAAATGGTAAACAATTCAGCGGTATTGGTGGCCAGATGGACTTTGTACGAGGAGCAAGCTTATCCAAAGGCGGAAAATCAGTTATTGCCATGCCTTCAACTGCAGCCAAAGGTAAGGTTTCAAGAATCGTTGCCGGCGTGCAACCCGGGGATGCAGTAACGACGCCCAGAAACGATGTTGATTATATTGTGACTGAGTATGGTGTTGCCCACTTGGCCGGTGTTGATATGGCCGAGCGCGCCCGGCGTCTGATTGCGATCGCGCATCCGCAGTTTAGAGATCAACTCAAAGATCAGTTTGTAGAAATATACGGTTTGCGCTTATAAGCGCCAATTTTAGGGAGTGAAAATAAATGGATTTTCGACTTTCTGCAGAGCATGAGATGATTAGGAAGGCTGTAAGGGAATTTGCAGAAAATGTGATCGGCCCGGGTGTGGCGGAACGTGATGAAAAAGAATGCTACGATAAAAAGATATTTTATCAGATGGCCGACCTTGGATTGACCGGCATACCGTATGATGCTGAATATGGCGGATCCGGTATGGATTACCTGGCTTATGCCATTGCAGTAGAAGAAGTTGCCAGGGTAGATGCTTCTTATGGGGATACTCTTTCATCACATGTGAGTCTGGGAACCTGGCCTATTTACGCTTATGGGAATGAACAACAGAAGGAAGAATATCTGATTGCCCTGGTCGAAGGTACCAAACAGGGAGCATTTGGACTGACCGAGCCCGGTGCCGGAAGCGACGCCATTGCAATGAAGTGCAAGGCTACGCTGGATGGCGATGAGTGGGTTCTCAATGGTCGCAAAATATTTATTACCAACGCAGAAGCAGCAGAGTTATATATTGTATTTGCCCGTACCGGATCGGCAGAAATGAAAAGTAAAGCTTTTAGTGCCTTTATTGTAGAAAAGGATACCCCCGGCTTTTCATTTGGAAAACATGAAAAGAAAATGGGTCTGCGCGGTACACAAAACTGTGATCTGGTTTTTGAAGACTGTAGAATTCCTAGAGAAAACCTGCTCGGTCAGGAAGGAGAAGGCTTTAAAATTGCCATGGCTACATTGGATGGTGGACGTATCGGCATTGCTGCTCAGGCGGTAGGGATTGCTCAGGGTGCCTATGAACAGGCCCTGGCATATGCCAAACAACGCATCCAATTTGGCAAACCGATCGCCAGCCTACAGGGGATCCAGTTTATGCTGGCTGATATGGCGGTTGAAATTGAAGCTTCTCGTATGTTGACCTATCAGGCTGCCTGGCTGAAGAGTCAGGGCGAAGATTATGGTCTTAATGCTGCCATGGCTAAACTAAAAGCTTCTGAAACGGCCATGTGGGTCACCACCAAGGCAGTTCAAATCTTTGGGGGTTACGGATACAGCCGCGATTATCCGGTTGAGAGGATGATGCGCGACGCCAAAATAACAGAAATTTATGAAGGTACCAGCGAAATACAGCGCGTGGTAATCTCAAATAATATTCTGCGCTAAATAGGATCGAGGGAAGGAAAAGGCTGCAAGGTTTTTATAGCAGCCGGATGGATTCCAGTTCCTCCGCAGTTTGTAAGGAGGCAGGTATATGACGATTGCGATTACTGCCTTTCCGGGCCGGTATATTCAAGGACCAGGTGTTTTAAGAACTGCCAGCCAGGAGATCAGTAAATATGGCCAGAAGGTATTGATGATTGTCGATCCCTTTGTGGCTCAAAAAATTTGGCCTGAAAATCGCTGCTGGTTTAACGACCTTGAAATGGAGACCTGCATATTTGGCGGAGAGTGCTGCGAAGAGGAAATAGAAAAGGTCATCAGCAGAGCTGCCGGTTCTGGCTGTACAGTATTAGCTGCCATGGGTGGCGGGAAAACCATCGATACCGTAAAGGCTGCAGGTGAGCGGATGGACCTTCCCGTAATTATCATACCGACTGCTGCATCCAGTGATGCTGCCTGCAGTGCGGTTGCGGTAATTTATACACCTGATGGCGAGGTTGAAAAAGTCATTAAAACCAGAAACAATCCCAGAGCGGTGCTAATGGACACAGAAATCATCGTCAATGCACCCGTCAGGTTACTTATCGCCGGAATGGGTGATGCGCTGGCGACCTGGTTTGAAGCTGATTCTGTGCGCAGGACAAATTCAACCAATGTGCTGGGTAGTATGGCCAGCAGAACAGCGTATTATCTGGCCAGGTTGTGTTATGAAACTATTACAGAATATGGACTTATCGCTGTAAAAGCTTGCGAAGCTGGTTGTATAACGCCAGCCCTGGAATATATCGTAGAGGCCAATACATTATTAAGCGGGATCGGTTTTGAAAGCGGAGGTTTGGGAGCGCCCCATGCAATTCACAATGGGCTTTCGATTCTGCCACAAGGCCATCATGCTTTACATGGAGAAAAAGTTGCCTTTGGTCTGCTTGCATCACTGTTTTTGACCGGAAAAGAACCTGATATGATTGAAAAAATGTATCACCTTTACGGTCAGTTAGGTCTTCCGACCAGCTTTGAAGATTTGGGAATGGGCACGGTAAGTGTTGATGAACTGTTGGCTGTAGGAGAAGCAAGTTGTACCCCGGGTAGTAATATATATCACGAAAACGTTCCCATTTCTGCTCGCAGGGTTTGTGATGCACTCATTTTAGCCGACCATTATAATAAGAAGACAATTTAAGATAAATTCTCATCCCCCTCCCCCTTTTTTCCTCTCGTATTTATACGAGAGGATTTTTATTGTTGGCTTTAGCCGGTTGAGCGAGCAAAGCGAGGGAAACAAAAAAACCACCTGCTCTGCAGGTGGAGGGAAAAATCTTTAGATAAAAGCAAAAAGAGACC
>Ga0209340_1002245_pt1 | contig 11589 bp, 7 predicted proteins | sample EPASupsiteSAE323_FD_187266 | JGI IMG/M metagenome (GOLD analysis project Ga0209340, IMG submission 187266) | Bioremediated contaminated groundwater from EPA Superfund site, New Mexico - Sample SAE3-23 (SPAdes) (version 2) | ecosystem: Environmental > Aquatic > Deep subsurface > Groundwater >... | reverse complement strand
AGCAGCTCGTCGAAGGTGATGATTTTTTCGAGAATATGAATGAAATCGCCTGCCCCGGTACCGCACTCCAGTACTTTTGAGAAATGCTTTTTGCGGGCCAGCCATTTATGGATCGAAGTGCTAAAAACCGGCATATCAAGGATTTTCAACTTTAATTGAAGCCACTTGACTTCCTGGTTAAATGCATCTTGCATGAGTTACTCCTTTTCGTTATTCTGTTTACTTGGGGGGTATGAAAAACCCCACTAAAAATTATAAACATATTTGGAAAAAAATGACAAGAGGGGAAAGAAAATTCTTGGAAATATTTGTGTATTTAGAAACGGTGTTTGTTAATTTGCAAATTTAACCGCAAATGAACCGAGAAGTGTATACCTGGCTTGCTTGAGTTTTCTTAATAGAGGATTTTTATTATAAAACTTTTTATTGTAAGTTATATTTGATATTGTGCACATAGCTTACACAGCATGCAAGGTATAAATTTGGTATAGATATGATTTTTATTTTAAGTTTGAAAATTTTTGACTGTTATATTACTATTGTACTGTCCGTTCAATGTTCTTAATTCTTGATGTAAAAAGGAGTATAAAAGTGTATATTAAAACGGAGGAGACTGGAGTGTTTAAAACATCCCCGGATATGTATATTTTACCCACGAATAATTCTTTTCTCACTCTAATTAAACGATATGATGAATTCTATGTAAAGGAGGAATACAGAAGACACTTCGGTTACAAAATAGGATTTCTTTGGTTATTCTTTATTTTTTTTCTCCGAATTGTATTGGGGGCTGAGGTTGGTTTTTCTTCCGTTGGAGCTCATCAAGAGAAAAAACATATCAAAACGGCAATAATAATTAATTATTATCCCTATACTTTTATTAATAAACAGGGTGCACCGGATGGTTTTATTGTCGATTTAATGAAAGCGACCGGCAAAGTAGCAGAGATGGAAATGGAAATTAAAGTCGATGTTGGGGAGAAGGATATAAAAATGCTGGAAACAGGAGAAATCGATTTTCTTCCTATTGAGTATTCGGCAGAAAGAGATAAAAAAATAGATTTTACCGAGCCATTTATGTATGTATATGATGCTATTTTTACCCGGATAAACAGCCCCAAAATAAACGCATTAGAGGATATAAAAGGAAAAGCGATTATAGTTATTAAAGAAGATCAAGCCTATAATCATCTTAGTTCTACAGGATTCATAGCCCAAGAGCATTTGATATTGGCCAGGAGCCCTTTGGAAGCACTAAAAATGCTGTCATCAGGAAAAGGTGACGCTGCATTTATTCCCAGGTTAATCGGCTTGATGGAAATAGAGAATTTAAACCTGAAGAATATCTCACGAACTCCGGTCAATATCGAATCCTTTTACAGGATGTTCTGCCTGGGAGTAAAAGAAGGAAACCTTGTATTATTGGAGCAATTGAACGAAGGGTTAAGTATCATAAAAAAGACCGGTTTATTCCGTGAAATTTATGTGAAATGGTTTGGGAGGTTGGAGCCAAAAGAAATAACTTTAAAATCTGTATTAATGTATATTTTAATTGTACTTGCGGCACTTCTGACGATTGGTGTCATCCTGGTAATCTGGTCTTTTTTAATCCGAAAACAAGTGGCATTACGGACCAGGAAACTTGAGCAAGAAGTAATCGAACAGAAGAATACTGAAATGCTTTTTCGTCAGGTTACAGAAAATATTCGAGAAGTTTTCTGGATAGGAACTGTTGATTGGAGTATAATTCATTATATAAGTCCTGCTTATGAGAAAGTCTGGGGACGACAGTGTGAAGAACTTTATCATAATCCATATTCCTGGGTTGAAGCTATAATTGAAGAAGATCGTGAAAAAATTGTAAATGCAATCCCGAAAGAAATTTCAAAAGATACGAAAGAAATTGTTTTTGAGGATTATCGAGTAAAACGGCCCGATGGCTCCATATCCTGGATATCGGCACGTGCATTTCCGGTATTGGACGATAATGGAAAACCATACCGTATTGCAGGAATTGCGGAAGATATTACTGATCGTAAGCAGATTGAGGAGGATTTAAAAAGGAGCAGGGATAACTACCGCTCAAATCTTGATAATATGATGGAAGGATGCCAGATTATAGGGTATGATTGGCGATATATTTATGTGAATGATACTGTGTGTAATCATGCTCAGCTTGAAAGGAATAAATTGATAGGTCGTACAATGATGGAAGTTTTCCCCGGGATCGACCGGACAGATATGTTTAAAACACTTAAGGAGTGTATGGAGGAACGTGTTTCAGCCATTCTAGAAAACGAATTTTTATACCAGGATAATACGAAACGATGGTTTGTGTTGAGTATTCAGCCCTCTATAGAAGGGCTTTTCATTCTTTCGATCGATATTACGGAACGAAAACTCGTAGAAAAATCGCTGCAACGGATAAACCGGGAACTACAAGCAATCAGTCAATGCAATGAGGCATTGTTACGTGCTACTGACGAGCAGTCGTTACTGGATGAAATATGCCGGATCATTAATATAGAAGCAGGTTATCCTCTGGTTATGGTTGCATATACTGAGTATACTGATCTTTTAACACTCCGCCCTGTAGCCTGGGCAGGAATAGGAAATGAGTTTATGGAAAGTATTAGAACCTTATGGGCGGATAGAGTAAATTTCGAGTGCAGCCCTGCCGGAAGAGCGACTCGAACCGGTTCTATTATTTATATCCAGGATTTTTCCAGTGATCCGGAAGTGGCTCATCTGCGTGAAGTAGCTTTAAAACTGGAATACAATTCCGAAATTGCACTCCCTCTTAAAGATGAAAACGCAGAGGTTTTCGGAGTATTGATAATTTTCTCATCGATGGTCAATGCATTTGTTCCGGATGAAATTCGGCTAATGGAAGAATTATCAAACAACCTTGGTTTCGGTATCTCCACACTTCGGTTACGAGCCTTACGGGACAAGGTAGTCGATAATTTGAAAATAATGGAAGAAAAATACCGCCTGGTTGCTGACAATACCTATGATTGGGAGTTCTGGCTTCTCCCGGATGGGAATCTTAGTTATATGTCACCTTCTTGTTTAAGGATTACTGGGTACACTACACAGGAATTCATATCCAACCCCGATTTATTACATCAAATTGTATATGAAGATGACCGGGAAATGGTTCGAACTCATATCAAGGGTTCCTTGTCCGAAGATCAAATGGTCCATATTATCGATTACCGCATTATCAGAAAAGATGGTGAAATGCGCTGGATCAACCATTTTTGTGTTCCGGTTTTTGGAGTGGATGGGAAATGGATGGGAAAGCGAGGGAGTAACCGCGATATTACGGAAAGAAAAAAAACAGAAACAGCATTGAAAGAAAGTGAAGCCAAATTACGGAGTATCCTGGATAATGTCGAAATTGGAGTAATCCTGATCAATTCCAAAATGCAGGTTCTTGAAATGAATAGCCGGATGCGAAAATGGTTTCCTTCAATCGAACCGGAAAAACATCCGATATGTTATCATGTATTGACCGAGCCACCTCTTGAACGATGTTGCGAAAACTGTCCTATTGAAAAAACCCTTATAGATGGATTGAGCCATGAAGTCACAATACCATTGATGAAAGACGGAGTAAGAAGGATTTTTCGCACCGTATCGTCCCCTGTTTTTACCGAAACAGGAGAAATTGTTTCTGTTATTGAAACAATTGAAGATATTACTGAAAAAATTTCCCTTGAATCACAACTGAAACAGGCTCAGAAAATGGAAATAGTAGCACGTCTGGCAGGAGGAGTGGCTCATGATTTTAATAATATGCTGAGTGTAATAATAGGACGGGCAGATCTTGCACTGGCTAATATCGATTTAAAAAAACCAGTACAGCCTGCCCTGTTGGAGATCAGGAAAGCAGCAGAACGTTCGGCGAATCTGACCAGACAATTACTGGCATTTTCCCGAAAACAAACCGCTGTCCTTAAAATTCTCAACCTTAATGAAACCATCGAAGGGATGCTTATAATGCTTCGACGTTTAATTGGAGAAGATATTAATCTTGAATTTGTCCCATCTAGCGAAATCTGTTATGTTAAGATGGATCCTTCCCAGGTAGATCAGGTCCTGGCCAATTTGTGTGTGAATGCGCGCGATGCCATCGATGGCGTAGGGAAAATTGTTATCACCGTAAATAGTACGGAATTTGATGAATACTACTGCTCCCTACACACAGAGTTTGTTCCAGGAAAATATGCAATGCTATCCGTAAGCGATAACGGATGTGGTATGGATAAAGTGACATTGAGTAAAGTATTCGATCCATTTTTTACAACAAAAGAAGTTGGAAGAGGGACGGGCCTGGGGCTGGCTACAATTCATGGTATAATCAGACAGAATAATGGTTTCATAAATGTATATAGCGAACCTGGACATGGAACAATTTTCAGGATTTACATACCCCTTCATTTGTCCGATATCGAAAATCAAAAAAGTAAAATTTCACATCAACAGGTTATTCGGGGACATGAAACGATTCTTATTGTAGAAGATGAACGATCTATTCTGGAAATGGGTACATTGATGCTCGAAGACCTGGGTTACCATACATTACAAGCTTCGTCCCCTGCTGAAGCGATACGTATTGCAGAAAAAAATCCCGGGTTGATTCAATTGCTCCTTACAGATGTAGTCATGCCTGAAATGAACGGAAAAGAATTGTCGGAAAAAATAAAAAAATATTGTCCGGGAATCAATTGCTTATTTATGTCCGGTTACACCAATGAAATTATCGCCCACCAAGGTGTTCTGGAGGAAGGAGTATTTTTTATTGAAAAACCTTTTTCGATGTATGAAATGGCAGCAAAAGTACGCCAGGCGTTGACAGGAGATCATCTCAATTAAGCAGGATTTTTCTCTACTTTATAGCAGACTTTCCTATAATACGGTCATAACACTCCTCAATCCGGGATTTCTTTTCTTGCTTCTGATAAGAATATTCGAGAAAAAAACAAGATTGAAAGGAAGTACAGTAGAACTGGGGACACAAATTTTAGAAAAAGAAGAAAAATATGGGATACTCCAGTTTTAAATGAGGAAAGAATAAACAAGCACTTAAATTCCAAACGGACAGAACAGAAAAGTCACTCTAAAATATTCCAAAATGGAATTACGGATTTCCTGACTCCTGCAAAAATACGAAAACCCTTGCATTTTTCTCCCAAATATGTCATAACATAAGTGGAAAAAAATTGATCCTGAATTAATTAAAAATAGGAGGTCAAATGATAAATCCACAAGACAACTACGATTTGCAGACTTTAAAGGAAAAAATCAAGCCACGTTTGATTGGGAGTATTGTCGCGGGTATATTTCTCTTGATTTTAGGGTATACCAGTTTTTATATGGTGGATCAAACGGAACAAGCCGTGGTACTGCGGTTTGGGAAATATCTTGAAACTACCGGCCCCGGGCTACATGGGAAAATGCCCTTCGGGATGGATAAAGTCTACAAAGTCCCAACCGGACGAAACATGATAGAAGAGTTCGGGTTTAGAACCAAAGAAGCTGGGGTTGTCAGCTCGTATGCATCAGGTGATTATTCAACGGAATCTTACATGCTCACAGGCGACCTGAACATCGCCGAAGTAACCTGGAGTATTCAATACCGCATCGTAGACATTAAAGCCTGGCTTTTTAACACGATAGACCAGCAAAAAACCATTCGTGATATCTCACAAGCTGTGATCAACGTCCTGGTAGGAGATATGGCTGTAACCGATGTCGTCACCACCCAACGCGTGAGTGTCCAGGAGCAAAGTAAAAAAATGATGAACGAATACTATAACCGCTATGGACTGGGGGTGGAAGTTATCGAAGTGAAACTCCAACAAACCATGTACCCGAAAGGAGAAGTCCAAAGCGCTTATGAAGATGTCAACAAAGCGATCCAGGACCGCATCCGACTGGTGAACGAAGGAAAAGAAGCATACAATAAAGAAATCCCAAGAGCACAGGGCGAGGCTCAAAAAACACTTCGCGAAGCCGAAGGTTATGCGGCTGAACGCGTGAATCTTGCCAAAGGTGACGTAGCACGCTTCCTCGCTGTCCTCGGCGAATATAAAAAAAATCCGCAAGTCATCCGCATGCGCCTCTATTACGAAATGTTTGAAGACGTTTTCAAAAACACAGACTCGACTGAATTGATCGATAAACAATTGAAAAACTTTGTCCCCTTTAAATCACTGAACTCTTCAAATCCTGCGAAAAAAGGAGAAGAAAAATGAACCAAATTAAAGCAATCCTGTTTATTGTTATCGTAGCAATCCTTTTATTGATGGTTATGGGACCTTTTTTTGTGGTGGAAGAAGGCGAACAAGCTGTAGTCCTGAAATTCAAGGAAATTGTACGGGTTGAAAAAGACGCGGGATTAAAATGGAAAATTCCATTCATTAACCAGGTCAAAACATTTTCGAAAAAAATATACCCCTGGGATGGCGATCCACAACTTTTCCCTACAGAAGAAAACCAGTATATCTGGGTTGATATTACTGCCCGATGGCAAATCGATGACCCGAAACTTTTCTACACAAGGCTTGGGGATATTACAACTGCACAGCACAGGCTGGACCAGGTCCTGAACTCATGTGCCCGCGATGTCATCGCTGTAAATCCTTTACGGGAAGCAATCCGAAGCTCGAATGCTATCAATACTATCGAACGAAAAGATATCTATAAATCACAGACCGGCCCTATCGAAGACGGCGAATCCTCCTCTAAAGTCAATACCTTTACCAAAGTAACCTACGAAGCGATTAAAAAAGGCCGTATCATCCTCTCAAACGAAATGCTGAAAAAAGCAAAAGAAATCACCCCGGAATTCGGAATAAAACTGATCGACCTGGTCATCAGACAAATAAAATACTCTGACGATATCACCCAGACAGTTTACCGCCAGATGATTAAAGAACGAAACCAACTGGCCCAGGCTTTCCGCTCCGACGGCGAAGGCGAACGCGCCAAATGGCTGGGAAAAATGGATAAAGAGTTGCGCATCATCCAATCGGAAGCAGAAAAAAACGCAAAAGAAATAAAAGCAAAAGCTGACTCCGAAGCTCTCGATATCCGAAATAAAGCCTATAGCCAGAACCCGGATTTCGCGGATTTCTGGATGGCTATTGTCCAATACCAGAAAATTCTCCCCTCTATGAAAAAGACGATTACAACCGATTTCGAATTCTTTAAATATCTATACAACAAAGGTGGTAAATGATTTATGCCTCCGGCGGCCAGGAACCTTTTTCAAAAAGGTTCCTGGACCTCCAAAAACTTTTGACTATTACCTCATGACTTTTTTCAGCTTTTCGATGAAGTAATCATTCTCATCTTCATATCCGACAGTCACACGGAGTGCTTCGGGTGCACCAAAACCCTGGAGTGGGCGTATAATTACTCCTTCTTTCAATAACCGCCGGTCGATTTCGTTTACATCCATCCCTGGAATAAACATAATGAAATTGGCCTCAGATGGAATAATCCGCATACCGGTTTGTTTTAACTGGTTGAAGAGCTTTTCCCTGTTTTTTGCATTTCGGGTGGCAGACTGGATTTTGAATTCTTCATCTTCGAGCGACGCAAGCGCTGCTGCCTGCGAAAGCCGTGTGACATTAAACGGTGCCTTGGCCCGGTTCAAATACGATATAATCTCACTGTTCGATATGGCATACCCTACTCGAAGGCCGGATAACGCATATATCTTGGAAAATGTACGCAATACGATAATGTTCTTCCTGTTCAACGCTTCATCGATACCATCAAGATAATTACCCGGATCAACAACATATTCCTGGTACGCATTATCCAAAACGATGATTTTATCTCCCGGCACTTTCCCGATGAACTCAAGGATTTTCTTTTTTGGAACCATCGTGCCGGTAGGATTGTTGGGATTGGTAATAAAAATAATCTTGGTCCGGGTATCGATACATTTATAAATGGCATCGAGATCAAAGGTATAATCATCACCCATAGGCGCTTCGATAAAGGCATTCTTCCCACCCTCTTCAATCGTAGCACCCTTATAAAACGAAAAAGTCTTCTGCGAAGTCAAAACAGTTTGACCCGGTTTCAAAAATGTTTTGATAATCATGCGGATCACTTCCACGGAACCCGCCCCGACAATGATATTCTCCATTCCCACTTTGTTATACTCTGCAATGCGCTTCTTCAAATAAAAACAATCGGTTTCCGGGTACTGGTTGATAAAGGCTATCTCCTTCTTAATTGCTTCAGCCACTTTCGGTGAGACCCCGGAAGGGTTTTCATTCGAAGCCAGTTTAACTACTTTTTCCAGGTTGAATTCGCGCTGGAGCTCTTCCACCGGTTTCCCCGGTTTGTAAGGGACCATATCCATGACATTCGGATTCAATAAATCGATCATTTCATTCTCCTATAATACACATCCATGTTTTTAATTTTTAGTTATAGTTAATAATTCATAATTTATAATTCATCATCAGAAAGTCTAAATGGCAAATAGTGAAGGTTGCTCTTTTTCTTCGAACATTTCTGTGAGTTCTTCGAGAGAGGGCAGTTCGGTGAGATCATTCAGACCAAAATACAACAGGAATTCTTTTGTAGTAGAATAGAGAGCAGGAAGGCCTGGGACTTTTTTGCGTCCGGTGATTTTGATAAGTTTTTTCTGCAGGAGGTTTTTGATCGGCCCAGTGGAATTGACTCCGCGCAAATCGGAAATCTCGGCAATAGTGACAGGCTGCCTGTACGCGATGATGGAAAGGGTTTCGAGAGATGGTATGGTTAAGCGAGAAGAGGATTTTATGGAGAAATAATCCTGTAGATAATCGTTCATAGCTGGTTTGGTAGTGAGTTGCAGTCCTCCGCCCGTGCGTTTGATAAAAATCCCGCGATTGGAAGTTTTATATGATTCTTCCAGGCGGTCCATGATTTTCTCGAATTCTCTGATATATTTAATTCCCAGGTAGCTCATTATTTTTGCCGGTTCAAGAGGTTCTTTGGACACGAAAAGAATCGATTCGATGAAGGCCATTTTGCCCTCCATGGTATCCAGTTTGATATCTTCTTCAGGTTGAGTACTGTTTTTGTCATCCGCAGGCGTTTCGGTATTCTTTTTTTTCTCTTTTTTTATAGTCGGTTGGGGTTCTGTTCCTGTTTCGGACTCGGTAGTTGTTTCGGTCATGGTTGTTTCGAATAGAGGTTTGTTTTCATCTTCTGTGATGTTAACTAATCCTGTATCGGGTGTTTTTAAAGGTTCTAAGTTCAATTCGTTTTGTTCAATCATATTCTATTTATCTTTAATTTATCTTGGGCAGGTACGGGGACCTGCCCCTACAAAAAAAAGCTACCTGCCTTTATCAAAAGCTTTGGGAAGTCCAGAAACCATTTTTCGAAAACCCACTGCGTGGGAGCGATTAACCTGGAATTATATAAAATATTTATTTTCATCTGTTACTATATCTTAAAAAGCAATAATCGCCGCACCGCAAGGTGCCCGCCGGAGGCATTTATTGGATCGGTTCTGTTTCTTCTTCACTCGCTTTCCATAGAGAAATCGTATCGAAGAGGCATTTTTGTACGCCTGAAATGACGCGGCGTTTCATCATTTCCAGGATGGTAAAGAAACTCACCACCACATCCTGGAGGGTTTCGCGTTGGAGGACGTATTCAGAGAAGTTCAGGTATCCTTCGGTTTCGATGATGCCAAGGATTTCGTTCCATTTGCTTTCGATCGAATATTCTTTAGAATCGATGAAGAGGAATTCTTCCTTTTCTTTTTTCTTGACGATATTGAGGAAAATCTCGGCCAGTTGGAAAGCGGAGACTTCCTTTAATTCGAATTCTTTTGTTTCGAATTTTTCCACCACTTCTTCGCGTTTCCATAGGAGCATGGTTTCGTCTTCCATTTCGCGGAGCAGTCGGGATATTTTCTGTATTTTATCGTATTCGATCAGGGAGTGGACCAGTTGTTGTTCCGGTGAATCTTCTTCCGATTCATCGATTTTGGGAAGAAGGGACCTGGATTTGATATAGATCAGAGTCGATGCGGTCATGAGGAAATCGCCTTCGCGGGAGGGATTGATACGGGAGCGGTCCTGGAGGTAGAAGAGGTATTCGGCAGTGATTTCGGACAGGCGGATATCCATGATATCCATTTTCTTTTTCTTAATCAAATGGAGTAGGAGATCCAGGGGGCCGTCGAAGGCATCCGTATGGATCCTGTAATTTTCCGTATCCAGGTCGAGCAGGAGGTTTTGCTGCATGATGTTAAATCGTTTCCTTGTTATACTTTAACCAGTTCTCGAACGTCTTCCAGGGTTTTTTGGGCTACTTCGCCAGCCTGTTTTCTTCCTGTTTCCAGGATATCGTCCAGGTTGGAGTTGTTATATTTTTCTCGTCGTTCCCGGATTGGGTCCATCAGGTTATGGACATTCGCGATCAAAATCTTTTTACAATCGATACATCCGATACCCGCAGTGGTGCATCCCTGGGTAATTGTTTCCCGTTCCCCTTCGGAGGAGAAACATTTATGGAAATCGAATACCGGGCAATCATCGGGTACACCCGGGTCAGTGCGTCGTTGTCTCCGTTCGTCGGTTTTCATCGGGCGGATTTTTTTCTCAACCACTTCGCGGGAATCGGAGAGATATATCGAGTTGTCGTAGCTTTTGCTCATTTTCCTGCCGTCCAGGCCCGGGAGTTTGGGGATAGGAGTCAGCAGTTCCTGCGGTTCGTCGAAGTAGTTTCCGTAGATGAAATTGAAACGCCGGACCACTTCGCGCGCCAGTTCGATGTGGTAGACCTGGTCTTCGCCCACCGGGACCAGGTTTCCGCGTACAACAATGATGTCAACCGTCTGGAGTAGGGGATAGCCCAGGAATCCGATCGTATTGATATCGCGGTCCTGTAATTGGGCTTGTTGTTCTTTGAAAGTGGGGACACGTTCCAACCATCCCAGGGGAGTGATCATGTTTAATAAAAGATAGAGTTCTGCGATTTCTTTAATAGAGGACTGGACGAATATTGAAGCTTTGGAGGGATCGATTCCTGCGCTCAGCCAGTCCAGTAAGACTTCTTTATTATAGCGTTTAATGTCGCCTGTTTTCATATAATCGGTAGTTAGAGCGTGCCAATCCACGATAGAGAAATAGCATGGGTATTGGTTTTGGAGGACCACCCAATTTTTAAGAGCGCCCACCCAGTGTCCCAGGTGCAGTTTTCCCGTCGGTCTCATGCCGCTCATGACGATTTTTTTTTGTGTGTTAGGTGTAGTGTTGGTAGGAATGTTGGTTTGATTTTCCATTTTAGCCTCGGATAAGAATGTTATATACAAAAGCGAATATTGGGCGTGCGATATAATCCAGGACGCCTGTATATACAATAACGATCAAAATAATAAAACCGTAGGGTTTCAGTTTTTGGTATTCGTATAGAGCTTTGCCGCGGAGAGTGCCGTCCAGTATCCCGCTGCCGTCGAGCGGAGGAACAGGTATCAGGTTGAATACCATCAGGTATATATTAATGATAATAGTATACAAAAATAGGATCCCGATGAATTCGGCGATTGTCGGATCGAGG
>Ga0209340_1002244_pt1 | contig 11593 bp, 9 predicted proteins | sample EPASupsiteSAE323_FD_187266 | JGI IMG/M metagenome (GOLD analysis project Ga0209340, IMG submission 187266) | Bioremediated contaminated groundwater from EPA Superfund site, New Mexico - Sample SAE3-23 (SPAdes) (version 2) | ecosystem: Environmental > Aquatic > Deep subsurface > Groundwater >... | reverse complement strand
AATGCATCAATATTAGAGGCGCTATTAGACTAATTAACCACATATGAGGTGTTTGGGGAAAATTAATCGGGGTACATACAAAAGATTCAAGGCAGCTAACGCTGCCTTTTTTATTTGATTATTATTCGATATTATTTTAATTTTTATTTTTTTGTGTTTTTTCTTCTTAGACCCAATAATCCTGTAATTCCAAGCATACCAAGTATCATTGAAGATGGCTCAGGTGTAGGTGCTGGTGCAGCAGGTATACTTGTTAATCTAAGATCAAAATATGTTGATTCGTCAAGATCCCCGGCTAAAACAGAAATAGTGTTTGTACCGATATTAAACTTTGATGAATCAAGAGTTGCGTAGTAGTTATCAGGATAAGTATAAGTTCCTTCTGAACCATTATCAGCAATTTTTTGACCATTAACAAATATTATAGCTCCGTTATCAACACGAAAGCTGATAAGAAGGTTTTTTACAGTCGCATCATCAACGGTGAAATTTCTTTGTAATGCAATAGCGGTTTTCCCATTCCAAATTGTTGCTATTTGTCTATCTATATCAAGAGTGTCTCCAAACGCGGCTTGACCTGTTTTATTTAATTTTGTCCAGTCAAAATTTTCATATTGTACAGAATCCCAGTTAGTTAATAATGAATTATATTCTTCTGGTGTTGTTGATTCATAATAATTCCACGTTGAACCGTAATTAATGAATGTTTGTGGGGGAACTACCGGTGGATCTATTGATGCAGCATGAGATGGCAATGTACCTGAAAATAATAATACAGCCAGTAAAATAAATAATTTTTTCATTATTTTTCTCCAAGTCTAATTTAAGGTGAAAAAATTATATTAAAAAAAAACCTATAATAATAGTCTTAATTAACTTTTGAATTAAAATCGTGATAATAATTAACATTATTATTTTATTTTTTTGAGGCTTTAAGCATTTCACGCAGAGTTTTTAATTTGTCTCTTATCTCTGCTGCTCGTTCAAAATCAAGCAATCTGGCAGCAGAATGCATATCTTTTTCCATTTTTTCGATAATTACAGGCAAATCTTTAATAGAAACACCCGCTTCTACCATTTGTTCTGCTATTACATCTTCTATTTCCCTGAAACTGTTAACCATTTCAAGCAGATTATTTTTAATTTCCTTAACTATTGTTTTGGGCGTAATATTATTAATTTTGTTATATTCCATCTGAATTAGGCGTCTTCTGTCAGTTTCTTCTTTAGCACGCTGTATACTGTTAGTGATTTTATCGGCATAGAGGATTACTTTTCCACAGGAATTTCTTGCTGCCCTGCCTATAGTCTGAATCAGGCTTGTCTCTGATCTTAAAAAACCTTCTTTGTCAGCATCCATAATAGCAACAAGAGTAACTTCCGGAAGGTCAAGACCTTCTCTCAAAAGATTTACTCCAATAAGAACATCAAATTCACCTAATCTTAAATCTCTAAGAATTTCAACCCTCTCCAGTGACTGAATCTCACTATGCAAGTACCTGACTTTTAAACCTAACTGGAGAAAATAATCTGACAAATCTTCAGCCATTTTCTTTGTTAACGTTGTTATTAATACCCTTTCATTTTTAATTGTTCTGGATTTTATTTCGCTTATTAAGTCATCCACCTGATTTTTGATAGGTCTGATCAGGACTTCCGGATCAATAAGCCCTGTTGGTCTGATTATCTGCTCAACTATCTGTTCTGAAATATTTCTTTCAAATTCTGCCGGTGTTGCAGATACATAAATAGTCTGATTTATTCTTTCCCAGAATTCCTCTATTTTAAGCGGCCTATTGTCTTTTGAGCAAGGAAGCCTGAAACCATACTCAATAAGTGTGGTTTTTCTTGCTGCATCACCATTATACATAGCTCTTAGTTGAGGTACTGTAGCATGAGATTCATCTATTACAAGGAGAAAATCATCTGGAAAATAATCAAGAAGTGTTGATGGAGGAGTACCCGGTTCACGCCTTTCAATAATTCTTGAATAATTTTCAATTCCACTGCAATATCCAACTTCTTTTATCATTTCGATATCATGATAAGTCCTTTGTTGAAGTCTTTGCGCTTCCAATAGTTTATTCTGGCTTTGCAATTCACTAATTTGGGATTTTAACTCCATCTCTATGAGCCGGCTGGTTTCAGCCTTATCTTCATCTCCTGCAAGATAGTGAACTGCAGGAAATATAACGATATCTTCGCAGAGTTCAAGAATTTCTCCCGTAGTATGATCTATTCTTGTTATTTTTTCTATTTCATCGCCAAAAAACTGAATTCTTAAAATAGTGTTTTCGTATGAAGGCTGAATTTCTACTACATCACCTCTTGCTCTAAAACAGCCTCTTTTAAGTTCAATATCATTTCTCTCATAATGAATATTTACCAGCTGTCTTAAAATATCATCGCGGTCTATAAGATCCCCAAAAGATAATTTCATTGCTCCTTTATAGTAATTTTCAGGCAAACCAAGTCCATAAATACAGCTTACACTTGCAACTACAATAACATCTTTTCTTTCAAAGAGACTCCTTGTAGTGCTATGACGGAGTCTGTCTATTTCATCATTAATACTTGCTGTTTTTTCTATATATGTATCGGTTCTAGGAATATATGCTTCAGGCTGATAATAATCATAATAACTTATAAAATACTCAACAGCGTTAAATGGAAACAATTCTTTCATTTCATTATAGAGCTGTGCCGCCAGAGTTTTATTATGCGCTATTATTAATGTCGGTTTCTGGACATTTTGAATTACATTTGCAATAGTAAAAGTCTTGCCTGAACCTGTAACACCTAAAAGAGTCTGGTTTTCAAATCCATCATTAATTCCCTGACTTAGATTTTTAATAGCTAGTGGTTGATCTCCGGCGGGCTGATGTTTTGAAAAAACTTGAAATGGTCTTTTCATATCTAATTTTTGTTTAATTTTATCCATTTTTTATCTAATAATATTTTACATTACAATAAAGACTTTTTTTAATTATACTCCTGTTATATTTATTCCTGTTATGTGTCATAATTCAAGTATATATTAAAAAAATTGACTAATAGATTATTTTTTTCAAGAAAATGATAATTTTTTTAAAGCACAAATTAAAATAAAACTACAATACTGAGGTTGACGGATTATAATAGAATATAATTATTTTAGAATCAAAGAGTACAGACAATTAAACTTAAATTAAATTAATTTTTGGCTATTAAGCCGTTAGTGATAGAATAAACAGCTGGAATTGCATTAAAATAATGTTTTTTAAAATATACAGGAATCTTTATAAATTAATTATATTTTTCACTGTAAGCATCTTGGTATTATTCGTATCTCAGGATGCCTTTGCACAAATTGGAGTTATTAGCAGCCCTACCAGTGGAAAAACGTTTTCTGCAAATCATACAGGAGATTATGATGATCTATGGTCAGAAATAATCTACACTCTTAATTTTACAAATATAAAATACAGTATTATTACTGAAGATCAATTAAGTGATATTGATGCAAAAAAATTCAATATACTTATTCTTCCACTAATACAGAATTTACCTCAGGAAACTCTTCAAAGAATTGAAAATTTTGTTAAAAATAACGGGAAAATTATCGTTACTTTTTCAGATGCTCCTGATAACCAAACAAATCAAAAACTGGCGGAACTCCTTAAAATTCAGCAGGATGCTCCGAAAAAACTCGAAATTAAAAGCTATATAAATTTTACTAACGGGAAAAAATTTACAGAGAATGGATTTCCAAGTTCTTCCAGAATTGCCTCTATAATAGCTTGTCGTTATTCAAAGATACTTGCTGTATGGAATCAGACAGAAGAAAACTCTCCTGCTCTTACCATCTCGGATACAGGAAGTTTTATTGGCTGGAAATGGGGAAATGACGGAGATATTAATTTTAATACAGAATCAATGAAGGCTATAATTGAACTTTTAAATCCCGGACTTATAAAAAGAGAACAAACTAAACTTAATTTTAAGGTTTTTTCAAAAAAACTGGACGAAATAAATAATATCCAAAAAGATACCTATGAATTTATTGATGAAAACACTCAAAATAGTCCATCATCTACTTTTAGTGAAATTCAGGATTACCTTTATATATCAAAAATTCAGGAAAATCTCTCAAAAGCTTACTATTACGATAGTGATTTTGAGAAAGCACAGGATGAACTGCGAAAAGCTCGATACAATGCTTTAGTTGCGTATGCAAAGGCAGCTCCTTCAAGCATTATAGAAGGAAGAACTATGTGGCTTGACAGAGGAACAATAGTATCAATTAACACGCAGGAAGAAATGGCCAGTTTGTTTGATAAAATCCAAAAAATCGGCATCAATATGGTATATTTTGAAACAATAAATGCAGGATATAGTATATATCCTAGTAAAATAACTGAACAAAATCCAATGACAGTTGGTACCGACCCACTTTTATGGGCTGTTCAGGAAGCTCATAAAAGAAATATTGAACTGCATGCATGGACATGGATATTTGCAGTTGGAAATGTTAAACATAATCCTCTAATTGGAAGATCCTATAATTATCCCGGTCCGATAATTTCAAAGAATTATGATCTCGCATTACTCGGAACTGATGGAAATATGATCCCGATTAATCAGAACGAGTACTGGCTTGATCCATCAAATACAAGATCAAGAGATATATTATTATCTTTAATGGAAGAAATGGTCAAAAATTATCAAATTGACGGTATTCAACTTGATTACATCAGATATCCATTTCAAAAAAATAATAATTATATGGGATTTAATACTGAAAGTAGACAAAAATTTGAAATTGAAACAGGATATTCTTTAGATAAACTTGATTATAATACTCTTAAATCGTGGAATGAATGGAAAACAAAGCAGATATCATTATTTGTTAAGGATGTATCTGAAAACTTACGCAAAATTAAACCCGGCATAAGAATTTCTGCTGCAGTATTTGGAGGAAACAGAGCTCGAAGGCTTAGTACAATACAGCAGGACTGGGAATCTTGGGTTAATAATGGATGGATTGATATATTAAATCCAATGATTTATTCAACAAATACCGCTCAACTTGAGGAAAGTCTTGATTATTTAGTAAAATCAGTAGGAAGTAAAGCATTTATCTACCCGGGTATTGCTGTTAGACAGCTTGAAAATGCAGATATGCTTGAACAGATATATGCTATTAAAGATAAAGGTATGGTAGGAAATACCTTATTTGCAATGGCTCATCTGGGTACTGAAAAATCTGAGCTGCTATCTCAGGGGCCATATAGGTTTAAAGGCGCAAAAAACCCAAGTATAAATCCCTTAGAGTCCGTAGTTGAATTACTTGATGACTTTATAAGTAAAGTTGATAACTTGAAAAAAATTAATAGCAACTCAATTATTTATAATTATTCCTTAGAACAGGTAATAAACGGGGCAAAACAACTCAAAATATATGTCATTTCTTATTCTTCAAATCCTTCAACACTAAATATAGAAAAATCACTATCAATGCTTAATAACATTGAATTTCTAATCGAAAAATGGCTTTCAACCGATAACAACATAAAACCAATGATCGTTAAATCAATTACAGGATCATTAAAAGAAATTGAGACATTGTTGAGCTATCAGCAACATAAAATAACTTTAAAAGATTTTACTCAAAACGATGTTTTAATAAATTCTTCAATAACAGACATCAAAGAATAGTTAATAATAATCAAATAAAAAAGGCAGCGTTAGCTGCCTTGAATCTTTTGTATGTACCCCGATTAATTTTCCCCAAACACCTCATATGTGGTTAATTAGTCTAATAGCGCCTCTAATATTGATGCATTTTTATTTGCAAGTGTGTTTTCTCTAACTCTTGATTTATGGATATATGTTCTTAATGCTTCTCTGATTAATTCGCTTCTTGATCTTTGTTCGTTGTCTGCAACCTGATCGATCTTTGTTAAAAATTCTTCCGGCATTGAAATTAATACTCTGGCCATTTTAAATCCTCCTATTATAACTTGTTTTTAATTTTCCTCTCCCGATATCTTGTAGCCTTGTTTTGTTTCTCTCTTATGTATATATAAAAACAAACCGATATAAAAAATTGCTCTTTTTTATATATTATAGCTATATTTTTCTTAATATTTCGTAATAATTACGGGTGAAAATAAAGATATATTCTGGTTTTATGACTTTTTAATTTGAGCCATATAATTATTGTAAAAATGAATGAATCTGTCTTCCAGAATTGCTGCCCTAGCGTCATGCATAAGTTTTACAAGATAATATATATTATGAATGGTCATTAGTATAGCTGCTGTAGCCTCTTTAACACGGTATAAATGTCTTATATATGCTTTTGTGTGATTCTGGCATGTATAACATTCACAACCGTCTACCAGCGGTGAAAAATCTTCTTCATATTCCTTATTTTTAATAATTCCCCTGCCAGTTGGGGTAAAGAAGCTTCCGTGTCGGGCAATTCTTGTTGGCATAACACAATCAAACATGTCAATGCCTCTTAGTATTCCGTCTAATAAATCTTCCGGTGTGCCTACACCCATTAAATATCTTGGTTTATTTTCGGGCAACAATGGAGCAGTTATTTCTACAATGTGATTTTTTAAATCAGTCGGTTCCCCAACGCTAACTCCGCCTATAGCATAACCGGATGATTCTATGGATGAAATAAACTTAGCGCTTTCTAATCTCAAATCATCATAAACTGATCCCTGCACAATAGGAAATAGTGCTTGATCTTCTCTTTTATGACTTTCGATACAGCGTAATAACCACCTATGAGTTCTATCCATAGCTTCCTTTGCCTGCTCATAAGAGCAAGGATAAGGAGCACATTCATCAAATGCCATTATTATATCTGCACCAAGACTATTTTGAACCTCCATTGAAACTTCCGGATTCATAAAATAGGTACTGCCGTCTTTCGGGTCTTTAAACGAAACGCCTTCTTCTGTTAAAATTCTGAGGTTTGAAAGACTAAATACCTGAAATCCGCCTGAATCAGTAAGTATTGGTTTTTTCCAGTTCATCCATTTATGGAGTCCGCCGGCTTTTTTTATTAATTCATGTCCCGGTCTGAGAAACAGGTGATATGAATTAGAAAGTATAATTTGAGCCTGTGTCTGATAGAGATGATCCTGAGTCATCATTTTGACAGCTGAATTTGTCCCTACCGGCATAAAAATAGGGGTTTCGATTTCTCCATGCGGAGTTGTAAAAATTGCTGCTCTGGCTTTTGAATCGGAGCATGTTTTAATTAGCTTAAAGTCAAAATAATTTGATGACAAAACAGAAATAATACCTTTATAGTACGGGTTTAGTTATCCATTTAGCTGCTGTTCTTCTCCATTTAGCACATATTTCAGATTCATCAAAGAAAAGAGCTATTTCCCTTACTGCACTTTCAGGACCATCTGAACCATGTACTATATTTCTTTCCGTAATTTGTGCATAATCTGCTCGGATTGTACCTGGAACAGCGTCTTTTGGGTTTGTAGAACCCATCATTTTTCTGACAAGAGAGATAACATCCTCTCCTTGAATAACCATTGCTATTATTGGACCGCTTGTAATAAAACTGATTAGATTTTCAAAAAATGGTTTTCCGACATGTTCGGCATAATGTTTTTCTGCCAGTTCTCTGTCTACAAGCATCATTTTAAGAGCCAATATTTTAAAACCTTTTTTTTCAAATCTTTGAATAATCTCACCTATAAGCCCTCTTTGGACTGCGTCCGGCTTTATAGCAACAAAAGTCCTTTCCATAATTTCCTCCAGATCTGCCTGATGATGATTATTAGATCATAAAAATCAGTTACTTACAATCTCACTTAAGATCTGTATTTTTGTCGGGCAAAGTTTCATTTTCTGCTTCAAGAATAATGCTTAAATTATTTTGAGCCTCTTTGTGATTAGGATTTATCTCTATAACTTTTTGATATTCCTCTTTTGCTCTGTCAATATTTTGTACTGATTCTAAAGCAATGGCAAGATTATAATGTGCATCATCGTAGTCAGGTTTAACTTCTAAAGCATTTTCAAATTCCTTAATAGACTTATCAATCAGATTACTTGATCCGTAAATAATACCGAGAGCATTATAAGCCTTATGATTTGACGGAGTAACTTCTAATGCTTCCATGTAGCAATTTATAGCTTTTTCGGTTTCGCCCATTTCATCATACAGATGTCCAAGGTTTAGTACGTAATCGCTGTCTTCGGGGCTAAGTTCAATAGCTCGTTTGTAATGTGATATGGCAGATTCATAGTTTTTAACTGACTGATTGGTTTTACCAAGATTAAAGAAAATATCTGGATTAGCTGCATTATAATACAGGGCAAGGATAAATTTATCAAGAGCATCCTGATAAGCTCCTTTATGAAAATGTGCTACTCCCCAATTGCATATGATTGCACTAAGATTTTCTTTAAATATTTCCTTGTTTTCTTCAGAAGTTGTTTCAGCTATAAGATCTTTGTAGACGTCAATTGCTTCAAGAAACATTTCTTTATGTTCATAAGCAAGTGCCAGAGTAATTTTTGGATAATCAAGATCTGGTTCACGCAAAATAATAAGTTTACATGTATCAACAGCTTTATCAAAATCATTTGACATAATTAATATTTCTGCAAGCCTGTTCATAGCATTTGCTAAATCAGGCGGTTCGATTTTAGTGATAGTTTCATAAAGGGCAATTGCTTCATCAAATTTTTCCATTGCGACATATATTTCAGCAAGAGATTTCATAATTTCCACGTTATCATTTTCAATATTTAAAATATGCTGATACTCATTAATAGCATCGTCATACTGTTTAACTTTACAATACAAAGATGCCAATAATAGGTGAATTTGTACATCATTATTATCAATAGAAATAATTTCTTTTAATTCAGAAATCCCTTTTACATATTCTTTTTTAGAGAGGTATAAATTAGCTAAATTTTTTCGTATTTCAACATTCGAGCTGCCATTTTCAATTAATTTTTCATATTGTTTTATTGCAGGTTCAACATCCCCGAATTCCTGATAAAGTTTTGCGATTTTATATCTAATATCTGTATTATCCTGATTTTGTAGAAGAATAAAATTATATTCTTCCAGAGCTTTTTTAATATTTTTTGTTAAATAATAGCATTCAGCCAGTTTTTCTCTTGATTCCAGATGTTGAGGATTTAATTTTTTAACACAGCTAAACTGCTCCATTGCAAGTGAAATTCTTTTTTTATTAAAATACAGATTACCAAGCATAAATCTTGCAACTAAATCTTTTGGGTTTTTTTTGACAGAATCTTCATAAATTCTTATTGTACTGTTTATATCACCGTTGTATGCCAGGTAGGAATCTTCTTCTGTGATTTCAACTACTTTTCTGTTTTTAGGTTTATCATTATTAATTGATAATTTAAAATCAACATTCTTAACCAGTAACTTGGATAAAGCCGCAATTACAAATCCGGTTATAGTTAAAACAATAATTAAATATATAAATTCATACATAAAGTCAGATAATTCTTTCGTACCAGCTTTAAAATTTGATTATTAATTCTCTTTTTATATTATATGATATTTTCAAGAATAATGGCAATTATTAGATTTTGGCAATCTATTTATCCTTGAATTAGATGATAAAAACACACTAGACTAGTTATAAAATTGACTTATATCGAATAAATCATTATTGTTTAAATATAAAGACAAGAAAATACGTCATGAAATCAAGAATAATAATTATAACTTTAATAACAACAATTGTTTCTGCAAGTATCTGCGCGGCTCAGGACTGGGATACTTATATTAATAACTATGACAAATATCAGATAGAAAGAGCCGTTACACCGCAGGAATTTAATAAAGCCCTTGATACAGTGCAAAGTTATCAGAAAAGTAACGAAAAGAAAAAGAAAAAAAAGAAGAAAAAAGGAGAAATGATGGAAGCTCCGCCTTCTCCTGTTAAGGAAGTAGTGATTCCTGTTTCTTCCGGAATTCTTTTGAGACTCCCAGTAAGCGTACGATGGAATAATATGATTATTCCCGATGGTTTTTATCTGGTTGAAAAAAGTTTGAAAGATAAGGATTATTTCTTAAAAATAACTCAGGGAAAGAAAGTTTTTGCTGAGCTTCAGGCAAAAGAAGCAACGGGTAAATATACAGGATATCCTGAAGTATCTGTGCAGAATGTTGATAGTAATACCGTCAAAATCAATTATATAGACAGAGAAGCCAGTCTTGAAGCAGAGTTACCAATTTATGTTCTTCGTTCAGAACCCGCAGAATAATTATTCATTAAGAATTATTAACTAAATTTTTTTAGATTTTTCTTAATAAATAATTAAATAATATTTTAAAAATATTACGAATATATATAAAATGTATGTATTTGTATAAAACTTAAAGAAATTGAAACTTAAATCAGGTAAATTTCAGGAGCTTATTTGTTTTTATATAAATAAGAGAATATAAGCTTAAAAAGAATTAATGATATAAGTATATAAAAGTAAGATTAGGAAAAGGTTAGGAATCTCTTTATATCAGGCAGGATTTAAATCCTGCTTTTTGTTTTGTCTTTCCAAGAGAATTTTTTCAACAGTTTGAAAGTCTTCAGGAGTATCAACGTCAACCTGCCATTCCATTTCATAAACTCCGGTATTATTGCCAAGAAAATCTTTTGTCTCCAAGAAAGCTTCATATCTTATGGCATAAAAAGCTCCATTTTCACAAAATAGGGGTACCATTAAATGAGATTCCTGTCTTCTGGGTCTAAGATGGTAATCATAAAGAGCTTCTAGAGAACCGTCCTGCTTTTGTTTCCATAACGGCATGGTTCTTCCCGCTCCATGTCCTGAAAATATCGAGTCTTTATCTGAGTTAATCAGTTTTTCTAAAGCTGCATCAATAATTTTTTCATCTCTTAGAGGGCTTGTTGGCTGCAAAAGGACTATAATATCAGGAATATATCCGATCTTCTTAAGTTCATTTATAACTTGAGCAATAACTGGAGCTGTTTTTACTTCATCTTGCGCAAGTTCAAAAGGTCTTTCAATTATTTCAGCGCCAAAGCTCATTGAAACTTCTGCTATTTCTTTATCTTCTGTTGAAACAATAACTCTGTCAATATATTTTGACTTTATCGCAGCTTCGATAGAATATGCAACTAATGGTTTGCCAGCTAAAAGTTTAATATTTTTTCTGGGTATTCCTTTAGATCCACCTCTTGCAGGAATAATTCCAACTATTCTCATAGTATTTTAGCTCCTGTTACACACTGCTTATCGGTATTATAATATATCTTTTCGTGAAAAATTGCTAGATTAGAGTAAAAATAATAATAAATATTAAAAATTAACTTTATAATATTTGAAATTGTATATACTTATAAATAAAATGTAATTTATTAAGATATTAAGGAAATAAAAATGGATATTAAAAACTTTGCATCAAAAAAGGTTATACTTTTTGGACTCGGAACAGCTCTAATTATATTGTCTTTGTTCTTAATCAAAGATATTACCCTGCTTTTTTTTACATCATTTGTTGTGGCAAGTGCATTGAATCCTGCTGTAGATAAAATGAGTGAGAGACTTCCAA
>Ga0209340_1002243_pt1 | contig 11595 bp, 12 predicted proteins | sample EPASupsiteSAE323_FD_187266 | JGI IMG/M metagenome (GOLD analysis project Ga0209340, IMG submission 187266) | Bioremediated contaminated groundwater from EPA Superfund site, New Mexico - Sample SAE3-23 (SPAdes) (version 2) | ecosystem: Environmental > Aquatic > Deep subsurface > Groundwater >... | reverse complement strand
TAACTCCGACATTAACACTGCCTTCACAGCAGTAAAAAGTACCAGCATCAGCGACTAACTCATCATTGTCCAATTCCACTACTAGAAAGTGTTTATATGACGGTTCTAAATAGACTTCACCTACTCCAGTATATTGGGGTTTGACTGAAGCTTCACCCGTTAAGGCATTACTCAAAAAACCTCTAGCTATAGAGCCCATCGATGAATCCACTTTCAAAGAGATATTGCCTTTCATAAACTGAAGGGCACCTGCCTCAGTGATTAACTCACCACCGTTTATATAAATGCGTACTTGTCGAAGTTTTTTTATATAACCACTTTTGGCGATATTTGAATCATAGTGTCCTTCTAATTTTTCGTATTGAATGACTTCCAATGTAATTCCTCTGCCTGATACTTTTTCTAATACGGATACAACACCTGACATATCTGGATTAAACATAGTAACTGCTACTTAAAACATTTGCAAATTTCTTAGTATACACTTAGCTTTGCTATGTTTTCTAAATAGGTAGCAGGTCTTCACCTCTTCTCTTTTATGCTTTCATGTCTGTAACAGTTCTCGCCTTATGGTAAGAACTCCTGCCAATTTTGCACAAAAATTCCAAGGAATTCTTTTGTCAAAACTTCTGATACAGCCTACATAAGAAATATCTAATAATATATACCATTCAAAACACCTTAGAGATTTATAGCGACATTTAATATGTTAAAGCGATGTATATTATTTCAAATAGTATGTTATTATATACAGTATAAGCAAGCTACTATTTTGAGGAGGTTTTTACAATGCCTACAATTTCTTTAACAATTTCAGCAGAAGAACATGAAGGAATTAAGAAATTAGCCAATCAACAAGATTTAACTATTCCTGAATACATAAAATCAATTCTCTTTCCTGGTAGCAATCCTAGCGATCTTCCTTTAAGTGTATTGTTAGATACAGTCAAGGGAAGTATTAAAACACTAAAAGCTGGTGACACCTTTAGTATTCCTGATTTCTTTCCTAAAGCATACTGGAGAAAAACATCAAAAGGTCTTCGTCTCAATCTGGGCAAGGAATTCAGGAAGCTCATCGATACAAAGGAAATTGAGAATATAGTTTTCGTTAAGAAAACAACTAGCAACTGGGCAGTCTATCAGAAACAATAGAAATATCGTATCCATCATGTAAATCCAGTTTTTTTAAAAAAATACCCCCATAATCGAGAAGGCTTCTTTAAGCCTACTTTGATTATGGGGGTATTTTTTTATTCTCTATTTTAGCAATTACAATATTGTATTACTTAAGGATTCACTGTTTCCTTATATACTTGTTTGCCACCTTTAAATTCAATGATAACGGCGCCTTTCACCGCATCATGAGATTCATTCAAAGTAAGTTCACCAGCAGCGCCCTTATAACCTTTCGTTGCCGCTAAAGCATCACGAATTTTAGCTGGTTCAGCACTGTTCGCCCGTTTAATCGCATCTACTATGACATAAGCAGCATCATAACCTAGAACCGCCATAGCATCTGGTACTTGTCCATATTCTTTTTTATAAGCATCGACAAAAGATTTCGATAAAGGGCTAGTGTCTTCTACTGAATAATGGTTGGTAAAGAAGGTATTATTAAGTGCATCGCCGCCAGCGATTTCAGGTAATTTCGGTGAATCCCAACCGTCGCCACCAACGACAGGTACTGTAATCCCTAGTTCACGTGCTTGCTTGATGATTTTGCCTGCTTCTTCATAATAACCTGGTAAGTAAATCATATCAGGATTTTGCGCTTTGATGGAAGTTAAAATCGTTTTAAAATCTTGATCCTTTTGCAAATATGCTTCTTCCGCGGCAACAATGCCGCCGCCTTTCACAAAAGCATCTTTGAAGAATTGGGCTAATCCTTTACTATAGTCACTAGAATTATCAACCATAATAGCAACTTTTTTTGTTTTTAAGGTGTTAATCGCAAAGTTTGCAGCGACCGTACCTTGGAACGGATCAATAAAACATACACGGAAAGTATTTTCTTTGACTTTACCCGTTTTTTCATCCACTGTTACTTTAGGATTCGTTGCCGCTGCAGTTACAAAAGGAATTTTATTCGCTTCTGAAACATTAGAACCAGCAATAGCATTTGAGCTTGTAGTAAATCCTGTTACCACAGCTACTTTATCTTGTGTGATAACTTTGGTCATGGCATTAGCAGACTCTGAAGGTTCTCCTTTATTGTCAGCTACAACGATTTGAATTTGCTTGCCAATAACGCCGCCCTTAGCATTAATTTCTTTAAAAGCTAGCTTAGCACCATTGGTAGCAGCTGTGCCAAAGGACGCAGTACTACCTGTCAATTCGTATACCAGACCTACTTTAATATCCTTGCTCCCACTGTCGCTACAGCCAGTAACCAAGCCAGCAACTAACATTAGCACTATGAATAAATAACCTAATTTCAACTTTTTCTTCTTCATAAATATCCTCCTCAAAATTAATGACTGATTGCAGACAAGAGTAGTCTTTTTACCACCTCCTAAGCAAATTTCTATCCATTATATTCGTTTATTTCTACAGAAAAAGCCCTTTATAATATTAAAAACATTATAAAGGGCGTCGTTGCCAGGAGTACTTATGTGTTTTGCTATTACTCATTATAGTATCTACAATTTATTTTAGCAAGCTTTTTTCTCAAATCTCTTAATTTTTTGTTAACTTTTCCTTATTCCTTTTTAACGAACAATATCATCTACATCAAGAGTTTCTTTTGATACGATACGAATCACAATACGATAGGGCAAGTTTACAATTTGCTGCGGAGGTTTACTAATCCAACCCGTTTGCACTCCAATTTGACGCGGTGAATCATCTTGACGTATTCGTATCCTCTCATCTTGCGCCTCAATAATTGCATATTCCTGTTCGCCGCCAATATGTATTTCTTCATGGTAACCTTTTCTAAGCACAATTGTTTTTAGCACTTTATTATCAACTTGAATTTCAGCCGTTACAGTCCCTGGGCTAGGAAATAAAATCACACTACATAGAATCCCTGTAATGGATAATAGTAATAATATCCCAACTAACCATTTGTCTGCTATGGTTACTCTTATCTTTTCCATTATCCTGTTCCCCTCTAACTAATCCATCTTTTCTGATACATGTTGCAATAAGCCTATAAATAGTATTGTACACTGATTTAAGATAATTCATAGAATTTAATTTTGATTTTCACAAATACTAGGAATATAAACCTCATAAAGGAGGCTACCATTTATGACACACAAACATCGCCACAAACAAATCCAACGTATCAAAAAAAAATATAAGAATCTTGCTGGCATCGTTGCTGCTGCAACTTTATTGTCAACCACCATGTTACCAGGCATACCTGCATCCGTAGCCCACGCCGCATCCGTTTCAAGTTCTTCCGATATGACGGCTACCACTTCACAAGATATTGGCAAAACCACTGCTTCTCCTAGTCATATCAATATCAGCCCTAAAGATACACCAATTAAGGAAATCAAGCAAGAAACGAAGCAGGAAGTCAAAACTCCAAAGCCTGCACCAGAAACTAAGCAAGAAACTAAAACTCCACAGCCTGCACCAGAAACGAAGCAGGAAACTAAAACTCCACAGCCTACGCCAGAAACGAAGCAAGAAGCTAAAACTCCACAGCCTGCGCCAGAAACGAAGCAAGAAGCTAAAACTCCACAGCCTGCACCAGAAACGGAGCAGGAAGTCAAAACTCCACAGCCTGCGCCAGAAACGAAGCAGGAAGCTAACAATCCACCAAGTGATTATCAGCATGTTTTAGAAGTTTCTGCAACGGCTTATGCCCCAGGACCTCACGACAATGATCAATGGGGAAATAAAACCTATATTGGCAGTCAAGTACGTCCTGGCATTATCGCGGTAGATCCTAATGTCATTCCACTCGGTTCCCGCGTCTATCTTCAATATCCTGATGGTCATGGAGAATATGCGGTAGCGGAAGATACGGGTGGTGCTATCAAAGGCAATCGAGTTGATGTGGCAAAATGGACAGTAGGAGAAGCACAAGATTTTGGTATTCAAAAAGTAAAGGTATTCGTTATCAATACCCCAGAAAAAAAGTAACATAACAAGAGAAAGGTATGGAAAGAGTATGCTGAATTCAACATACTCTTTCCATACCCCTCAACTTTGATTTTTACTAGACTTTTCAATATATGCTAGGCATTCTTCCCCCGACGATTCTTTTACAACGTCACAAGGTAATCTCGCACTTTTAAACCCCATTGCCTTACAGCCATAAGGAAAGTGTTTGTCCCACGTTGTATATAAGTATATACATTTCCTGCACAAGGGTTTTTGCAAATCCACCATATCACCTCTGCAAATCTTTTTCCTTAAAAAAAGCTGGAATCTTTGTATTATAGCAAAGACTCCAGCTCATTATATCATTGTTTAAAAGCATCATAAACCTTTTGATATTCAGGTTCAGGGGTAATTGACTTATAAATATAAAGATGAACCCCATTAGGATCATTAATGACAAAACTTCGTTCCCCCCAAGGTTTATCTTGCAATTCTTGATAAATATGTAACCCTTCCTCTTTTAAGCGGCGATATTCAGCATCTACATCATCCACTTCAAAAGAAAGAATCAATCCTTTACCGTTAAAGAATTCCCCCTCTTCTCGCTGTGGCAAGGTAAAACTTATACCATGGGGCAAGTCCCGAGACAATAACTCTATATACCAATCACTCTCATATACTAATTGAAAGTCAAAATATTTCATATAAAATTCTTTTGATTCTTGTAGCTTATTGGTACTAATCGTTGAATCTACTCGTTTAATTTTCATAAACCTTCTCTCCTTCGGCTAAGTCATTGAAATACTATGTAAGATCTTTACCTATCTAATTATATTACTTATTCAACCTTTTATACTAAATTCCTGCCCAAAATATAAACTAGTATTGAATCTGCCTTTATATTTCATCCTTAAATTCCTCCATTTTTAGATAAATCAACCATTAACGAGGGGAAAGCATCTGCAAATTTTTCTTTCACTTGTAAAATATCATCTAAATGAGCCATCAACAAATCTACTAAAATAGGATCAAATTGTGCCCCTCGCTCGGCTTTAAAATACTGAATAATTTCATCGAGCGGCCAAGCCTTTTTGTAAACACGATCACAACCTAAGGCATCAAATACATCGGCTATCGCTGTTATTCTTGCAAAAATATGAATATTTTCCCCCTTTAGACCATTAGGATAGCCCATGCCATCATAGCGTTCATGATGTTGTTTTGCAATAATTGCCGCTGCCCGTAACATCTCTAGTTCCGACCCTCGTAGCATTTCATAGCCTATATTCGAATGCATTTTAATAATATCAAATTCAGTTCCCGTTAATATATCTGGTTTATGTAAAATATCATCCGGAATGCCTAGTTTTCCAATATCATGCATGGGCGAAGCTAACTGAATCATATCAATGTCCTTATCTGACAAACCATATTTTTCTGCTAATAACTTTGTATATTCAGCAACACGCCGTACGTGATTTCCCGTTTCTTTTGATCTAAATTCAGCCACTTCCGCTAAACGAAAAAAAACTTCTCGCTGGGTATGGTACATTTCTAAATGCAATTTTAAATTTTCAAAGGCTGAAAATACATTTAAACAAAATACATCTAATAACCGTCGATCTAAATCTTTTATCCTTTGGTCACCTTCCATATAAATCAAATAATCATATCGATCGGCACTATGCCAATATAAAATAAAACAATCCTCAAAAAACATACTTTCTTTCCCAAGAAGTGCTTTATCGAGCTTGCACTGGATATCCTTCGGTAGCTCCTCAGTCATTTTTTCTTCAAAGATTCCCGTCGCCGCTAATATATTTAATAAACCATCTTTTTTACATGTGGCGGCAAAGCTAGATACTTGTAAAGATGATTTACTTTTGTTTAATTTCAACATCGCAATTAACTGCAAGAGAACACCACTGGCAAAGTTTTGCATCGACTTCATACTAAAGATTTCAGGCGTGGACTCAATAATTCTCTCTAAGCCACTTTTATTCTTTTCAATCGTTACTAAATCACGATAAGAACGTAGTGAAGAAATAAGAGTGGTTACCAGTTTTTGGGCTGTCAATTCTGTTTTTTCTTTATAGTCATTAATATCATATTCTACAATAATACGTGATTCTGGTGCCTCTCCTGGTTGCCCAGTACGCAAAACAATACGTACTAATTTATTAGCCAGTACTTCACGAATATACTTTACTAGCTCTAGGCCCGCATCGGCTCTTTCCATAACAACATCAAGAATGATTAGCGCAATATCTTTGTGCTCATGAAGCTTTTTCTTGGCTTCTTCTGCCGAATAGACACTTATGAAATCAACTTCTTTGCCTTCAAAGACAAAGTCACCTAATACTAATTTTGTAACAACATGAACCTCTGCTTCATCATCAACAATCAAGACCTTCCAAGTCTCTTTCTCCGTACTAGATAAAATGGTATCTTCTTCTATAAAGGATAAAGTATCATCTTCCATTCCTATTGCCCCTCTCCACTTTCCATAGCATCCGGAAATTCCACCTTGAAAACTGTGCCAATACCAACCTGGCTGTTACACTCAATCCTACCGCCCATTTTAAAAACCACTAAATTATATACAATATGCATACCAAGGCCAGACCCCCCTGCATTACGCCTAGTTGTGAAAAATGGTTCAAAAACCTTATTTCTCACTTCCGCTGTCATACCCTTACCATCATCAGCATACTGCAGTGTAATCACTCCATTTTCATGACAAAATTCAATGGTAATGGTGCCTTCCTCCTCATCATCATAAGCATGAAGCAAAGAATTATTAAGCAAATTGGATATAATTTGCCATACTGCACCAGGATATGACCAAACTTTAATACCAGGAGGACAATTTAGTATAACCTTATGGTTTTTTTTCTTTATTTGCGGGTTCAAACTTACTAGTACATCATTCATATACTCACGCAGCTCAAATTGTCTTTTTTCCCCTATGGATTGATCGACAGCTATTTTTTTTAAACTGCGAATAAGCTCTGCCCCTCTTTCTAAGTTAGTTAAACTAATTTTAGCAACTTGCTGACACTGTTCTAAAAACCCTTCTAAATCAGTTTTTTTCATTTGCCCCGTGGATAATTTTTCACTACATTCACAGGTCTTTATCTCCAAGTGAGAAATAGTCGTAATGCTGTTACCAATCGGGGTATTGATTTCATGAGCTATCCCAGCAACCAATTCACCTAAAGATGCCATTTTTTCCGTATGTACAAGATGATTATGGATTTCTTGTAGCTCATCTTCCGTCTTTTTAAGTTCAGTATGCAGACGGCGGATTTCGTCTTCTCCCTGCTTACACCGCCCGATAGCCCCCACGAATCTTATTATTAAAACTACAAAAAGAATGAATACAATTATTAAAATCCATACTAAAGCAGTATAATTCTCATAAATCGTCATATCCATCCTCCTGCATAACCTCTATATTTTTTTTACATTATAATACAAGCTAATCCTTATAATTGTTCTACAACAGCAGACCTTAATCCTGCCTTGTTCCCTAATAAGCATAAACCTCTAGCAAGTTTCTCCCTAGAAACTGCCAGAGGTTTATGTAGTACACTATCTTACTGCCATTCCCTTATCTTGGAGTTTTCCCATGATGTCCCATCTTATTATCATCTACCATTTCTTGTGCCTTTTCTAGTACATGGGCTTTCATTTCAGTGGCTTGCTCTGCTGTTATTCTTTGGCTTGCCACCCCTTTATCAATACCATCCGTCATATGTTTCACCACTACATCAAGAACCGCTTGGCGAGAAACATTATGGTTTGCCGCTATTTCGGCTAAAGACTTACCACTGGATTTTTCTTGTTTAAAGGTTTGTTCATCAATCTGTAGCAAACTGAGGATTTCTTGGTTTTTTCCACTGTCATGCATGCCTCTTTCTTGTCCCTCTTTGTTCGGTCCCTGCATTTTGTGAGGGCCCATATTTTTCCCATCAATCATTTTTTCAGCTTTTTCCACAGCATTGCTTTTCATTTGATTTGCTTGTTCTTGGGATATTTTTCCCTCGGACAACCTTTTTTCAATACCGTCATTCATATGTTTTACCACTATGTCAAGAAGAGCTTGGCGAGAAACATTATGCCCTGCTGCAATCTCGGTTAATGATTTTCCACTTTGTTTTTCTTGTTTAAAGGTTTGTTCATCAATTTGTAATAAGCTAAGCATTTCTTGGTGTTTTTGACTATCATACATTGGCTTATCATGGGAAAGCTGTTTGCACTGGCCATCTATTGGTCCTTGTTGCGCCTGCCCGATAGAATAGGTTCCTATGGCTAAGCTTCCTACTGCCAAACTAATACCAAGGGTTACTGCTAAAAGAGAATTCTTTTTCATTTTTACTCACCTTTCCTTTTGTAATTTGCTTACAATGTAATTATCCCACTATTTTCTTAAGTTTTTCTTAAGTTTAAAAAACTTAAGTTTTTTTACTATGTGTCTGGCCTTTTCTATCAGGCAGTGGTTTTTGCTTCTAAGGGTAATTGTATGTGAAATTTGCTTCCTTCTCCGAGTACACTTTCCACCTGGATTTTACCGCCATGCTTTTCAATAATCCATTCGGCAATGGCCAGTCCCAAACCACTGCCCCCATCATCCCTAGATCGAATTTTATCACCTCGGTAAAAACGTTCGAAAATAAAGGGTAGATCTTCTGGTGAAATGCCTATACCCGTATCTTGTATTGTAATATGTACTAGACCATGAGAAATATGCCCTTCAACAACTATTTCTCCTTCTGGCGGAGTATACCGTATTGCATTATCTAGCAAAATTACAACTAACTGATAAATCCTTTCCTTATCACCTATTATTTCCATACAAGGTTCCAGGGTTGCTGTAAGCCCTATTTTTTTCATTTCAGCAATAGGTTGGAATTGCTCAATCAAATCCTTTAAAAGTTCTGTTACTCCCACCTTGCCTACTTCTATTTCAATTTGATTAGAATCGGCTCTAGCAAGGGTAAGTAATGTCGTAACTAGTTTCCCCATTCGTGTCGATTCCCTTAAAATAGTTGCAATTCCAATACTCTCTTCTTCAATGGTATGATCAGGATTATGAAGCAGGAGCTCTGTATTTGTTTTAATCACTGCAATAGGGGTACGCAGTTCATGAGAAGCATCGGTGACAAACTGCTGTTGCTTATCCCAAGAAGCTTTAATTGGTACAAGAGCTCGCCTTGCTAAATAATAAGCAACTCCTATAATCAAAAAGAATCCTATTACAGTGCCCACTGTAATAATAAGCACTAGACGTTTGAGCATACTTACCTCAGAATCAACAACCGTAATTGCGCTTATTCTTTTTACCTCAGTTACTTTTTCTTTCCCAAATCGTACTGTTGGATAGTGCTGAGCCGGATAGGAAACACTTAAAATACGATAATCATGGTCATTTACATTTTTGCTTTGGGATATATTGTCAGGCACATCCGCAAGCATTTTTTTTACATCTTCAAGATCAATTTTTTCATTTGGCTCGGGCAATAAGATACGTCCATCTATATCTTCTGCCACAATTAAAATTCTAAGATCTACTAAAGGAGGTGGTTTACGCCGTTGCTCTTCTATGTGGATGTTTTTTCCCTTCCCATTTTGCGACTGCTGAGGACGATAAGAAGGAAAGAGTCCTTTATTATTTTCTCCAACATCTGTGATTGCTCGCACCATAGCACTATCAATCGTATCAAAAAGATTATCATCAATATAAAAATATATAATACTGCTATATATGATAAAGACTAGTAATATTACGGTTGAATTAAACACCGTCAATTTCAACATAACCCTGGAAAACAGGGCGGAAATTTTCTCCATTCTGCACCCCTCCTATTCTGGCAAATTCTCTGTTACTCTTTTAGCATATAACCTACACCACGCACGGTTCGAATAAAATGTTCACAGCCAGTGGTTTGCATTTTTTTTCGTATATGATGAACATAAACATCAACAATCCCATAACTGCTTTCCGATTCATATCCCCACAAACGATCAAAGATTTGTTCGCGCGTTAAAATACGTTCCCGGTTTAAAGCAAGATACTCTAATAACTCAAACTCCTTCGGAGTTAATCCCATATCCATTCCTTCATAGGATGCTTGCTGCAATTTAGGGTTAAGAGAAAGTTTTTTATAAGTAAGAAGTTCTTCTGTATCCCCACCCTTACGCCGCAATAACGCCTTCACCCGCGCTAACAACTCTGCTACAGCAAAAGGTTTTACTAAATAATCATCAGCGCCCATATTTAAACCGATAACACGATCTTCCACACTATCCTTGGCTGTCAAAAATAGTACAGGAACAAGAACATCTTTTTTTCGTAGCTCTTTTACAATTTCAAGTCCACTCATGCCAGGAAGCATAATGTCGAGCACCACTACATCATAAATACCCTGCTCCGCTAAGAATAACCCTTCTTCACCAAGGCCTGTATCTTCCACACTATATCCTTCACTAATAAGAACGGAAGTAATGGCATTGCGTAACATAGTATCATCTTCAACCACTAGAATCTTCATGATATTTCCTCCTATGCAAATAATTTTCTCTCAAAAAGCCAAATGCTTTTTATTCTTCATAACTAGCTGAAGAATAAGCATAAGGATTACCATTTTTACCATTCGGTGCTTTTTTATCTGTTGAAACCATGGATATGGTTATGCAAAGACCGACGGATAGTAAAGCCACTACGAATGCTGCTGTAAACTTCTTCTTGTTCTTTACGATAGTCTTCGTCACCATTTGTATCCACTCTACGTGCAGCAATAAATGGACACTGATGAGAATAATAAGTAAATATCCAGTCCACTCATGCAGAGACTTGAATTTTATCGCCACTAAAATTGGCATGAATAGGGAAGGTTTAAAGGCCAAAGCTACTCCTGTAAGCATACAAGTAAAACCGATAATAACCAACATAATATTAAGTAAATAATTCTTATCCTTTTTTTCAAACATTTCCTATTACCCTCTTTCTCTATAAAATAGTGTATACGTTTCTAGGCTATTTTCCTATATTTTTCTTAAAATTTCCTTAAGAATATAGTGTAAAGCAAAATTGTATTTTCTATGTTATAATAACCAAAAAACCTATGGAAATGAGGGCTACATATGAAACTTATATCATGGAATGTAAACGGCCTTAGAGCCTGCCTAACAAAAGGCTTTGAGGGTTTTTTTAAGGATATGTCCGCCGATATTTTTTGCGTGCAAGAAACTAAAATGCATCCCGATCAAGCCCAGTTTGATCTTATTGGGTACGAAAAATTTTGGAACAGTGCCATCAAAAAAGGCTACTCTGGCACTGCTATTTTTACCCGCATCCCACCCTTATCCGTTACTTATGGTATGGGTATGGAAGAACACGACCAAGAAGGCCGCATCATTACGATGGAATTTGAAGAGTTTTTCCTTGTAAATGTCTACACTCCAAACGCCAAACGGGAACTGCTTCGCCTTGAATATCGTATGAAATGGGAAGATGATTTTAGAGTTTATCTT
>Ga0209340_1002242_pt1 | contig 11598 bp, 8 predicted proteins | sample EPASupsiteSAE323_FD_187266 | JGI IMG/M metagenome (GOLD analysis project Ga0209340, IMG submission 187266) | Bioremediated contaminated groundwater from EPA Superfund site, New Mexico - Sample SAE3-23 (SPAdes) (version 2) | ecosystem: Environmental > Aquatic > Deep subsurface > Groundwater >... | reverse complement strand
TCGGCTCCGGCAGCCCCGTCATCGTCGTCATGAACAAATCCGACATCCGTACCAAATCGATCGACGAAGCCACCCTCAAAAAGAAATTCCCCCAGATCGTCGAGTTCCTCAAAATAAGCTGCGTCTCCAACACGGGCTTAACCGAATTAAAAGAATTGATTCAAAAGACACTCGGCAAAATGCCCCACCTCCAGGACTTACTGCCCGCTTCCTGGGTCCACATCCGCGACGATTTAAAAAAACAGGGAGCCGATCATATTCCCGCTTCTTCATTCTACGATATCTGCAACTCACACAACATTAAAAAAGAAGATGCCGGTATTATCGGCGATTATCTCCATGATCTCGGTGCCATTCTTTTCTTTCGGAACGACTCCTTACTCTCGGATACCGTTATCCTTAAACCGGAATGGGCCACACAGGCGGTGTACGCCCTGCTGGATGCGAAACCCATCATCGAAAACAAAGGAAGTTTTGAATACAACGATTTGAAAATTTACTGGGACTCGAACATATACCCGGTATCGCTTCATCCCCAACTCATCCGCCTGATGGAAAAATTCGAGCTCTGTTTCAATTTCGTTCATACGGATAAGTATTTTATCCCCGAACTTCTCCCCGGCGATCCTGTCGAATTCGATACCTCTCCATACCGCGCGACTGGTTCTCTTCATTTTCAATACAAGTATACCTTTATGCCCGAAGGAATACTGAGCCGGTTTATCGCCCGGTTGTATTATATGAGCCACGCCAAACGTTTTTGGAAATACGGAGTCGAACTCTATTTCGATCAGGCTTTCGCACTCGTGGTATCGGAACCATCCAACTCTCTCATCCAGGTCCATATCACCGGCACCAATAAAAACGGTTTACTCACCATTATACGGAGCCATTTTAACCATATCCATCAAACCCTGAACATGAATGCCGGAGAGCATTTCAATGAAATGATCCCGTGCAATTGTTCCGGGTGTACAGACCCTGCGAAAATACCGGAACCCTATTATTACCCTTATTCTCATCTGAGGAAATTCCTTGGAAACAATGTGAAAACTGTTCCATGTATTAATAGTTGTGAGCAAGTGGATATAGAAGGATTGCTGAATGGTTTTGAGCCTTCGAAGCCCAGCCAGGAAATGCTGCAAGCGATTATACAATCTTCCAGGCAGCTCATGGGGATTTCAGGAATGATGAAACCGGATGAAGATACCCGGAATACATTATTGTGCCTGCTGCTAAATGAGAAAGGCTTTTTCGTGAAAGACCAGACACGCTGGGGAAAGTCGGAAGGAGGGAAACGCCTGGGCGAACTGGATGCATTAATTAAAACCCCTAACGGTGAAGAAGCGGTACTGGAAGCATTTAACCTGGACAACCTGGAAAGAAAAAAAATCAATACGCACTGCCTGAAGATTTTTAAATATGACCCGGTGGGTTTGAAGACTAATTTTATCGTGGTGTACTGTGACTGTGGAAAGACGTTTCCAGAGTTGTGGACGAAATACAAAAACCACGTGGAACATATTTCGTTTGATTTTCCTATTCAGTCCGGCCTGGTTGAAAAACAGTCGGGATACGCAGAAATCAAAATTGCACGCGCCATTCATAACCGTCAAGGAGAAGACGTTGGAATCTATCATGTTTTTTTGCATATGGGGTGAGAAGAAGTGTGAATTGTGAAGAGTTAAGGGTGAAGAAAAAAGAAGTGTCAGCGATCAGTGTCAGTGTCAGAGACGCGAAGCGCCGATTTAGTGTGGGTGTGAGTAGGGGCGACCTGCGGTCGCCCGTTGGCCGCGTTGCGGCCTTTTAAATCCGTGCGAAGCACGCACATTCCATTAATACTTAATAATTTTCAATTAATAATTAATAATTTGCTCTCCTCTGTGTCTGTGATCTTTGTCTGATGTGGCTTCGCGGGGTTAATTGTTTGGCCACCCAGGCCACCGAGAATAAACCGATGCCCCGCAGCACCCCCAAAAAAAAGTCAAAAAGTCAAACACCGTCCCCAATTTTTTTTCGATTCATCAATCAACATGTCATCGATTTCGCTACCTTTCCAGATGCCTTTTAAAGAAGATCTCCTGCCAGGTTTATTCACATCAAATACTAACTCGGTTTTAATCAGATGAACAAGCTTGTAAAATCCAGGAAGCTTGTGAATGGGAATCTCATTAATATCTTTCAGTATCTTTTCTTTATAAACCTGGGTCATAAGTCACCTCACCCATAAATTATACACTGATTTAGTTCATAAAACAAATCCTTTTTCAAATAACCGGTCGAAAAATGGTAGAATTCCGCACGAGATTTTCAAAAAATACCCGATGATATATCAGTTAATACCGGGAAACCTGAAAGGCATTATGGGATCATGTTTTTAAAAAACTTTTCCTCTTTCTGATATATCATTGTCAATTTTTCGATTTTCTAATCCGGAAAAATTTTTTTCTAATAAGAAATAAGGTGTTTTTCTTATTCAACTATTTTTTTTTGAATAAGGAATTACATGGTTTTCGTATTCGATATTTCGTAGCTAATAAGAAATTTTTTAGCCTGCCTGGAATTACCAAACGTATTACTTACAAATTTTTTTAGCCTGCTTACGGATTTTTTTGTATTGCTTACGAATTTTTTTAGCCTGCTTACGATTTTTTTTGTATTGCTTACGAATTTTTCAATCATAACTTCATTTTTTTTTATTTGAAAAATAATATAAATTCGATTATAATAACATCATGTTGGCATCATGTAGGAGTAAAAATGGGTTTAAATGAATACACTGTTATTGTCAGGAAAAGCAAGCTGGAATATGTAGGGATTTGTCTTGATCTGAATGTCTCGGCGAGAGGGGTAGACCTTGCCGATGTAGAAAAAAATCTTTTAGATGCGATTGAGTTGTATCTACAGGATATTGAAGAAAACCCTGAAACAGTTGTTCTACCTATGCCTACCGGAGAGCTGATTGAGTTTTTACAGGATACGAAACCCGATTGGCATATCAAGCGAAATAAGAATTTATTATTGAGGCCTTTTGAGATTCACGAAGTGCCTGCTTATGTCTAAATTTCCATCGTTATCCAGTAAGGAGTTAGTTAAGTTGCTCCAAAAAGGTGGTGCTGTCTTCGTAAGGCAAGGGAGTACGGATCATGCGATATATTCGAGAGTTGTAGACGGTAAACGTTACTCAGCCCCGGTACAAATGGGAAAGAAAAGTCTTGATCCGGTCTATTGTAAGCGCGTATTTAAGCAACTGCAGTTCCAGGAAGACGAAATCAAGAACCTGGTGGGGAAATAGTATTAACGACTGATTTACATGGATACTAAAGAGCTTAGGGACCACAGAGTAGAAAAAAAGAAGAAGAGAGGATAAGAAGTTTAGAGATAAAAAAACATATCTGCATCCATTTGTGTTCATCTGTGGTAAATTTAAAACGCCGCGCAGCGGCCATCAGACACAGATCACAGACCACAGACACTTATTCGCGTTCATTCGCGGTTAAAACATTAAAAAATAAACCTCAACCCGATTTGCATACCGATCAACCCATACAAACCTGCTCCTACATCATCAACCATTATCCCCAAACCTGCCGGAAGTTGCTCAAGCTTCCGAATAGGATACGGTTTCAAAATATCAAAAATCCTGAACGCAAGAAACGCTGCCGCATAATAAAAAAGTGTGTGAGGAACCATCAAAAGCGTAATCATCTGACCGGCAACTTCATCGATAACACATTGGCCAGGGTCTTTTTTATTGAAATGCTTTTCCGCATAAGATGCAGCAGGTATCCCGATAAGAAAAACCAAAGCGATTACCCCCAATTGAATATAAATAGGGGCCGCCCAATACGGACGAATAAAATAAACGAGTACCGCTGTAACGAGAGAACCGGCTGTCCCGGGCGCGATCGGGGAACGCCCAATATGAAACAACGTCGCAATTGCCAACCAGAAATGCTTCTTCACGTTCATACCTTTTCTCCATAAAGCATTTCGTGCTCATACCCGGTGATTCGTATTGGGAACGATTGATATTCATCTTCAAAAGGTATGGCTACTATAGTTAAACCATCGGTATCAGGTGCCTGAGATTTTATACGCCCCACAGTACCATTGTTGTCCCAGGGACCTAAAGGAAGGAAATCAAGTATCTTACCAAGCATTTTTGTATTATACTTTTCAATATTGATATCCGAAACATCCATCAACTTTTCACGCCGTTCTTCGATCACTTCGACCGGTATTTTATCGGTTAAATCGAAAGCGGGAGTATTTTCTTCTTCAGAAAACCCAAACACGCCGATTCGTTCGATACCTGTTTCTTTTGCAAATTTAACCAGTTCGTTGAAATCGGCTTTCGTTTCTCCGGGGAATCCCACAATAAACGACGAACGAATAACTGCTTCGGGGAATTTTGCACGAATTTTGGAAATCAATTCCATGTTCTCTTTGGAACTTCCACCACGATTCATTCCTTTCAAAACATTTTTCGCCACATGCTGGAACGGAAGATCAAAATAAGGAATAATCGAAGGATATGAAAACCCATCCAAAATCTCGTCCGTGATTTCTTCGGGCATCAGGTAAAGGACACGAACCGCTTTGAGATTCAACTTCGAGAGTTCTTTTAGCAGCAGAGGGAGTTCCGATTTTGAATTTCTGTCTTTGCCGAAGTAGGTTGAGTTCTGTGAAATCAGGTTGATCTCTTCAAACCCTCTGGCTTTAAAATCTTCCGCTTCTTTGATAATGGAGTCGATTTCGCGAGAGCGGAAAGCGCCCCGGATTTGAGGAATGGCACAGAAGCTGCATTTCATATTGCATCCTTCTGAAATTTTGATAAAAGTCACGTTTGGAGTAGTGGTGATAATTCGTTTATAGGTATCATTGTAAAGGAAAGGTTTCTTATTCGTGTATCCTGTTTGAGCTGGGGTATTGGAATCCTGTGCAGCGATCAAATCGGCGAGTTCATCCAGGTCATTTACCCCCCAGAGGATATCGGCTTCTTTGAAGTTGGATTTTAAATCTTCGTAGTATCGTTGAGTCAAGCAGCCGAAAACAGCCACGTGTTTGATTTCTTCTTTTTCTTTTCGTTCCAGGGCAGCGAGGATTTCGTCGATACTTTCTTCTTTTGCATCGCGTACAAAACCGCATGTATTGATAATAACCCAGTCCGTTTCTTCGTAGGAGGAAACGACTTCAATGTTTCTTTTTTCCAGAATCCCGCCGAGTACTTCCGTATCGACAAGATTTTTGAAGCATCCAAGGCTAACAAAGGATACTCGTGTTTTTATGTTTTTTATGTTTTGTTTTTTCATCTAAGGATTGTACCAGATTTTTCATGTTTGTTCAACTGAAATGCGTGTAAGTGTAAGTCTAACCTGTTCTGTCTTCTGTAGAGTTAGGTTAGCCAGGCATGCCTGGTCACTACAGACACAGATCACAGACCACTGACACGAAGAAGAGCAAATTATTAATTGAAAATTGAAAATTATTAAGTATTAATGGAATGTGCGTGCTTCGCACGGATTTAAAAGGCGCTTCGCGCCTCCGTTACAAACACGAGACACAAACACGAAACACGTCTTTCAACTCCAAAGCCAGCTCTTTTTCACACTACTTAATATACCGGGCAATTGTACTAAAAAGGACATCTTTATCAATTGGTTTAGAGATATAGTCATCCATACCCTGGGCCATGAACTTTGCTTTATCACCTTTCATCGCATGAGCAGTGAGAGCGATAATAGGAATATTCGGATCGATCTTATGAATCCTTCGTGTGGCTTCCATTCCATCCATTTGAGGCATCTGGATATCCATCAGGATCAATTGAAATTGTTCCCCTGGTTTCCCTGCGTGTTCTTTAAAGAAATCGACTGCTTCTTTTCCATCTTTAGCAATAACGACTTTATGCCCCTTTTTCTCAAGCAGTTTACGGATTAACCGCTGGTTAATTGTGTTGTCTTCTGCGACAAGGATATTAATAGATTTTAATGGAGTGGAAATAGAGTTGTCCGTTTCAGGGCTTTCGATATTTGCAGATTCGGGTTTGAATTTCATCGTATCAAGGATAGCGGCAATCAATTCCTGTGAATTAACGGGTTTTAGGAGGTGAGCGGACGCTTTTTGTTTTTTAAATTCGGTGATATCTTCTGCATCAGCACCGGAAGTTAATAAGATAGCTGGAATATCCAGGTTTAAATCGGAACGAATTTTCTTTAAAAGAGTTCCTCCGTCCATACCGGGCATCCTGAAATCCAGTATAACAAGCTGAAATGGCATTTCCGGTGAAGCTTTCATCAATAACGAAAGCGATTCTTCTCCGGTACCGGCGACCACCGGAAACATTCCGTATTTAAGCAATATTTCCTGCAAAAATCTCCTGTTGGTTTCGTTATCATCGACAACCAGGATGCGGAGGTTTTTCAAACGTGTGACGTCCGGTTTTGGGTTGTATTGTTCGGGTTCGTTATCCAGTTCGAATAATGCAGTGAAATGGAATGTGCTTCCCGGGCCTGATTTATTAAAATGAGGAAAAGTCGAAGGGCTTTCCACCCAGATAATTCCTCCCATCAATTCAACAAGTTTCGAGCTAATCGCAAGTCCCAGGCCGGTTCCGCCATATTTACGGGTAGTGGATGAATCAGCCTGCGAAAATTTTTCGAAAATATGAAGCATCTGGTCATGGTGAATTCCTATCCCTGTATCCGAAACCACGAAATGGAGTAATATTTTGTTTTCAAGGCCTTCTTCGAGGATTTCGATTTTGATAACGATTTCGCCTTTATCTGTGAATTTGATAGCGTTTCCGATAAGGTTTACAATGATCTGGCGCAGGCGGCTTGAATCCCCGATCAACCGGTCAGGGACTTCCGAATCGATATAGTAGACCACTTCGATTCCTTTTTGGTGTGCCTGGATAGCCATAGTTTTAGCAGTTTCGCCGATTGTTTTGCGAAGGCTGAACTGGATCGGTTCCAGCAGTAGTTTCCCTGCTTCTACTTTTGAGAAGTCAAGGATATCGTTTAAAAGTTTGAGAAGGGAGCTGGAAGATTGCTGGACGATTTCGAGCAGTTCACGTTGTTCGCGGGTTAGTTCGGTGCCCAGTGTTAATTCGGTCATCCCGATAATGGCATTCATCGGAGTGCGGATTTCATGGGACATATTAGCCAGGAATTCTCCTTTTGACCGGCTCGCTGCTTCTGCCGAATCCCTGGCGCTCATCAATTCAACTTCCATATTTTTTCGTTCCGTGATATCGTCTTTTATTGCCACATAATGGGTGATTGCACCGGTCGAATCCTTGATCGGGGAAATCAGTGTCGAATCCCAGTAAAGCTCGCCGCTTTTCTTCCGGTTATAAAGTTCTCCGTGCCAATCCTTACCTGCGGTAATTGTATCCCAGAGGGTTTTATAATCTTCTTCCGGGTTAAAATTGGATTTCAATAAATTAGTATTTTTGCCGATGGCTTCTTCGCGGGTATACCCGGTAATTTCGGTAAATCGAGGGTTCACATAAGTAATAATGCCGTTCGTATCTGCGATTTCGATTGCTACGCTGCTTTGTTCGACTGCACGGAGCAGCATTCGTTTTTCTACTTCTTCTTCTTTTTTTTGTGTAATATCGCGAAGAAGAATAATCAAGCCGTTTTGTTTGTGCGTTTCGAATTCGGACACAATCATTTCTGCCGGGAAAATCTCTCCGTCTCTGCGTTTGCATTCAATTTCGATTACTTTTCCTATATTTTTCTCATTGGAGGCGGAAAGCATCCTGGGGAAATCCACGTAAGAGACAATATCGGCAAAGAAATCTTTTCCTTCCACTTCAAAAAAAGTATACCCGAACATTCGTTCTGCGGAAGGATTCCAGAATGAGATCCCGGAATCTGAATCCATCATAATAATCGCATCCTGGATAGAATAGGTAATTGTGCGAAGTTTTTCTTCATTGGCGAGGACTTCCTGGCTTTTGATTTCCAGTTCGCGAGTTCCTTCGTTGATGAGTTCTTCGAGGTGATCACGGTGGGTTTTGAGTTCTACTTCGATTGCTTCGCGTTCACTGATTTCCAGTTCCAGCTTTTTATTGATTGATTCCAGCATATTTTCGCGGTCTGTCAATTTTCGCATTAATCGGTCGAAGCTCCGGAACAATACCAGGAACACCACGAATAATATGACAAACGTCAAACCGATTAACCGGAGAATAGAAGCCTCTATCCGGTCGGTTTCAACAGTGATGTCCTTGATAAAAAAAACAAACCCAACCTGCCGTACTGCGTAATCCATGAATGAAATACCTTTGAAAACAAGGTAATGCCGGTCGTTAATTTTTACTTCACTATATTGGGAATTAAAATTTGCTTTCTTTATAATTTGATGGGTCAGTGGAGTATCGAATTTTGAATTAATAAAAAAACTGAATTCGTCTCTGCCTATGAAAACCCTGGAGACATCCGGGGAAATGGAGGGGATTGCTTCCTTTTCAACCGGGGAGATTTTTGTGAATAAAACCGAGCTGAGATCAAGTGTTTCTTCTGTGCGTTCCAAGAAGAAATAAGGTTCAGCGACAATTTCCATAATACCCAGGGTATTTTTCCCGGAGACAATAGGAGAGAATACGCGGTAGGACAATTTGTTCCCATACGAGAAGAACGCAAAGTATTCCTTTTTCTTTTTAATAATTTCTGTCAATAAGGATTTGTCAGGCGGCGGATAGGGGGCGTTAGTTTCACCTTTTTTGATAGAGAGTGAAACCCGGACTTTATTAAAGCTATTATCTTTCCCGGACGAGTCGATAATATGCCAGTTGATTTCTTTCAAGCTGTATGAATCGCCCACAGCCGATTCCAGCAGTTTGTGGGATTTTTCTTCCAGGAGGATGCGTGAGCCTGTAGAGATTGCGGTGTGGATGGTTTCGTCACGGACAAGGTAATTCGTTTCAGTATGAAGAGAGGATTCGATATTGTTTTTTGAGAAGTTAAAAAAGCGACCAGCTAATTGGAGTCGGTCTTTTGCATACCAATCGATTTCGCCGTATTTACCCGAGATATTCGAATAGAGAAATATTGTTGAGAGAATGATTATCAATGCGCTGACAATTTGAAGTGCTTTACTTTTTAAGCCTGTTGATCGTTTCCCGGGTTTGTTCTTCATAATCGTATCATTGTTTCACACGTTAAAATCATATGGCGAAAAATTACAATTCGTGAGTTTACTTCTTCCGATGGGAAGAAATACGTGCTCTCCTGTATTTGTAATATGTTATTATATGCTAGCGAAAAAGTATTTTCAAGATTCTTTTATTGAAAACAGCAATTCGTGTTTAAAATTTTGAGATAGTCGAGAAAGCCTTTCCGGCATGCTATCCAAAAAGCCGGCATCCTGTTTCTTGAAAATCCGAAAGAGATTTCAAAAAAACCGGGCTAAAATTGGTTGTGGTTGCCAGGACAAGTATAGAGGAATTATTATCGGACAATACCCGGCAGAACTACAAACGAAACAACAGATAATACAATCTTGAAAGCGGTTATACGGGTCGAGTAGCGGCATCGCGCAGACGCCCAAAACATAAATAATAAGAGAGTGTGACCGCGCTATTTTTTTTACTGTTTTTTTACTGTTATTTATTATTGTAAATAGAACTAAAATAATTTATAATAAGAGAACCCGGATCAAAAAGGACAAAAATGGACTCAAAGAATATTATTAATTCGTTACAATTACCGACGTTATCGAAAACACTCCTGGAAATAATGGAAGTGGAAAAGAAAGATTCTATATCTTTCATGGACGATATCCGGAAAATTGTCGAGCGAGACCCTCTCCTGACTGCCCATATCCTGAAAGTTGCCAATTCGCCGCTTTATGGTTTTCCATTGAAAGTACGGACAATTTCCCAGGCAATCAACCTTCTCGGGATCCGCAAAATCAAATCGATGGCTTTCTCCTTTTCCATTTTTGACTTCCTGAAAAAATTAGATTACAAGGCAGTATACGGAGGAGTATTTAACCAGATATTGAAAAAATCGCTCCTGGTTTCGGCCTGCGCAACAATCCTGGCGGCACAAACCAGCTATTCGGAATCGGAAGAGCTTCATGTTTCGAGCCTGTTGGCTGAAATTGGCGAACTAATCTTCTTCCTTTATTCCCCGAACAAATACTGCGAAATCTATACGGTGTGTGATAAAAAAATAATACCGAGAGAACTAAACGAGTTCAACATCGACCACGTGGCAATGGGAATCGCTTTTTGCGACCATTTCAGTCTTCCTGCTTCCTTCCGTAATGCAATTGAAAACCACGCCGCCCTCACCCAGGCAGACGAAGCCAGCAAAATAGTCTTCATTGCTAACCAGGTAGCCGAACTCCTCCTTACCCCGGACGATAAAGAAAAAACAGAAATATTCAAAGACCTGGAAAACCATACAAAAAAACTCCTCCACCTCTCCCTTTCCGAAATCGAAGGGACTGTAAAACGCTTACCCGAAATCATGGAAGCCTTTACCTCGGACTTCCCGGAAATGCAAAAAGACCTTAAAAAAGCAGTCGAAACAGGGTCGGAATTAATCATATCCCTGATGAAACGAGAAATGGAAATGATCGCCCTTACCCGCGAATTGACCGATTCCCAGAAAAAACTGGTCCATGAAAAAATGTTCCTCTCCCACATGCTTAACATTTCGTACTTCCTCTCCTCCCTCATCTCCCCTATACGAATAATCACCTCTTTATTTGAATACTTCGACAACTTCATTAACGAATTCACCATCGAATTCATCCATAAACCAAATGAAAACGGACACTTCGTCCTTGTAAAATCCAAAGATAACCTGGACGGAAAGCCATTCGATATCGACACCATCCCCAGCTTAATGAGATCAAGAATATCCAACGAACCTGTCCGCCTGGAAAAAGACGAAATGATCGAAATGGGGAAAAATCACCAGGAACACAATTCCCTTGTGTTCCCGATTTCATATCATCATAACTTCTTCGGATTCCTTATCCTTGACGTGGATAAAAACAATTACTTTGCCTTCGATATGGAAATGACTTACGTTCAGATTCTATCCAATATCATCGGGAACTCTTTCCAGAACTACTACAGCTTCGAGGCAATGAAAAACGAATCAAACAAGAAAAAACTGGTAACAACCGAATTACTAAACTTTGATAAACGATTAAACCACTCGAAGGAATCACTGATCGAACTGCAAAAAGTCGAAATCATGGGAGACCTTCTGCCGGTTATCTTCCATAAATTAAAAAATAAACTAACTCCAATCCTGGGATACTCCCAAATCCTGATAAGCAAAATCCCGGACCCGACCATAAGCGAAAAACTAAAAAAAATAGAAAAAAACGCCAACGATCTCTCCAACCAGTTAAACCTGCTTCGCGACTATTTTAAACCGAAAAAAATAATCAAAGAAAAAGATAACCTGAATATCATGTTAAAACACTTGAAACCCCATTTCGAAGAGATCGAATTGAACAATAAAATCAGCATTGTTCTGGATACGGATTATTCCATACCGGACGACATGTTGAACCCCGGTCAAATAGAACTGCTGGTAACCAACCTGATCGATAACGCAG
>Ga0209340_1002240_pt1 | contig 11612 bp, 8 predicted proteins | sample EPASupsiteSAE323_FD_187266 | JGI IMG/M metagenome (GOLD analysis project Ga0209340, IMG submission 187266) | Bioremediated contaminated groundwater from EPA Superfund site, New Mexico - Sample SAE3-23 (SPAdes) (version 2) | ecosystem: Environmental > Aquatic > Deep subsurface > Groundwater >... | reverse complement strand
GTTTGATATTTTCGAACATCAGAGCATAAGAGGCTTGTCCGAAGCGATCAAACCGGTTTCGGGAAATTTAAAGTCGAAACTCAACGAATTGAAGTATTTCTCACCGCGTCCAATGAAATTGCAGGATGAAAAATCGCGGGAAAAACTTCAAAAATATAACGAAACGATTAGAAAAATCGATAATTTAGCGGCCCCGCAGCCTAAAAACTACGCCGATATCTTACTCTGCGGTTCTACAGGTTATCTCGGCGCGCATATCCTTAACGAACTTCTCGAAAACAAAAACGCTAAGATGCATCTTTTAATAAGATCGAAAAATAGCGTTGAAGGCTTTAGCCGGTTAAAGGAAAGATACGAATATTATTTCGGAAAAAATTCGCTCGATAAATTTAAAGAAAGAATCCAAGTTTATGCCGGCGATCTTTCGAAGCAAAATTTAGCGCTCGCCCCCGGCGAATATTCAAGCTTATGTAAAACCATCGACTGTATAATAAATTCAGCCGCCGATGTACGTCACTTCGGCCACTATCAACAATTTTACGAAGCGAATGTGTCGAGCGTCGAAAACCTTATAAAATTAGCGTCCAGCGAAAAAAGAAAAGATATAAACCATATTTCGACGATGTCGGTCGCATCTGGCGATATTTCAGACGTTTCGGAAACGCTCTTCAGCGAAGACGATTTAGATATAGGCCAATCGCCGACCAATTACTATCTCAAGACGAAGTTTCTCGCAGAAAAAGCTTTAGCCGCTGCCCGCGCATCAGGAATAAACGCGAATATATTCCGGGCCGGAAATCTCACATTTAATTCAAAAACTGGCTTGTGCCAGCGCAATATCGAAGAAAATGCATTTTATAAAATAATAAAATCATTTGCGGCCCTCGGCTATGTTCCGTGCACATCCGACGAAGCGGAATTCTCGTTCGTCGATTGCGCCGCTCGCGCGATAACTATTTTATTCGATAGATACGAAAATGAAATTTTCCACATATTAAATCCGAAAGCGGTAAAACTTTCCGAACTGCTTTCAGCCGAAGAAACCGGACTCGATATAAAAGTGTGCGACTTTAAAAGCTTTATCGGCGAACTTTTAAAATATTGCGACGATAAAATCTTCAGGCCTCAAATCGACGAGCTGTTGCTCCACCGCGACTGGTCGGACGAAATGCAATGCCGGACAAGATATTGCACGCTTTGCGAAAAAACCGTGCATATGCTTAAAAAATCGGGATTCGAATGGCCTGAAGTACGCGGGGCCGAATGTTTTGAAATGATAGCCGCCGCTTTAGGCGAACGAATAGAGTTTTTAAAGCGCCATCCGTTATTCGCCGGCCTGCCCGAAGAATGCGTAAAACGCGCCGCCATGCTTATGCGCGAAACGCATTACAAAGACGACGAAACGATAGCGTGGGAAAACGAACCGACGCCAGGAGCGAACATAATAACCGAAGGCGTGATTGAAATATCGGCGCATTCGAAAAATTCGTGGATAGGCACGATCGCCGTTCTTGGAAAAGACGAGCTTATCAGCTTCGGCAGCGCTTTTGCCGGCGGGATATCAAACGTCATAGCCGGGGCCATTATGGGAGACGTGAATACGCTTTTCATATCGAACGAAAATCTCTTGAAATTGACTATGACGCAACCGCTTTTCGCTGTCAACGTCGCAGCGCAATTATCTAAAAAATTGATCACGGCCCAGAATATAATTATCAATATGGGCTGATCGAAATATTTTCAGACGCGCCGCGCGCCTATATAACAAAAATAAAAACGGGGCTGTTTCAAAAATCTTTTTATACAGCCCCGTTTTTTTGTTATTTATAATTAAGAATTACTTTCTTATTTTTTCGTTTCTTTGCCCCATACGGCATATTCATTACCGCTTATGAGCAATTTATAGCCTTCGCCTGGCGTCCATTCACGCGAGCCGAGCTTGACTGCAATTTTAGAGTCTATTACGGCCGCATACAGATTAACCTCAGCTGCAAGAATCTGAAGCTTACTGGCGCTTGTGATCGCATATTTTTTTCTTATCTGCATCAACCTGACGATCTGTTCCTTAATATTCCAATCGTAAAAATGTTCCCAGAAAACGCATGGCACGCCGGGGTGAGTGAGTATGTACGCGTAGCCGAGCATGACTTTTTCTGATGGAAACGGCCAATGGTGCTGTTTGGACCCCGTGTCGTGGTTATCTATGAAGGTAACGGCGCGTTCAGGCCACCAGCCTATCAATCCGGCCGCTTTTCCATCTTTTGCACGAAGGCGCCAGTATTCGCCGAATACCGCGAACTGCAATATGCCCTTGGTCGTAAAATCGAAGGTAGTAGCTAGTTTGCCGCTATTATCAAGCCAGTTGCACAACTGCTGGCGGTGACTATCCTGATTGTAATCGGGAGGTTCGGTAGCGCTCATGCCTTTGCCGTAATATAACGACGTCCACAATTCGCTGACCGAAAAAGCCGGCTTCGTCGCCGCATCGTATATTCCGACGTATTGGGGCGCATATCCTTTGACATAATCATAACGCCAGCCGTCAAAACCTATTTGCTTTAACCATTTCATCCATTCTATTATATCTTTTTGGACCTGAAGATTTGAGTGATCGATATCCGGAGCAGCTTCGTAAGAATCGCCCGAATCTTGAGCGCCGCATCCGCCGAATTTATAGTCGTTGCCGCATATCATGTTTTTATCCCATGTAGCTTTGGACGAAGGCGACTGAAAAAGGTTCCACAGGCCGTTCTCATCCTGTTTTCCGGCGCAGCGATGGTTTATGACTATATCTGCGAGCGCCATGACCCGGTGGCCATGAAGGGCGTTTATAGCGTTTATAAGCGAGTCTTTAGTTCCGTAAAAAGTAGGAGATTCGTTCGAACCAAGATCGTAATAATCGACGGGAAGGTATCCCTGCTGACTCACCGAACGGGTCGGAGGCGGAAACCACACGAGAGTAAAACCTGATTTTGCGATATCTTCGGCGCGCGAAGCGATAAGCTCATACCACTTGGCTTTCTGGTTGTCGTTCATCGAGTCCCAGCCGAAAGACTGAAGCATTATATGGCCGCTGCCCGCAAAAGCCGCCGAAACCATAAATGATATAAAAGCGAAAACTATTAAAAGGAAAGTTAATCTTCTGGCGTAATATCTTCTCTTCATACTCATCATCCCCGTAAACATTAAAGTCTTTATTGTTTAATATTTTAAGAATGAAATACTTAAAATTTATTTTTTCTATAATTATACTAATCAAGATGAGCTTTGTCAATAAAATATACACAAAAATAGTGTTTTTTATTTTACCTGCACCAATTCTTCTTAGAAAGACTTTTTAGCTTTCGGCGATTTTTCATTTCAAATCATAATGAAAAAAGGCCTTCCCCATAATTTGAAGCGGCCTTTTTTCCATTATGATTTATATTTTTTTACCTTTTATTTTCTGTATTCGACCGCGTCAAAGCTGTCGATCGTCGGCTCGGACACGTCGGTTCTGATGTTTATCTTAACGACTTTGCCCTTGAATTTTGCGAATTCGATAAGCGCTTTTTCTTCTGAAAGGCCGTGCAGAACCTTAACTTCTTTTTTCGCGCCGAAATCTTCGATAAAAAGAATGCCGTTGGCGTAAGCTTTGGCTGCGCCGCGAATGGATGGAAGATCTGATTTGCCGTCCGGCGCGTTACTTTGCGAATTCTGGTTCGAAGCGAAAGCGCCCTGCTGCGGAGCGAGAGCGCGTATGGTTTTAATGTTAAAAAGATGGGTCGGAGTTTCTGTGCTCATATTATAAGACTGATCTGACATATGAAATGATCCAAAAAGCGCGATTTTGGTGAAACCAGAATTGGATTTCGAGCCGTCGATAATAACGTCGACGGGAATTGAGCTGCCGGGAAGTGTTGTAATAGTCTGGCAGGTAAAACCTTTCTTTTTAAGTTCGGTTTCGTCGATTTTGACCATCATCGGCGATTCGCCAAAAATTTTAGAGTCTTTTCCGATGTTTATGTAATTGTTTTCTTTTACGTCGAATTCGACTGCTTTTCCGCCATTCGATTTGAATTCGGGGTGCGCTTCGAAGGTTGCCGGAATGCTGAGTTCTTTTAAAAGATCGTTCAAATTGGCGTTATCGCCCCATTGCGAATCGGGGCCCTTGGCGTTAAGAATAAGGCCGCGGCCCTTTTTAAGATGGTTGATTAGCGAAACGGCTTCGGTCGCATTCGGTTTAAATCCGGCTTTAGGAGCCGTAATTGCAATTACGTCGACCTTCGCGAGCTCGCGGTCGGACATTTCGAATTTCGATCTGGTGAAGAATATTCCGTCTTCGCCAATGGCGTTCTTGAGCATTTTAATGCGGTTTACATAATCGTTTTGATGGAAGCCGTCTATGTAAAACATTATCGGTACGCCGACCATTATCGAATTAAAGCCCACTATGTTAGCCGAAGCGTCGCTGGCGCAGTTCATGCAGGTATATAAAACGAAAAGCTGGCGGTCGTCCTGTTTGAAAGGAAGCATAATTTTAGTTTTTTCGCCGACTGCTATTTTATCTATCGCCATCGAATGGAATTTTGTTTTCGCGTCAAACGGCCTGTTCTTATAAAAATCGATAGTGACGCCCGAAAGTTCTTTCGATGTCTGGTTCATAACCGTAATCGGGAATTCTTTCGCTTCGCCCGGTTTCGCGTTAAGCTTGCCGCCTTCATAATAGAATTTAAGTTTTATCGGATATTCTTTGGTGTCTTTTTTTAAAAGAAAGCACATGGTGTTAATCGCGAGCTGGCGATGGTCGGCGTCGAGAAGGTTATAGCCGTCGACGAGCTGCTGGCTGCCTTTATCGCCGGTGCCGTCATCGAATGGAGAGCTGTCGCCGAAAGCTACTACGCGGCCTTCTCCGTAATTTGACGTTGCGAGGTAAGGGCCGCCGCTATTGGCTTCCGATAAAAATATCTGGCCTTTGGCGAGAGCGGGGTCTAAAATATCGATGACCGTGCCGCCCCAGGTGCCGCAATATTTGACTTTATGAGTGATTTCGTTCTGCTCTATTTTTCCGCGTACGGGCATTTCTTTCTTTACCCATTTTTCGGCGAATTTCATTCCGAAAGGAGTCGAAAAATTATTGAAAATTTTAACGGCGTCCCAGCCGTCGTTATTACGATCGGCGCCAGCGTGATCGGCTATCATATAAAGGCCGCCGCCGCCTTTAACGTATTCTACTATGGCCTGTTCTTCTTCGGGAGCGAATTTGATATTCGGTTCAGGAATGACGAAAGCGTCATATTTTTTTAAATAGTCGAGCGTGATTTTCTGGTTTTTATTTTCATCGACGGCGTATCCCATGCCTTTGACGGTGTCGGCGAAATCGGAAAAGCCGCCAGTGGTAGTCCAGTTGGCGTTTCCGATGCTCTGCAGATGAGCGTTATCGAATAATACGGCTTTCGTTTCGGCCGCATACAGGCCTGACGCACCGACGCAGGCGGTCGCAAAAGCGGTAAGAGCATAAAAAGCCAGACGTTTTTTGGCGTTCTGAAAAAAACTCGACATTTAAGATTCCTCCTGATATATTTTAAATATTCCAAAACATACAATAGAACCGAAATTACACGATTAAAATAAAATTTATGATCTTATAAAATTGATAAAAGACAATATTTATCTGAAAAGCTTTTTTGTTTTAAATATTGTACCATATATTTTTAAATCTGTCCATTAACTATCTCCACAAAAAATATCAAGCATGTTTTTTAAAAAACTGTTATAATAATTTTAACTTAAAAAGGAGGATTAACTACATGAACAAAATCAACATTTTTTCAAGGTTTATTTTTATATCGCTTGCCGCGCTTCTGCTGCAGTGTCAACCGGCGGCTGCGTTCGCTGAAGGCCGCTGGGCGATCGATTCGGATATGAAGTTCAACTTCGGCTATCTTCCGTCTGAAAAAAGCCCGGCGGCATCCGCCGATACCGAAATCGAAAAAACCGCAGACATGGGTTTAAGCAACCCTTATCTTCCGGATATAACCAATATCAAATTGGACGGTTTTATAGGGCTCGGCTTTCCGATGCCAAGCGTCAGCGAATCGGAAAAATATAATGTCTTCATAAAACTCTTCAACTTTCCGGAATCGTTCAAAGCCGAAAAATCATCGTTACCTATTATCGAAGGTTACCTTCTCGGCGGGCTTCGAAATGGCCAAGAACTTCGCGATTACGCCTTCGACGCTAAAAATCTCGCCGTCAAACTCTGCCTTATCGAAAAATCCGATGCGGCATTTTCCGAAACAAATCCGTATCCTTCGCTTAAAATAAATAAAAACGCTCAAAAAGAATTCGTCAAAAACACTATATTCTCATCATTATACATCACTCCCGGCGCTGCGGCGAAAGAAAGCGCAAACGACGACGAACTCGCAAAGTATAGCGCCAACGGAGTTTTAGCTTTTCATAAAGAAGCGGTTAAAATGTATAAAAATCAGTTAATCGACCTTCGCTGCATAAACGACGACAAGCACTATTACTTCGGCTTAAAGATGGCGAACGGCCGCCATCAAATGTTGCGCATAATAAAGGTCCCCAAACAACCGATGGTCTTCGCCAACTGGCGCGAACTGCCGATGCCGCACGATCCGGCAAAAATTTTTCTGAGCGGCCTTTTGCTTTTGTATAAATACGACTACGTCTTAAAAAACGGGCAAAACAATATCGATTCAATTCCAGCGGTCGGTTCGCCCCAATTCGAAGCGCAATACGAAAAAATAAACGCGCATGTGCTTGAAATAGCGTCGGTAATTAAGCTTAAAAAATAATTATAAAATAATACTTTATACATAAAAAATGCGCTTCCACAAAAGGGAAGCGCGTTTTTTATGTGATCGCATATCTGATAAAGCCCTATGTCAGGGTTTTAAAGGCCAGTTAAAAACATTTTTTTACTTTACTATTTTAGCGCCTTTGGGCACTTCGAATAGAGAGTCGTCGTGTTTTTCACGTTTCAAATTGAACGTCTCCGATTGCAAAATAACTTTTCCCTTCGAATTTTTCATGATCTGCTTCGCGATGAAATTCTCTTTGGGATCTAAATACAAAATAGTCACGTTGCGCGATTTAGAAGATTTTATTTCGTATGTCAAAAAAATTCCGTCATTTCCTTCAGATATTTTCGATGCGTTGATAATGACCGCCTTGAAATCGGCATCAGGATTAGCATCAGAAACAATAACAGTATTGTCTTTAACATTATGAATCCAGCTATTTTTAGGATTAACGCCAATAACCGTTTTCTCGTTGTTTTTATCTATCGTTTCTATTCTATACGTCGAAGAATTTTTGCACTGTATTTCCATCGTAGCTTGCTGATGCTTTGCCCCGGATTTTGTTTCAAGCAAAGTATAAGAAATGCCGTTGTAGCCTTTATCGAAAGCGTTTAAAAGCGGCTTCGGAATCGTCAAATTTTCGTTCGATCCCGCAATGGCGAACTGATAGGACGTTAAAACCAATGCAAATACTATGAGATAAGCCAGAATGTTTTTTTTCATAATCTCACTCCATATAAAAAATTTTTGAAGTAATAATATCACAAATTTAGTTAAAATAAAACTTATTTTGATGTTTGTTATATTGAGCTTTTCAAACCAGCGCCAACATCCGCTCGTTTAACTTCATTGCCCCGAAGAAAGCGCGAGACGGAAGCCAAGATGGCAGCCACGGTCTAATGGATTGCCGGGATCGCGATAAGTCGAACGGCAGCTCCACGCAGAATCGCACCAACTGCCGCCGCGGAAAATACGAAGAGAACCTTCGGCCGGGCCTGTTGGATCACTCACCGCATGATCGCCGTAGTTTCCATAGTAATCGCCGCACCATTCCCGGACGTTTCCCGACATATCATATAAGCCAAAAGCGTTCGGCTTTTTTTGACCGACCGGATGCGTTTTTTTATCCGAATTGTCGCTATACCAGACATAAGCGTCCATTATTTTGCGCGAAAAATCATCGCCAAAATAAAAATTAGTTTGAGTTTTCGCGCGGCACGCATATTCCCATTCAGCATCGGTCGGCAGTCGAAAATTCTTTCCGGTTAAAGCGTTTATTTTTTCAAGAAAAGCGCCGCTAGTACATATATCATTCCATGATACATTTTCAACCGGGTAATTATCGCCATTTTTAAAATTACTCGGATTATTCCCCATTATCTTCGTCCACTGAGCTTGAGTTATTTCATATCTGCCCATATAAAAATCTTTCGATATCGTTACGGCATGAGGCACGCCATGCGAAGCCCTATTATCATCAAAGCTATTCGGATCGCTATTCGGATTTCGTTCGTCCCCGCCCATCTGGAACGTTCCGGCAGGCATCTTTACCATTTCGAGCGAAACTCCGCCGCCAAGATCGATTAATAAGTTCTCTCCAGTGCCACCGGCGAATGCCGGCAATGCAAACGCAGTCATCAAAAAAAGCGTTATTAACAATACATTTCTCATTTTTAACCTCGTTTCATTTTACTTTATGAGAGTTCTTAAAATCGTATAACGTTTAGCGCATTTTTAAAGTTAAAAAACAATATCCAGACAATTAAACCCCATCATACAGGTATAATCGAACTGACTTGAAATTTTATATAGCAGCCGCATTCCGATATACTCATCACCCGCTTCTCCCTCCGAACGCAGCGTCGCCATCAAATCTTCAGCCTTCGATTCGAATTTAGCAATAAACCTTACCAGGCCGTCTTTCTGAACCATAACCTGCAAATCGATAAAATTCGATTTCTGGTAGCCTTGCCGCCCGATCGCATAAAGCATAATTTCTTCCAGCCCGAGTACCGCATAGCTCGCTTTTTTTTCGTCGATACCATGTTTTTGAAGAAACCCGGATAGAGTTTGCTGATATTCTAAAAGTTTGCCGGTGCCGAAGGCAAGCATCAAATATAAAAATCCGGCATAATCAGGTTTCTCTTTAGCAAGCAAAAGCAAAGACTCTTTATCATCGCGCCGCATCAGCCATAAAGCAAGAATTATCCAGATAGTAAGGACCGTGAGCTCGGTGATTATAAACATTTGCCGAAACCAGAATTCGCTCCTCATGCTCAACGCTAAACATCCCGCCGCTAACAATACGGCGAATCCTCTCATAAAAGAAATTATGAAAGCGTTAAAAGGCCGGCCGGTAGCCTGATAACTTTTCGCCATAAGATTATTAAGCACCGCGAACGGAATTGCAAGAGAAAACATTCTTATGGCAAAATTACATTTTTCCATAAGGCTGGAATCCTGAAATCCATACATCCACGGAATAATACCAGGCCATATCAGCAGCAGGGCCATTAATGCGACGCCGATCAAGACGCCCACGGCGGCGCCGCGAAATGTCGTCATAAGAATCGCCTTGTTATTACACTCTCCATAAAAAATTCCCTGCAAAGGCGAAAGCGACTCTTCCATGCCGTCTCCTAAAATATCCACAAAAGCATAGCAATACATTATCACGAAAAAAATCGAGGCTTCATCAACGCCGAATTGACGCAAAATAAGACTATTGAGCACGAACATCACGACCGGATCATAAAGATTTTCACCGATTAAGACCATGCTGTATTGCATAAGCTTTATAAAACGATTCCATCCCGGCATTGCGACTCTAAAGGCAAACGTGGCTAAGGGCGTTCTAAAATGCGCCAACAGAAGGCAAAATGCGGCGGCATGAGACAGCGCCAACGCCATGGCTGCACCCTGCGGACCCCAATTCAGCGCATTCATAAACACTAAATCGAAAACGATGTTTACCGACGCCTGCGTAATAAGGGCATACATAGATAAATTAGGATTGTTGTCGACGCGCACGAAATAATCCAATATCAATTTTATCGCCGCGATAGGCAAGCTCGCTATAATCCAGGCCCCATAACTGCGCACTCCATGCAATAGCAAAGCGTTGTTAGGATCGCCCGCGATTTTTGCCCCCAATAAAAAATTCGCTATAAAATCGAAAAAGAATAGCCCCGCGGCCATGCCGGCCGCGGCAAACGCAAAGCCCATAAAGGCGATGCCCGAAAAGATTCGCTGCGCCTCTTTATGATCTTTTCGCCCGATATAATAAGCGAATAGATTTGCCCCGCCATAGCCTATGCCGTTAAAAACGGCATAACTAAAATATATTACCGGCAAAAACACCGATGCTATTATCAGGCCGTCGGTCCCATATGCGTTCGTTATAATCAGAACATCCGCCAGATCTACGAACACCATAACAAACGCCGAAAAAATGGTCGGCGGCATCATTAACTTAAGCGCCCGGTTGACGGTATAGGATGTATTGGCTTCAGCGTTCATTCATTTAATCCTGAAAATTCAAAAATTCAAAAATATATTAATATGAATATATCGATAGAAAAAATATTGACTTTATTTATGTACTTTTTACAAATTTGATTTCATGCGCTTTATATGTTATCACAAAATAAATCTTATTGGCAAGCTAAACACAATTTTCATTTTATTTAGAGACCGCCTGAAATCTTTTTAAAACTAAAACCATTTATTTCGACTTTATTTATATGGCACGGTGGCGAACAGTCTTGGCTTTAGCTCATTTTCGTTCCCGTTCAATAATAGCACAAGATAAAAAGGTATTCAAGACGGCTTTTAGAACTGAATGACCGTTTTTGCTAATTTTGACAGTTTATGGCTAATTACAGAGCGTAAAAAAAAATTGCAATGATGTTATTATTTGAAAAGATCCGAATGACTGCCAGTCGTTTCAAAGATAATTCGGTCTTCGTCAATTTTATAAATCAGCAGCCAGTCGGACTCGATATGACATTCAAGACGTTCTTTAAATTCTCCCATAAGTTTATGTTCCTTGTATTTTGCGGGAAGGCGTTCCTGCACCATAAGAAGTTTTATAACCGTTTTAAGTTTTTGAATGTTTTTCCCGGACTTAATAACGCGCTGCAGATCCTTTTTAAACCTCTTGGTATAGCATGGAATCAGCATTATATTCCCAGGCTTTCGAACATATTATCTACGTTGTTGCATTCTATAATTTCTTTTCCGGCATCGGTTTTTTTGAAAGTTTTGAGTGTCGACTTTTTAGGTATTTTGATTTCAAAAGGCAGGCCTTTGCTCAATTTGACCTGCTGATAAAACAAATTAATAGCGGTGCTGGCCGTAAGACCAAGCCGCTCAAATATCTCTTCCACTTCTTTTTTAAGAGAAACTTCCGTTCTAGCTCTGATTATTCCAGTTTTTGCCATATCGCTCATCTCCTTTCACGAACTACCATTATTGTAGCACAAACAAGATACAAAGTCAAACCAAAAATCAGCCTGAATGAATGATTCCTTGTATTAATTTCATTCAATTTACAATTTAATGTATGGAATCTGGCGTTTTAATTCTTCGTATGAACTTTTTCGATGATCTATCTTAATAACAAGTACTAACAACCTTGAGTTCTCATAAACGTATATTACGCGATAATCTCCGACGGTTAGCTTTCTTAAAGGCTTTAATGGCCCTTTTAAAAGTTTAACGGCCTCGGGGTTGATTTCCAACTCATCTGTTATCGTAAAATTGCATTTCATAGTACCTGACAACCGTTTTTTTTTTGCTTTT
>Ga0209340_1002239_pt1 | contig 11614 bp, 9 predicted proteins | sample EPASupsiteSAE323_FD_187266 | JGI IMG/M metagenome (GOLD analysis project Ga0209340, IMG submission 187266) | Bioremediated contaminated groundwater from EPA Superfund site, New Mexico - Sample SAE3-23 (SPAdes) (version 2) | ecosystem: Environmental > Aquatic > Deep subsurface > Groundwater >... | reverse complement strand
CATCACTCAGAACCTCATAAGCATTGTTTATCTTCTTCAAAATCTCTTCTTCTCTAGCCTTGTCTTCATTTTTATGAAAATCAGGATGATGCCTTTTAACAAGGACCCGATAAGCTTTTTCAATAACTTCCTTGGAGGCTCTGGGACTAACCTCCAGCAAATCATAATAATTCATTATTCTATACACACCCTTTGTTATTTCAATTATCAATTATAATTTTACTATATATTGAATGTTCATTACAATGATAGTATAATTTATTAAAATATTGCTACAAAGCAATTCTATAAACATTTGTAAACTATTTCAAGTAGAGGACTTACAAGAAGATGCAGGCATGTTGTGTTCATGTTTAGTGTTGTTACGAAATGTAAGGGAAGTTTAAAATGAAGGAGGTTGTTATTCATGTCGTCAGAAAAACCTATAAGTATAGCAATTGGCGCAATCCCGGTATATCATACTAACAACGGATTTTTTCTTGCCATCAACTGTCTGAAAACCAGTACCCCTAAAAATCAAGACAGTACAATACCTCTTGGTTCCTGTTTTTTAATGACTTCACCAGTTGAATTGCTTATACCGAAAGGCAACGCCAAAGACTGTCCAGAGTTAACTGGTCCGATTAGATGCTTGGTAACAAAAGCAAACCCTTCCCGCGGAATACCGGTAATTGTCAAAGAAATTTTTTCCTCCCATGGAATAATTGAATTGTACACAGAAAGTTATCCGTGTCATGATATTAAACACCAATGCATACTTTTCTGGGATAAAGAAATTTCAAGATACAAAAGTGTTTGCCCTGATAGCCAAATATGCTTCATCAGCTTGGAGCATAATTCGGTTCGAATATCTTTGGATTTTGAGAATTGGACATATCTTAATTCAGAATTGATTAAAGCTTGGGGATATGCCTCATCTGAAAAAGGATATGACATGGCTGATCTGGGTAATAGCTGCTACCTCTTGATAACAAGACCGGTTCAAAACCTTTTGAACCATCTAATTCACTTCGCTAGGGGAGCAACTTTCTTTTCACAAACATTTACATTGAAAGAATATATTATGCAGCGATTGGAATAACCTTTTTAACTGCCCGCAGAATTTGCGGGCTTTCTTTTTTCCCTCACTCTTGCAATTGAACATCTCAAAAATCCTTTTTAAATCTTTACTCTAACCATAATAAAATTGGAGCGAGTTGGTAATACTAGCATTAAATAATTGTTATGGATGGTAATATATGAATGAAACATTAACCAACAGACAAATAGCGTTTATTGTAATAGGTGCGTTAGTGGGAGATGAATTCATTATACTTTCTCATGAACTTGCTCAGGGAGCAGGAACTGGTGGCTGGTTTACAATCGTTCTTTCATCTATAATAGTCGCTATTTCTGCATATATATTTGCATATCTGGGGAATACCCATAAAAATCAAACCCTATATGATTATAGCAGAATGTTGGTAGGTAAATACATAACATATATATTTGCCTTTATTTACATATTTTATTTTTTAATTTTTTCTTCAATTAGCTCAAGACTATTTTGTGAAGACATAAAAATATTCATATTGCCAAGAACCCCAATTAGTGCTTTATATCTATTATTGCTTTTTGCAATATTTCTTGTTGTTGATAGAAAGCTTCGTGTTCTAGCCCGCTTATGCGAATTTTATATGTCAATAGTAATTATCGGAATAGTTATAGTATTGACAATTGTTATTACACAAGGCGAATTTGTCAATTTAAGGCCATTTTGGAACTCAGAAGATTTTTTAAGCTACATAAAAGCTTCTCATTATATGATTGCTCCCTTTCTTGGGTTTGAGCTTTTAGGCTGCATTGCTTTTAACAAAGATAACAAAGGTTCTTGGAAATACGCAATTCTAGCCGTTTTTGTAGTAAGCGCCCTTTACATTTACACCTTTGAAACTTGTGTATCAGTTCTTGGTGTAGATGACGTAATCCACTACAAACTTGTTTTTTTAAACACATTAAGGAGCGTTGATGTACCTTATTTGGATTTTCTGAAAAGGTTGGACGGTATTGCAATGATTTTTTGGTTTATGTCGATGTTTTGTTATTTGAGCCTATTTGTATATGGAACAGTCTTTTATATTAAAAAAGCTTTAAGCAAGATACCTTACCGGATTATTTTATTATCAGTATTAGGATTATCCGCTGTTGTATTTTCGATTCCTAAGTCATATGAAGAGGCTTATGGCATATTAAATGCCATAAGCTACCTTATAATATTTACTGCCCTGATAATACCTTGCACTCTATTAATACTAACTAAGGTGAAGAAAAATGAAAAGAATACCAGATAAATTTTTATGTATACTTACTCTCACATCTTTGCTTACAGGATGTTGGGACTTTCAGGACATTAACAGGAGAAGTGTTACTATTTCAGTAGGAGTTGATTCAGTAAATAATAATGCGATTGAATACTCTGGAGAAAATGCCCGCATGATTCCTTCTCAAAGCACTGGAAATAATAGTCAATCACCACAATCTTCTCTTGGTATATCTACTTTTTCTGATGTCTCAGGAAAAACCTTTGAAGATGCTAGAGAAAATTACACCTTACAAACACCTTTTCCTGACTTTTTGGGTGCAGTAAGAGTACTAGTTTTTGGTAAAAATTTTGCACAACAAGGAATAGAAGCCTATGTTAATAGAATAAACCGCATTTTCGGATACCGTAAATCCCTTCCCCTTGTAGTTAGTGAACAACATCCCACAGAGTTTTTGGGTACCAATGTAAAAAATAATATATCCGCTGGGTTCTCAATCGAAAGTACGTTAGACCATTTGCATTCTGAGGGTACAGCTGTTTATCCAAAAATTGCAGACATTGTATCTGATATGGCTTTTGGAAATATTGGCTTTGTATTACCTTATGTAGGTAAAAGAAATGATTCTATAGTTTTACTGGGGTATGCAGTTTTTAAAGAAGAAAAGATGATTGATATTTTGGATATCCAAGAGTCAAAAGGTTTGGTATATATACTGGGAGTTAACCCCCTAAGGGTTGAAGCTATCCATCAACCAAGCAAAGAAAATAATATGCTTTCAACAAGAACTTTACTAAAAAAAAGGAAAATAATAACCTCATACAAAAATGGAAAGGTAAATATTGAATTTAAAGCAAAAGCCGAAATCCAAATACAGTTTTTATATAACGTAGAGCCATTAACTGATGATGATAAAAAAACATTAGAAGATATTATTACTCAAAGGATAAAAAGAGAAATAGCCTCCTTCGTAATAAAATCACAAAAGGAATATAAATCTGATATCTTCGGTTTTGCAAAGTATTTTAGAGCAGATAACCCTAATATTTATAAGAAAATAAATTGGAAAGACACATATCCAGATGCAAATTTCAGTGTTGATATAAAATCAAAGGTCGTAAATATAAATTTGTTTGACCCTAATGCAAAAGATTTTTTCAAAGAACAAAAATAATTGAGGTAAAAATATGAGAAAGAAAAAAGCATTTTTAGAGAAAATTCAAGAGTTAAAACAAAATAATTTGGGTATTTCCATTAGAGAATTATCAATTAACGGTAATAAACTATTTATTTTGTACGTTTCGCAACTTACTGATAAGAATAGTATCTCAAACAACGTAATAAAACCCATATTGCAATATAGTAGAAAGGAAAAGATTAGTATTGATGTCCTCTTTAGCACTGTTCTTTACGTTGATAATATTGCAACAGACCAGGATGAGAATAAAATGCTGGATTACATCCTGGAAGGCAAGTCTGTCATTCTTATGCCTGATGAACCTCATTATATAATAGCTAATACCATAAAAGTTGAGAAGCGTAATGTTGATATTCCTCAAATGCAAACCGGATTAAAGCTTCCTCAGGATTCTTTTAATGAAAACTTTGATTCCAACCTATCCTTGATTCGTTACAGAATAAAAGACCCTGCTTTGAGAATTGATAATCTTACAATTGGCAAAAGAACAAAAACAAAAGTGGCAGTAATATATATTAATGACATAAGTAATCCTAAATATGTCAACGAGGTAAAAAAGAGATTAGAGGCTATTAGTGTTGATGGAATTATCGAATCAGGATATATCCAAAAATTTCTTTTAAATAATCCTTTTGATTTATTTCCAGAAATCGGTATTGCCGAAAGGTCAGATAGAGCATGTGGTGGCATATTAAGCGGTAAAATTTGCATTCTCGTGGAAGGTAGTAATTTTGCATTAACTGTTCCAGAAACCATAAGTGATTTTTTGGATTCCGGTGAGGAGCATTATGATAATATTTATACCTCTATGTTCTCAAAATTATTAAGAATAATTGCATTAGTATCAACCTTAACACTTTCATCAATTTATGTTATGATTATTAGCTACCATCCAGAGATTTTGCCACCACAATATATTCTGGCTTTAGCAAGCTCAAGGATATCAGTTCCTGTTAATTCATTTGTTGAAGCTTTTATAATGGAAATGGTATCTGAACTGCTGAGGGAAGCCAGTATAAGGCTTCCTAAACAGATAGGTCCTGCTATTGGAATTGTTGGAACAATAGTTATTGGACAGGCGGCAGTTGGTGCCGGAGTTGTAAGTCCTCTTATGGTTATTATTATAGCCCTGTCATTACTTACTTCATTTTCCTTTTCTGATTTTACAATAATTAATCCAATCAGAGTATTAAAGTTTGCCATACTTATTTCTACCGGCATATTTGGAATATTTGGATTTACCATGGGATTAACCATAATAACCATCCTTGTACTGTCAACTTCGAGTATGGGCTTACCTTATGGTGCTCCAATTGCACCATTTAATTTTAGAGATTTTGTAAATTTCTTTTTGGGTGACATTACCTTGTCAAAAGAAAGACCCAATTATTTAAGAACCAAGGATAAAACAAGACAGTAAAAAGTATTTATTCCATTATCTTCAACCCTGCATATTACATTAACCCTCACCCCTAACCCCTCTCCCACATCAGGAGCGGAGAATTAGGGCAATGGAAGTTAAGAAATAATACTATTCAGGTGTAGAAATTCTTTGATATATAATATTAAGTACACCCTTTATATCATTCAAAACTTGTTCATTTGTAAACCTTAATATATCTAACTCTCTTGCCTTTAATTCTTTTTCCCTAATTTCATCATATTCTTTCCTGCAAATATCGTCATGAATTTTGCCATCAATTTCAATCACTAACTTCGCTTTACTTGAATAAAAATCAGCAATATATCTTCCAATTGCATATTGTCGTCTGAATTTATGACCAATAAATTTACTATCTCTTATTCTTTGCCACAGCTTATTCTCTGCTTCTGTCTGCTCTTTTCTTAGATTTCTTGCTATTTCTGTTATATATTCCGGTGTTTCTCTTCTCATTGGCTTCCCTTCCATACTTTATCTTCCCTCTCCTATCCTGGGAGAGGGATTGAGAGTGAGGGCACTCATTCCATTATCTTCAACCCTGCATACTGTGCCATCAATCTCTTGTTCCCAGCTTCGCGGAATGCAATTTCAAGCTTCATGTCACTACCTTCAGGTTCAACCTTGGTTATTACTCCGAAGCCAAATTTCCTGTGTTCCACCTTTGCTCCTACTGTAAAGTTTGACAAATCGACATCTTCGCTAACTGCAGCAGCACTTTTAAACCCTGCACTTCTACTTGAAGCAGTTTCGGCAAATGATTTGGCTGTATTGCGATAACCTGTATAACCATAACTGTTATCTGTCGTATCATCCCATGATTTCAGTTTTTCTTCTTTCTTCTTTATATTTTCCAACCCTTCAACAAACTCCTCTGGAATTTCAGCAACAAATCTCGATACCCTGTTGTAAGCCGTACTTCCGTATATAGTTCTACAGTAAGCTCCTGTAAGATATAACACTTCTCTAGCTCTTGTTATCCCAACATAGCAAAGCCTTCTCTCCTCTTCCATCCCGCTTTCTTCGTTGGCCGCTTGATATCCTGGGAAGATTCCTTCTTCCATGCCTGATAGAAATACTACAGGGAACTCCAATCCTTTTGCGCTATGCAGAGTCATAAGAACAACCTCATCCTTTTGCTCTTCATCAGAATCCAGATCAGCAACTAAAGCTATACTTTCTAAAAATGCACCAAGGGTAGCTCCTTCATTAAATTTCTCAAAATCTATCGCAACAGATATAAATTCCTTCAAGTTATCTATTCTTCCATTCGATTCGGCCGTTCCATCCTGTTCAAGTTCTCTAATATATCCTGTCTTACTAAGCAATTCTTCAATAAAATTCGGCAGTCTAGTAGTTTCACTTGAAGCTTTTAAAGTGTTAATCATGCTGGCAAAATCCTCAAGTGTTGAAGCGTTTCTAGAAAGGCCAGATATCTCTCTTGCAGACTGAATCAGACTAAAAATCGAAACATTTTTAGCTGATGCCTGCTGTTCAAGAAGCTCAATTGTAGCCTTTCCTACCCCTCTTTTAGGTACATTTATAATCCTTTTCAAGCTAAGCGAATCCATAGAATTATGTATAAGTCTCAAATAAGCTATCAAGTCTTTTATTTCTTTTCTATCATAAAATTTTTGCGCACCAACAATCCTGTAAGGAATTCCATATCTCATAAACCCTTCTTCAATCGCACGAGATTGGGCATTCATCCTATATAAAACCGCAAAATCGGAATACTTCTTTTCCGCATTTTTCATAAGCTTATTTATTTCATAAGCTATATAATCAGCTTCCTCGTATTCGTTTGACGAACAATAGTATCTTAGCTTGTCACCCTGTTCTTTTTCAGTCCAAAGCTTCTTAGGCTTACGCCCTGAGTTGTTTTTTATAACATGATTTGCAGCATTCAAAATAGTTTCGGTTGAACGGTAGTTTTGTTCAAGCTTTACTACCTTTGTGCCTGGGAACTCCTTTTCAAAATCAAGAATGTTCCTTATATCCGCCCCCCTCCAACCATAAATCGACTGGTCATCATCTCCAACAACGCATATATTACCATGCGCAGCTGAAAGAAGGCTTATCAGGGTAAACTGTGAACCGTTTGTATCCTGGTATTCGTCAACAAGAACATATTTGAATTTATTCTGATAATGCTCCAAAACTTCAGGAAAATCCAGAAGCAACTGAATAGTATAAAAAATAAGGTCATCAAAATCAAGTGCATTGTTCTGTCTGAGCTTTTTTTGATAAAGCTCATATATTAAAGCAATTTTCCCCAGCCTGAAATCAGAGGCATACATATTCGAGTATTCAATAGGACCTTGCCTTTGGTCCTTCGCCTTGCTAATCTGCTCTAGCACACTTCTTGGAGGAAAATTCTTATCATTAAGATTTAATTCCTTCAAGCATTCTTTTATAAGTGTTTGCTGGTCAGAAGAATCAAAAATAACGAAATTACTGCCAAATCCAAGCTTTTCAATATCTCTTCTGAGCATCCTTACACACATAGAATGGAATGTACTTATCCACATATCCTCTCCAGCTTGTCCGACCAGCTTACATACCCTTTCTTTCATTTCTTTGGCTGCTTTATTTGTAAAAGTAATAGACAAAATACTCCATGGAGTAACTCCTTTTTCAATAACTAGATAAGCAATCCTGTTTGTTAAGACTCTGGTTTTGCCGCTTCCGGCACCCGCTAATACAAGAAGAGGCCCTTCTGTACACGTTACTGCTTCAACTTGTTTTTGATTTAATCCTTCAAGAGATTTCAATGTCTTCACCTGCTTTATAGTTATTAGTAAATAAGCAATCACGCTCTCTTGAAAGTATAATATAACAACATTAAAAGTTCAATTAAAAGAAATAAAAGATGCCCAGGAATTATTCCTTTTCCTCTTCAAAAAATCGCATTATTCCCAGATAGATTCCCCATGCAATCTTCTCTTTATATTTTTCAGATTTCAGTTTGGTTTCTTCTTCTGGGTTGGATAAAAAACCACATTCTACAATAACAGAAGGAACCTTTGAATTCTTTAAAACATATATATCCTTTATACACAGAGCTTCTCTATTATCATTTATCCCAAGTGTAGTTTTTAACTCCTTTTGAATACTGACTCCCAACAGCTTACTTTGTTCAGAATCTTTAGGATAGAATGCCTGAACACCTTTGTATTTGGATTGGGGAAAACTATTAAGATGAATCGAGATAAAAGCACTTGCCTGACTTGTATCAACAATTTTCCTCCTGTTTTTTAAGTCAGAATTTTTCTTCCTTGCTGAATTTCTATCATGTATTGATTCATCGACCGCTCTGGTTAGCTGTGTTATACAACCGCTCTGCTCCAAAAGCCCTTGAACTTTCAGAACTATATCCAAATTCACATCTTTTTCTTTTGTTCCAGATTTGCCTATTGCTCCAGGGTCAACGCCTCCATGCCCTGGATCTAGAACAATAACCTTATTAGTCACAGGAAGAATCATTGTTGGCACAGCTTCCTGCAAAGACATACTGTAAACAAGACATGTAGCAACCACAAAAAGCAAAACAGACAGTACTACTTTTCTTCTTATAACAATAATCATTTTATACTCACAGTCATGAGATACTATATTAATAATTATTACAAGACATATAAAAAAATGCCCCTTATTAAGGAGCATTTTTCTTCATTATCTTTTCTCTCACAATAATTTATTCATCTCTATCCTTGCGTTTATCTCTGACGAAAGAGCTTCCGGTTATCATTTTAGCCTTTTTCTTTACCTGTGCTGCAATTTCTGCTATTTGTACGGGACTATAGAGCGTACGGTTTTCATTAGTTACTACAGCAATAGATATTGACATAATCGGGAATTCCATAACCTGTCCCAATCTGTTAACTGTAGTAATAAAGCCTTTATCTCTATCTTCTTGCAAATAAAGTTCCTTAATCTTTTCATCGAAATCCTGAATAATACCTTTGCATAGCTCTTCCGACTTTTCAGGAATGGTTATTACAACAAAATCGTCTCCACCAATATGGCCAATAAAGTCACCCTGATTGGCTACAATATGTACATTCGTTGATATAATATCAGCTGTAAGCTTAATAGCTCTATCACCACTTGCAAAACCATAAACGTCATTGTATGCCTTAAAATTATCAAGGTCAAGATAGACAACTGCAAAATGTTCATTTTTTGCGATTCTCTTATTAATCTCCGCATGAATCTCAATATTTCCTTGCAACCCTGTCAAGGGATTTGCCCACCTGTTCCTATCTATTCTTTTCAATGTATTCCTCACCCTACTTGTTAACTCTCTATGGTTAAAAGGTTTTATAATATAGTCATCAACACCTAATTCAAGACCAGTAAGCTTGGCATCTTCATTATCCTGAGCCGTAAGCATTAATATTGGCATCAGATTATTGCTCTCATCATCTCTAAGTGTCTTACAAACTTCAAATCCATCCAATCCAGGCATAACTACATCAAGAATTACCAAATCAGGCTTTTCCTGGCGAACCATTTGCAAGCCTTTTATCCCATCATTTGCGACTATTATTTCATAGCCTGCATCTGTGAGAATTTCCTTGATAAGATTGACGGTCAGCTCAGTATCGTCTATCACAAGGATTTTCTTTTTGAACATTAATTGTCTCCTTCCAGAATCTTATCATTATCCTCTGCAAACTATAATTAAAGAAGTATTGATTTTTATGAAGCTTATACTCTTTATTTTCAATTATATTATAATACAAATCTCAAGTAATTAAAATGGCCTTTGATTTATTTTTTAGATTATTTAACGATTTTTAAAACTTTATCCTTAGAAAAGATAAAAAGTAGGTAAGATTTTTATTAAATGTTCATATCTTTATATTAATCTAATATCAATTTGCGTTCAAGAATGGACTTTTAGCCAATTAAAAATCTATGGATTATGCAAATTGGTATAACACTTGGGGGTACCACTGTAATGGAATCTAATAACCAAAATTCTTCAGCAATCAATGCAGATTGGAAAATTTCAAGAGTTCCAATGGAAAAACATCCGAAAGAAACAAAAATTAAAATCTTTGAAAATATGATTTCAACTTCTTTCTCTAAATGCAAACCGTTTTTACATGAAAACGGAAATACAAAATGGTGGAAGATTAACAACCACCATCTATTAAAAAAGGTTTTATTTTACTGTAGGCTTTCGGATATTGTCCCATATGAAAGCTCTCTGTATAACTCTTACTACCAATATGGTTATTACGTTACAGGTATTAAGAGTTATAACAATACTCAATACTTCATTTATGGTATTCCGGGTTTATATGGTATAGATGTAAAACCGCATTTTGCAAACTGCTGTTGGAAATCTGAAAACAACTCTGGGGAACTCTATGGCGAATTCGGTTATTGGCTAGTAGAAAACGAAATAAACCTATAATCCTAACCTTTTAGCCAAGGCTTCCTTTTGCTTAATTATTTCTTTAGGCAGTCTATCACCAAATCTGGCAAGAAATCCTTCAAGTTCACCAAGTTCCTGCTTCCAAACCTCAGTATCTACACTTAATAGATATTCTAAAACTTCACTTGAAAGATTTATTCCGTTTAGGTTTATGGCTTCGGGAGCAGGAACGTAGCCTATAGCTGTTTCGTTAGCCTCTGCATTCCCCTTGCACCTATCAATAATCCATTTTAACACACGTAGATTTTCGCCATAACCGGGCCAAATAAACTTACCCTCAGAATTTGTCCTAAACCAGTTAACATTAAATATTTTTGGAGCATTTGGTATTTTTTCTCCCATATCAAGCCAATGTTGAAAATAATCCGCCATATTATATCCACAGAATGGAATCATAGCCATTGGATCACGTCTTACAACACCAACAGCACCTGTAGCTGCGGCAGTTGTTTCAGAAGCCATTGTTGAACCGACAAACACCCCATGCTCCCAATTAAACGACTCATACACCAATGGCGCAACTTTAGCTCTTCTTCCTCCAAAAACTATTGCCGAAATTGGAACACCTTTAGGGTTTTGCCATTCAGATGAAATAGTCGGGCACTGATTTGCCGGTGCAGTAAATCTTGAATTAGGATGTGCACCAGGTTCTCCTCTCTTTGAATCCCAAGGTTCACCCTTCCAATTTATCGGATTTGGGGGAATTTCGTTATTAAGCCCTTCCCACCAAACAGTACCATCAGAGCCCTCAACTACATTTGTAAATATCGTATTTTTTTGAATTGTTGCCAAAGCATTTGGATTTGATTTTGAGTTTGTTCCTGGAGCAACACCGAAAAATCCTGCTTCGGGATTTACAGCCCACAATCTTCCGTCTTCGCCAACTCTCATCCATGCAATATCATCTCCAACTGTCCATACCTTATAACCTTTAAATGCCTCAGGTGGAATCAACATCGCAAGATTGGTCTTTCCGCAAGCACTAGGGAATGCAGCCGCAATATAAGTTGTTTCGCCTTGGGGATTCTCAACTCCAAGTATTAGCATGTGCTCTGCAAGCCAACCTTCTTTTTTTGCCATATGGCTTGCTATTCTAAGCGCAAAGCATTTCTTGCCAAGCAGAACATTTCCACCATAACCTGAACCCACACTCCAAATCGCGTTGTCTTCAGGAAAATGACATATATACCTTCTTTCAGGATTTAAGTCAGCCTTTGAATGAAGTCCCT
>Ga0209340_1002237_pt1 | contig 11614 bp, 11 predicted proteins | sample EPASupsiteSAE323_FD_187266 | JGI IMG/M metagenome (GOLD analysis project Ga0209340, IMG submission 187266) | Bioremediated contaminated groundwater from EPA Superfund site, New Mexico - Sample SAE3-23 (SPAdes) (version 2) | ecosystem: Environmental > Aquatic > Deep subsurface > Groundwater >... | reverse complement strand
TGAGAAAAAGACCTCAATAATGGAAGCATTCAGAATGGCTGATGATGTTTTAAGACAGGGTGTTCAAGGTATTTCGGATTTGATTGCTGTTCCTGGACTTGTAAATCTTGACTTTGCAGATGTTAAAACAATTATGCTTGGAACCGGTATTGCACATATGGGTATTGGACGTGCTTCCGGTGAGAATAGAGCAGAAGAAGCAGCAAAACTAGCCATACACAGCCCGCTTCTCGAAACATCAATCGAAGGAGCAAGAGGAGTGTTGCTTAACATTACTGGTGGTCCTGACCTCGGATTGTTTGAAGTTAATGCAGCGGCTGAATTGGTTCAGAAGTCTGCAGATCCAGATGCAAATATAATTTTCGGAGCAGTAATCGACGAAAAACTAGGAGACGAAATCTTTATCACAGTTATTGCAACTGGTTTTGAAAAAGGTATTGCCCCAAAGAGAGTTGAAAAACTTTTTGACAAGACATTTGTAAATCAGACACAAGCAGCAAATACTCCAGCTCCTACAATAACTGATAGAAATTCCAGCAATGTTTCATCTGATGAGTTGGACATTCCTACTTTCCTCAGAAGAAATAAACTTAAATAAACTTAAATAAAATAGATAAAAAATAGCCGCGGAATATTCCGCGGCTATTTTTTATCTATTTTGTCGAAAACTTTTTTATTCGTCAGCTTGAAGTGACAAAATATGGAAAAAATATAATATATAATGAGCACAAATCTTAGGTGAAAATTGGTATAGGAATATATTTAGCAATCTTCGCGTATAATCATAAATTTGACTGTTTTTGAATAAAGTAAAGTAAAGAGTTGTCTTTATTCGTGAGGTAACTGTGACTATCTATATAGATGTTTTATTTTTAGAAAACATAGCAATAAATTTTCTGATACTTGCTATTACGGGTTACATTTCAAAGTTTAAGGCAGGGTCAGCTAGGCTGCTTGCAGGTTCATTTATTGGAGCAATGTATGTATTGGCGGCGTTTTTACCTGGGACTGAAATGTACTTTACGATTACGGCAAAGATAGTTCTTTCATTTGTTATGGTGGCAGTAACCTTTTGGCCTGAAAAAATTAAGGATTTTATAAAGCTCACATTGTTTTTTTATCTTGTTTCTTTTGTATTTGGAGGTGCAGTATTTGGACTATATTATTTTTTAAATCCGGAAGGAGGAATGGTCAGCAACGGAATTTATAATATAAGCGGTTTCCCAATCAAAACGCTTCTGGTTTCAATAATCTTTACCTATATAGTAATTAGAATTTGCTGGGACATTATTAAGTCAAAAGCTATTCGGGAAAATGTCATGGCTACAGTTTTAATTAAGCTTGAGAATAAAGAAGTAACGATTAATGCTTTAATTGATACTGGAAATTCCTTAAGAGACCCAATATCAAATATTCCGGTAATGATTGTTGAATTTGAAGCGATTAAGGGGATTTTACCTGAGAAAGTAAATGAAATATTCTTAAATGGTATGGAGACAAATCTTGAGATGGTAGTTCAAGAAATATCAAAGACGGATTGGGCAAGTAGGTTTAGGCTAATTCCATTTAATTCATTGGGAAAGATGAATGGAATGCTTATTGGTTTTCGACCGGACAGGGTTGAGGTTGAGATTAAGGAAGTAAAAAAGGATTCACAGGAGGTTGTTATTGGAATTTACAATCGCAATTTATCCAAGGATGAGAGTTATAGGGCATTGCTCAGTCTTGAATTGGTAAGCGATTAACCAAAATTGCAATTCGAAAGGGGGAGAAAAATGTTTTTTGCAAGAATTAAATTATATCTGAGAATAGTATACATCAAAATATTGCGCAAACTAGGGCTGTTCCCGGGGTTCCCGGTTTACTATATAGGGGGTAGTGAAGCACTGCCCCCACCCCTAAATGCTGAAGAAGAAGCTTACCTCATATCCAAATTAAACGAGAAAGATACACTTGTTAAATCAATTCTGATTGAACGAAATCTAAGGCTGGTTGTATATATTGCAAGGAAATTTGAGAATACTGGAGTTAGTGTAGAGGATCTGATATCAATTGGAACTATAGGCCTAATAAAGTCGATAAATACTTTTAATCCAGAAAAAAATATCAAGTTAGCAACTTATGCTTCAAGATGCATAGAAAATGAAATACTTATGTATTTGAGGAGGAATAATAGAATAAAAACTGAGGTATCAATTGATGAACCTCTAAATGTAGATTGGGATGGTAATGAATTATTACTTTCGGATATTCTTGGAACAGATAATGACATAATCTATAGAACAATAGAGGATGATGTTGACAAAGAGCTTTTGAACAATGCTATGAAGAAGTTATCAATAAGAGAAAAAAAGATTGTGGAACTAAGATTTGGTTTAAAAACAGGTGATGAAAAGACTCAAAAAGAAGTAGCGGAAATGTTAGGAATTTCTCAGTCATATATATCCAGACTTGAAAAAAGAATAATAAGTAGGTTAAAAAAAGAAATCAGTAGAATGGTATAACATAACTTCCCTTCGGCAATAATGTAACTGAAAACCGTGATATGCATCGCACTACTGTATCAGGCATCATCTGCAAAATGTTCACATATATCTTAATATGCTCCGCTTTCGCAGATTTGACTTCCTCGTATTGCTTGCATATGACGATTTTCAGAGACCAGGTGTAGTTTTAAAAGTGCAGAAGACGAAATTAAAAGAATTGTCAACTGCAAACTATCAACTGTCAACTGGCGAAGCCAATTGTCTGGAGGGATTGAGATGCTTGTAAACAAAGTTGAGATTTGCGGTGTAAACACATCAAAATTGCCTGTTCTTACAAATGATCAAAAAAAAGAATTATTTGTTAGAATACACAAGGGAGATGCAAGTGCAAGAGAGGAATTCATCCAAGGAAATCTGAGGCTAGTATTAAGTGTAATTCAACGGTTTAATAACAGAGGAGAATATGTTGATGATCTCTTCCAAGTAGGATGTATAGGTTTGATAAAAGCGATAGATAATTTTGATATAACCCTAAATGTAAAGTTTTCAACCTATGCGGTTCCAATGATAATAGGCGAAATAAGAAGGTATCTCAGAGATAACAATTCCATACGGGTTAGCAGATCTTTAAGAGATATAGCATACAAGGCTCTTCAAGCAAAGGAAAGATTAATTATTAAAAATCAAAAAGAGCCCACAATTGAAGAAATTGCAAAAGAATTAGATGTTCCAAAAGAAGAAATAGTGTTTGCTCTAGACGCAATTCAAGATCCTGTATCTTTGTTTGAACCTATATATCATGATGGTGGAGATGCAATATTTGTAATGGATCAGGTTAGGGATGATAAGAATCATGATGAGAATTGGCTAGAAGAGATTTCCTTAAAAGAAGCAATGGCAAGACTTAATGATAGAGAGAAGCTTATTCTAAATAAAAGGTTTTTTGATGGAAGAACTCAAATGGAGGTTGCAGAAGAAATAGGAATTTCGCAAGCACAGGTATCAAGATTAGAAAAAAGTGCTTTAATGCATATGAGGAAATATATATAGTTGGTAGTTCTTAAAGGGGGTTATTATGGGGAGGACAATGGATTTTAGACAAAAAGAGGTTATAAATGTTTGTGATGGAAGAAGATTAGGTTATATTTGTGATGTAGACATTGATTTCGAATTAGGAACCATAAAAGCCATCGTTGTGCCTGGGCCGGGAAGGTTTCTGGGATTGCTGGGAGGAGGCGAAGATATCGTCATTCCATGGGATAGCATAACCAAAATAGGTATTGATACAATTTTGGTAGATCTTGATGAAGGTGGAACCAGAAAAAAGCCTAGGGAAGTAAGAACATATGAAGCTCGAGGAAGATATGGTTAACTCACCCCTACCCCTCTCTTAAAAGAGTGGTGTTGTGAATTTTCTAGACAGATTCATAATATTCCTGTAAAATAAGCATGCGGTTAATAAGCATGCGGAGGGAATATTATGAGATGTCCTTTTTGCAATTTTATTGAAACAAAAGTTGTTGACTCCAGGCCAGCTGATCAGGGAAATATGATAAGAAGGCGCAGGGAATGTTTTGAATGTGCTAAAAGATTTACTACATATGAAAAGATTGAAAGCATACCATTGATGGTAATAAAGAAGGATAGAAGTCTGGAGCCATTTAAAAGAGAAAAGCTTATTAATGGACTGCTTAAAGCGTGTGAAAAGAGACCAGTTTCAATTGATCAGATTGAGACACTTGTTGATAATATAGAAGCTCAGATAAGCAATTCCCTAAAGAGAGAAGTCGAAAGTCAGGAAATTGGCGAAATGTTAATGGATGCATTAAAGGATTTGGATGAAATTGCATATGTGAGATTTGCCTCTGTATATAGACAGTTTAAGGATATAAATACTTTCATAAACGAACTTAAGAAACTCCTCAAAGAAAATAAAGATAAATAAAGTAAACAGCAAGAAAAACAATATAAAACGTATATAATTACTTTTAGGGTATAAGAAACACCGTTTGAAACGATTAAGACTCAAACGGTGTTTCTTTTATATAATTATTTTATATGTGAATATTATAAAGTTTATTAAATGCAAAATAATTTCCTCCACCAATTTTAATAGCAATGCTAAACCGTTCTGATGACCCTTCCAAAGAAGCTATTCATGAACGTTTTGGCTTAGAGGTATTCCAATTAGGTCAAAAAATTTTGCTTATAAATTATTTTGCATTTCAGTTGAAGTTATCCATAAATAATATAGAAATAAATGAGGTTTATAGCTATGGTTGGGAAAATAAACAGTGCTGGATTGATAGGCTTGGATGGATATATTGTTGAGGTGGAAATTGATATTTCTAACGGGATTCCTGCTTTTGACATCGTAGGCTTGCCGGATGCGGCGGTTAAGGAATCCAAAGAAAGGGTAAGGGCAGCTATAAAAAATAGTGGTTATGATTTTCCTGTTAAAAGAATAACTGTAAATCTTGCTCCTGCTAATACAAAAAAAGAAGGCCCGGCTTTTGACTTGCCAATTGCACTAGCGATAATGAGTGCAACTAATCAGATAAAAAATGAGGAAATTGAAAAATACATGTTCCTTGGGGAACTTTCGCTCGATGGCAAAATCAAACCAATAACCGGAGTACTTCCTATGACAATAAATGCTTGTAAAGAAGGTATTGAAAAAATAATAATTCCCTTTGAAAATGCCGAGGAAGCTGGGGTAGTTAAGGATATCCAAGTTCTTCCGGTAAGCACGATTCAAGAAGTAGTAAATCATATCAATGGGGAAAAAAGTATTCAAAGACATTATGTTGATGTTGAAAGCTTGTTTAAGTCTGATAATCTCTATGAAGTTGATTTTGCAGATGTAAAGGGACAGGAGAACGTTAAGAGAGCACTTGAGGTCGCAGCTGCAGGAGCACATAACATACTTATGATTGGTTCTCCTGGTTCTGGGAAAACAATGATGGCGAGGAGGCTTCCTACAATTCTTCCAGACCTTAGCTTTGAAGAGGCTCTTGAAATTACAAAGATTCACAGCATAGCAGGTTTTTTACCACCTAAGACTTCACTCATTACCACAAGACCCTTTCGCTCGCCTCATCATACAGTTTCAGCAATATCTTTAGTCGGTGGGGGGAGAATTCCCAAGCCTGGAGAAATAAGCCTTGCACATTATGGTGTATTGTTTCTGGATGAGCTGACAGAGTTTGAAAAAGATGCGCTGGAGGTTATGCGCCAGCCTTTAGAGGACGGAATTGTAACAATATCAAGAGTCAATGCAAGCCTTACATATCCCTCGAGATTCATGCTTATATCTTCTATGAACCCATGTAAATGCGGATTTTTACTTGATCCTTCTAAAAATTGCACATGTACGTCTAGTCAGGTTCAGCAATACCTAAGCAAAATTAGCGGTCCTCTTCTGGATAGGGTTGATATTCATATTGAGGTCGCACCTGTAAAATACAAAGAGCTAGATAATGATTCAACTTCGGAAACATCACAAGAAATTAGAAAGAGAGTTAACCGCGCAAGAGATATTCAACTTGAACGTTACAAGGGGATGAATATTTATTTCAATTCTCAGCTCCAATCTTCAGGCATAATGCGCTTCTGCAAGATTGGAGCTGAGGAAAGAGAACTGTTGAAAGGTGCATTTGAGAGACTTGGACTTAGTGCAAGAGCCCATAACAGAATATTAAAAGTTGCACGAACCATAGCGGATTTGGATGAAAGCGAAATCATAAAGGTTCCACATATTGCAGAGGCTATTCAATATAGAAGCTTGGACAGAAAATTCTGGAACGGAGAATAACTCGCACCCGATCCCCCTGTTTCTATCCTTATCCCTGCCCCTTCTCTACAAATATGTATTGGGCAAGTTCCCTTTATTTGTTTTAGCAAACCTAGGCTATAGTTTATTAGGCTTTGGGAATAGAGTAAATATAAGATGGGATATATTACTATGGGCATAAAAAATAGCTTGAAAATAATTGTTTGTCAAGCTATTAAATAGATGAGAAAGCCAATTTTTAAATTAAACGATAAACTCGAAGAATAAATTCTTATTTTTTATAAAATTGAGAATTTGTTCTTTGCTATTAAACATACCATAAGCCAGCATAAGCTTAACAATTGCAGCTTCTTGAGAGATATTCTCTAGAGGAATAGCCCCTTCTGCAATTATCTTTACGGTTGAAGAATATAAATCACTAGTCACATCCTGCAAAGGTAAAATATACACGTCAATGTCGTTGCTCTTGCAGTATTTAATAAATTCCAACAACGAATAATGGTGCCTTTCTGATTCGTTGGTACATGCGGTTCCTGAATGGTATAGACTATGTAAAATTGCTTTTGGTTTCTGGGTCGAGAATTTGTAATACTCGTAATTCAATCCTGGAAAAGGCTTGATAAAAGTAAAGCTTGTAGAGAAACGAATATCCTCAAGATTTATTTTTTCTCTAGATAGAATAAGTCTATCAGCGCTTGGATTTAAAGGGTTTTGATTTTTATGGAACTTGGACTCTATCATTTTTCCATAGTTTACACCTTTTATGCTATAAAACTTATCTACTAAATAGACAGCGGAGTTAAGCCTGCTGCCCAAATGAACAATTGCTTCACCTCCAGAATTTTCATATAATACAAAAATGCCGGGAGTATTATTATCAAGAATAAAATCAACTGAATTGCTGAAGTTACGCAAACCATTGCTTTTTGGATTATTAAGCGAAAGGTTACTGGCTGTAAGCACTAGCGGGATAGGAATCCAGTTCAGGGTATAACTCAACGCTACAGAAGTAAAAGGCAAAGTATCTGAACCATGTGTTAAAATTATACCTTCATATTTTTCGAAATCCAATTCTGAAATAGTCTTAATAATTAACATCCAGTCTGTAGGTATCAAGTTTTCGCTGAGTGTATTTAACAACTGAATGGTTTCAAAAGTGACGTCTCTATTGTGTTCACTTTTACTATATTCATTAATCAGATAGTATGAGAAGCTTTCGTTAACTTCGATAACCTTGTTGCTGGTTTGACTTCCAATAGTTCCACCTGTAAAAATAACTAATATCTTTTTCAAATAAATACCTCCTAAAAGTGTATGCTTATAAAAGTACCACTGTAAATATTTTATCAATAAATATGTTTTTTGCAAATAATTTGTATATATTAAATGAATTATGATGATTGAAAAGATTAAAAGTAAATTTCCTCATAATAAAAGAATACTTGAATAATTATCCTTCTTTGGATAATATGTTTATGTTAAAAAATATAAAGAGGAGGATAAAAATGAAATTTAGAAGTCTTATTCCGGTTGTTATTATTTTTGCAGTTATAGGTTTGGCAGCGTGTCAACCAAAACAGGTTGCAAACAAGCAGCAAGATGAAAATAAAAAACAAGAAGTTGTTGTCTATACGTCGGTTGATCAAGTGTTCTCCGAACCAGTATTTAAAGATTTTGAGAAACAAACAGGCATTAAAGTGCTTCCTGTTTATGATGTAGAAGCAACTAAGACAGTAGGGCTTGTAAACAGACTTATTGCAGAGAAAAACAGACCTCAGGCAGATGTATTCTGGAATGGTGAATTTATTAATACAATCCTTTTAAAGGATAAAGGTATACTTGCATCTTATAAATCTCCAAATGCAAGTGATATTCCTGCGAACTTTATTGATGCTGACAATAAATGGACTGGATTTGGTGGAAGAGCAAGAGTATTGATAGTAAACAAAAATCTTGTAAAACCGGCTAATTATCCTAAATCAATATATGATTTAGTAAGTAATAAATACAAAGCAGAACGAATCGGAATAGCAAAGCCTGTATTCGGCACAACAGCTACACATGTATCAGCTCTATATGCAGTGCTTGGCCCAGAAAAAGCCAAAGAATTTTTCGCAAAAGTTCGTGATAGAAAAATTCAGATTGTTGATGGAAATTCAGTAGTAAAAGATATGGTTGCCGCAGGCAAACTGGATATGGGATTAACCGATACAGATGACGCATATTCAGCAATAAAAGATGGTGCACCAGTAGATATTATAGTTCTTGATCAAGACGAAAAAGGAATGGGCACATTGGTAATTCCTAATACTGTTGCATTGATTGCAAATGGTCCAACCCCTGAAACAGGCAAAAAATTGGTTGATTATTTATTGAGTAAAGAAAACGAAGCAAGAGTTTTAACAGATGGATGGATTGACCTTACAGTAAGAAAGGTTGATGCAAAACCAAAGACAGACAAATATAATAACATCAAATCAATTAAAGCAAGCTTTATGGATATCTACAAACAATTAGAACCAGCAAAGAAAGATATGCAGGAAATGTTTATAAAGTAACTCACCCTTCTAGCTTCCCTCTCTTTTATTATTAAAATAGAGGGAAAAATTAGTCGGGCTATTGAGCGTAACGGGTCTCCCCTCTATTGGGTTTTACTGAAGAGAGGGGGATAGGGGGTGAGTTCTTGAACAACAATGCTTCTGATAAAAGAAAAGGTTTTATAGTACCAAGAGGATTGATTAATATCACAATCCTCTTGGTTTATATTCTTGTTATTTTTTCACCAATAATTTCAATGCTAATAGATACTATTTCATACATATTTTCTGGTAAAGAATGGATTGGGTTATTAGTTCCTTCTCAAAGAAAATGGGGGCTTTTATTTCAAAGTGTAGTGCTTTCTGGACTAATAACAGTATTTTCAGTCCTAATCGGGATTATCGCTGCATCGAAATTCTGGGAATACAAAAAAGGAGCAGGAAAACTACTTAAATGGCTGATTTTACTGCTGCTTGTAATACCGCCATATATTCATACTCATGCTTGGGGATTATTTATAGATAGAATAAATAATGTTCTAAGTAGCTTGAACTTTGGCACAATAGTTTTTCAAGGGTTTTGGGCAAGCTGTTTTGTTGAAACAATAGCTTTTTTGCCCATTACTACAGGATTAACTTTATTAGGAATGGCGGCAGTTGATAAAGAATTGGTTGATGCAGGGAGGATTACTTCAGATGATTTTGGAGTATTTAGAAAAATAATTATTCCATTATCAATGAGGGTAATAGCTGCCGGAGCTGGATTGGTATTTCTTTTAAGTCTTATTGATTATACCATTCCTTCACTTTTGCAGTTCGATTTGTATGCCCTAGAAATATTCGCTGAATTTAGTGCTACAAATGAACCAGTGCGGGCGTTTTTGCTTTCTTTGCCAATGATTATTTTATCACTAACCGTATTTGGTTTTACAATGAAGGGGTTAAAAACTATAAATCTAAGCAATTTGTGGAATCAAGCTTCTGAGGGTAGAAGCTTTAAATGGCCATTTTGGTTTTCGTTGCTTCAAAAAACGACAATAGGAATATTTATTGTTTCAGTATTTGTACCAATAGTAAGCCTCGTTTTTGAGGCAGAATCATTAAGAAAATTTATAGATGTTGTAAGTGCTTCATCACAAGAATTCTATGTTAGTATTCTTATTGCAGTATCTACCGCATTTATTTCAATAGTATTGGCAGTATTAGCTGTTTGGGCAATAGGTAAAAAAGGAATCGGAAATGTGTGGTGGGTACTAATAGGTGTTCCACTTGCAATTCCGGCGCCTTTAGTTGGAATAGGGCTAATCAGTGTATGGAATAGACCTGGAATTATTGATATCTATGGTACAGAGGTTATGCCGATTTTGGCTGGAGTTATTAGATTTTCAGCAATTGCGATATTAGTAGTGTACGTGTATTCAAGCAGAATTAGTTCATTGCTTATGGATGCAGGAAAAGTGTTTGCAAAAAATCGTATTAAGTACTTTTTTAGAATTCGTATGCCAATGATGCTACCCGGACTAATTGCTGGATTTTTCTTTGTTTTTACTTTGGCACTAGGAGAATTGGGAGCAACACTGATTGTAGCGCCACCGGGAAAGACAACACTTACCATGAAAATATACAATTATCTTCATTATGGAGGCACAGAAACAATTGCTGGATTATGTTTGGCGGTTATAATTATGACTATGGTATCAGGGATAATTGGGTTGTTGTCTTTAGGAAAGAAAGAATGACCGATGAACAGTAACTCACTCCCCCAGTCGCCAAAAGGGCGACAGCCCCCTCAGAGAGGGAGCTAAAACCTTCTTCTCAGAGGAAGGTGTCAGCAAAGCTGACGGAAGGAGTTGGCGGAGACACACTTGCAGGTATAGCCCAAAGAAAGGAGGGGAATATCTTGATTGAAATAAAAAAATTGGGAAAAAAGTATGGCGATACAGAAATATTAAATAATATAAATCTAAAAATAGAAAAAGAAGAAGCAGTTGTATTGTTTGGACCTTCTGGAAGTGGTAAAACTACACTTCTAAGGTTGATTGCAGGACTAGAAGTACCTGATGAAGGTGAGATTTCTTTTAGAGAAAAGATTGTCAGTTTAAAAAATTGGGTACTCGAACCAAACAAAAGAGATGTAGCTGTTGTTTTTCAATCTCATTCGCTTTGGCCACATATGACTGTGGAAAAAAATATCCTATTTGGAATTGATATAAAAGACAAAAATGTTGCTAGACAAAAAGCAGCAGAAATTATTGAAGAAACAGGACTTAAGGGTCTTGAGAAAAGATACCCTCATCAATTGTCTGGAGGTCAGGCAAAGAGGGCGGCTTTTGCCCGTGCATTGGTATTAGATAAAGCAGTGTATCTAATGGACGAACCGCTAGTAAATCAAGATGACCAGATAAAATTAGAGCTAATGGAAATTGTAAAGAAAAAAATTGCCAAAACAAAAGCAATATTAATATATGTAACACATGATATGGAAGAAGCAGAAAAAATTTCAAACAGAATTGTTAAGATAAAAAACGGAAAACTTCCCTCAGAGTAATTCCAAATCTGTAGGGGGCAAGCCTTTGCGGTTGCCCAAAATAGCGCAGAGGCTGACAGAAGGTAAGCTATAAATAAAAATTTTAAGGTAGATTTCAAAAATGGAAGAAAACCAAAACAGAAAAAAAACAATAAAACAATATATTGCAGAATTTCCCTATATTCAAATAATTGTTATCGTAGGGATTATTGTTGTTTTCTTTATAATCCCATATCAAAAGAATCAGGCATTATTAAACAAGCCTTTGCCA
>Ga0209340_1002236_pt1 | contig 11623 bp, 14 predicted proteins | sample EPASupsiteSAE323_FD_187266 | JGI IMG/M metagenome (GOLD analysis project Ga0209340, IMG submission 187266) | Bioremediated contaminated groundwater from EPA Superfund site, New Mexico - Sample SAE3-23 (SPAdes) (version 2) | ecosystem: Environmental > Aquatic > Deep subsurface > Groundwater >... | reverse complement strand
GTCCTTCCTTCTTTTTGACTCCTAATACCTTACGTCGAAAATCTATGGAGTATGTCATACTCTGCCTTCTGTGCTCATTATTGTTAAATTATAACTAAATTATACGGAGTTAGCTATACAGAGAAGTCCCATTTAGCGAATTATCAGAAAATTCTACAGATCCAAGAATTGACTTCCAACAAGAATCGCAAAAATAGAAAAGGATAAATTTCCATGCTGATTGGATACATGCGTGTTTCAAAAGCAGACGGCAGTCAAGTCTTTGATTTGCAGAAAGATGCCTTGCTCGCTTTTAGCATTGCTGAACCGAATATTTATGAAGATCAAGCCAGTGGCAAACAGGATGATCGCCCCGGCCTAATTTCTTGCCTGAAAGCATTACGTTCAGGAGACACGCTTGTAGTTTGGAAATTAGACAGATTAGGACGAGATCTTAAACACCTTGTCACGATTGTTTATGACCTGCAAATCCGTGAAATTGGATTTAAAGTGCTAACAGGTCATGGCGCCAATATTGACACTACAACAGCAAATGGGCGTCTTATCTTTGGAATCTTTGCTGCTCTCGCAGAATATGAACGTGAATTGATTTCTGAACGAACAAAAGCAGGATTAAATTCTGCGCGTGCGCGCGGACGAAAAAGCGGTCGTCAGTTTAAAATGACTCCAACAAAGATAGCTCTTGCTCAAGGTGCAATGGAAAAACCAGAAACGAAAATTCTGCCTCTTTGTAAAGAATTAGGAATTACAAGACAAACGCTTTACAGACATATCAGTCCAACTGGACAGTTGAGACCAGATGCTCAAAAAGTTCTCGACCACAAAAAAGGATAGTTCTCATCAGCATTTTCTTCCCAAAACGGCAGTTTGTGCATAAACTTCATGTCTTGACGTAGATGATGAGCAAAAATCCGAACGTACTCATTATCAGTCAAATCGCAAACTGCTATGACCTTCTCACTGGAAGTGGATCTAATACAACACAATTCATCTTTGTCTGAACTGAGCCTAACCAAACGAAATTTACAAAACTGGAAACATTTATCAACATCACGTTTGCGTAGCTCATCCGTATGTACACCCGTGCCTTGAGATAAAATTTTCAAAGCTTTATGGGGAAGTGTCGTTCGCAAATTGTACACTTCATCTAAAGTTAGCTGCAAAACACATTCGTAGAAAAATAGCGAATCTACACCATATATTTCAGACAAACAAAACACCCATTCATACAAACTTTGCTCACATTGTGGTTGCGGATGTATTGGCCAACGAGTCTCTGTCATTTCAACATACTTTCAGACGTGCGCCGTCGTTCAGTGGGAGACCGATACTGTACCTGCAGCAGAGTTTCTTTATCGATATATTCTTTTCCAGAACGAATAGCCACACACGCTGCTTTCGTTAAGAATGTAGCAATTTCACCGATTGTTCCTTCACTCTGCGTCAAAATAAGCATTCGTATTTCTGGATCAAGCAAATTTGAAGGTTTACGTAATGGCAACATTGTTTGGAAACTACTAAGCAATCGCATAAATTCTTGATCGTCTTGCCATAATGGCAATATGATCGGAGTAAAACGATTTTCCAATTGATCATCTGTACGAATTGCTAGGTACGCTTCACGAGTACCTGCCCCTACGATTGAAATGCGCAACTTGTTTCCAATAAATCTCAACACATTTAGAAACTCTCTTTGCTTTTGGATTCTTCCCGCTAGAACATTGTGTAATTCATCTATGACCAAAACCCTTGTTTGAGTAAGCTCAAGCAGTCTAATTGCTACTCGTTCACATTGCACCAATGATTTGTATACCGTTACCGGAGAACCTAAAGCCCCAATCATTTCAGAATAAAAACGGTTGAGGGTTGGATCCGAAGGCATTTGGACGATAACCACAGGAACAATCTCGTATTTGCGATTCAAGGATTGATGTGGCAAATGTCGACATCTAAATCTTTCTAGAATCATGGATTTCCCATTATTTGTTGGACCGATGATCAATGCATTAGGCATTCTTACGCATTTCGGGCATCGAAAAAGCTCCTCCAACTGAGTAATTGCCTCTCCTGCCCTGCTATATCCAATCCACGAATCACCACAAAGCTTAGCAATCCTGTCTTCTGAAGCAAGTAAAGCTGTTTCACGTACGGACGGCAAAAGATGTTCCATGTTTATCTCCAAGATTCAAGATCTTTAAATGGCTTGATGTCCTCAATCTTCACCTTCTTTTTTGATTCCTCTGGCATAACAGGGTCTTGTGGTTGGACCTTCTTATTTTCAAACATCCGCGTCCTATTCCTACGCATAGAGCGCGTTGTAGAAACTGCTGAGTTAACAACGTTATGTATTTCTTCGATTGCTCTAAACAAAGCAGGTTCATCAACAGCTTTTTTTCCACGATCTTTTAGACGTTTCAAAGCCATTCGATGTTCAAACAAGCTAATGGAAGGCCGTGATAACATGCGATAAGGAACATCTAAATAGCCCTCCTCATTAGGTAAGCAAACATAAATACGACTCAAATCTCGAGGATCACGATGAATTAAAAATTTACCATGTTTGTTGCTCTCACTGATCAATGATCGCAAACCATCGGAATAGTAAGTAATATGATCCAGAACAAAGCCCTCTCGACGTAAAATCCGATATTCCCTTGGTAAAAAATCAATAAGGAACGCTTTTGCGTTTTGAATGCTGGCAAACATTATCCCATCGCGCTTCATCAGGGCTTCCCCTTCCTTGTATCGTTGCAATGGCGTCGTCTTGATCCCCTCATGCAACTTCAAGTGATAGTATTTTGTGATAGCAATTATGAACCAATGCTCCAGCTCTGCTAGAGTCAAGCACGCATGCTTGTCAGAATCATATTCTCCACGTTCAGTAACATTGGAAAATGTTGTTCCAGGTATCGTATGAACAAGTTCCATGAATGTACCAATAACACGTTCAATCATTCCACCATATTGAGGTTGCCCAAGTGGGCGATATTCAATTTGGATACCATGCTGAAGACACCCCCGTGTTAACGCTGCACTGTGAAAATCACTACCATTGTCAACGTGGATCTTTTCTGGTTTGCCAGAGATAGGCCATACAGCGTCTATCTTCTGTCTCTCCAACAATGGACTTTTTTTCATGGCCATATGGGTAAGACACAGCCCAACAGATACCGCAGAAGGCGGTTCTAAAGCCAATACAAATCCAGCAATACATCGACTATAAACATCAATGGCAACTGTTACGTAAGGCCTGCCAATTGGACCCCGATCAATAGGGGCAACAAGAATGATATCTACCGGTGTATGATCTATCTGTACTACAGACAATGGATATTTCACTTCTGGAAAACACCCAACCACAGGTTCTACTGGAGCTTCTTTTTCGCCCCGCTTTTTAAGTTGCAAACGAGAAATAGCATGGAGCCGCCGTCTAATCGTCATATTTGATGGCGCTTTAACCTTCAACTCGAAACATCGTTTGCGAATTTCCTCTATAATCCGTGCGGGGCTATATCTTTGCGGTGTTAAATACATTTCTTCAATAATTTCGTTTATCAAAAACTCCTGGCTTTTTAATATTCTTGATTTCCCTGCTCCACCGCTAGATTTTTTCGGAACAAGCTCAGTCAACAACCCTTCTGAATTTCTACATTTTTTAACAAGTCTATAAATTTGCCAAACTGATAGCTTTAGGGTCTTTGCAGCTTTTAATACTGAGGCCATTGAACACCTACCTTGTTTAGCAAGCGGGCGAATAACGCTTGCGCGCAGTTCTCCAAGTTTCCACTCTTCCTCTTTTACTTCTGACAAATCCTTCATAGGGAATCCCATAGCTACATTTTTGCGCCTGACTTTGGTAAAAATACGGCTTTTTGCGCAAGACTATGGTAATTAAGCACCCTCTTTGGTAAAAATTTGGTTAAGCTTCACGCCTTTTGGGCATCAAATTGGCATCGCCTGTGGTAAACGACAGTCATGTCAGTTCCTGTCATTTCTAGAAGACGATCTCAATTTCTCCAGAAGACCTATTCAATTTTGCAAGTTGAGCCTATTTGAACAGTTCACCTTCCACCCCATAAGACGAACTTTTTGAAAATTTGCTTTCCTTGTTATCTCGAGATTTAGTCTCTCTCATAGCAAGCTCTACGTGCGTTTTTTTGATTTTTGCAGATGTGAGATGTTATTGTCAGAAAAGCGAACTTGGGACGCAAATAAAACAGGAAGGCGAACTTTCAAATGTCTTGTCAATTTGTACGAGAACCATTAACCTCTGAAGAAGCAGATCGCTTATGTCACGCTTGCCAATCAATCGAAGAAAAGATGATTGTCTGGATCCTTTTAGACACAGGACTTCGTGTCTCAGAACTGTGCTCCCTCACGCCGCAACATATCCTTTGGCAAGAAAAATCACTTCGCATTACTGGGAAAGGTAGCCCGCACGGTCAAAAATCAAAAAAACGAGTTATACCTATGTCCAAGCGGGTCCAAGCTCTGCTGGAACCTTATTTTTCACTTCATGAAGAATGGTTTATGGGTACCAGGCAAATACAAAAAATAGTGAAGAAAATAGCCAATAGAGCGCAAATCAGCAGGCCTGTTACCCCACACATTCTACGGCACACATTTGCGACCCTGGCTCTGCAAAAAGGCTTATCCCTTGCCACCGTAAAAAAAATTCTAGGACATGAGCAACTTGCAACCACGGCTATATACCTAAATCTTACTGACACTCACGTTGCGGAAGAGTTTGATAAAAAATGGTAATATGGCTTTTTACAATTGTTCCCCACATAACTGACTTGCACAATCTGTTTCTATACGTGAATAATGACTTCTTCCGAGGTCGAGTAGCCCGAGTTTAACCAGGCTCTCACAGAACTGTACGTGAAACTCTCGCTTCATACAGCTCTTGTTGGGGGGGTAGGGATCATGTGCCAGTGAGGAAACAGTTTTGGCCAGCCTTTCTTTACACTTCGTAATGCTTGCCACGCTTTGTCTGTAGATCTCAGACTTTTGTGTTTGCGTTTTAACCATCGTACCAATTTCCAATCAATTCGTATCGCCAACTTATATAATTCAGATCGTCTATAGTGTCCATAATACTCAATCCATCCGCGAATAATAGCACTCTTCTCCTGTGATATGTCACTCAACTTTGAGAATGTTCGACTATGTAATGACCATTCGTCCATCTTTATTTGTATAGCCTTCAAGGCTTTTGCCCCAATGCTAGGTGTGAACGTCATATGCCATATCTTATCCTTAACATATCCTCTTGGTTTAAATTCATATCCAAGAAATGTGAATTTTCTTGGTGGTTTGTTCTCTGGATCTTTACCAGAACCTACATAAATTATCTTGGTCTTTTCCGGATGTAACTCAAGCTTATACAGCAAAAGCCTTTCTCGGATTTCCTCCAAAACATCTTGCGCCTGTTTCTCTGTTGCACAGTGCGCAATAACATCATCAGCATAACGCTCAAACTGAACATTCGGTAAATGTTCTTTCATCCACATGTCAAAAGCCTCGTGCAAATACAGATTAGCCAGTAATGGACTGATGACGCCGCCTTGCGGTGTGCCTTTAGTCCGCTCTACTGTTGTGCCATCATCTTTAATCGCTTTTGCTGTCAGAAACCGCTGTACATACATGACAATCGTTTTGTCTTTTGTATGCTGAAGCAGAAACTCCATCATCATGGAATGATCAATATTATCAAAGAATCCTTTAATATCCAGATCAATCACCCACTTCCTTTGAAAGCATCGCTCACGCGCTTTTCCAACTGCATCAATCGCCGATTTATCTGGCCTGTATGCATACGAATCTTTATGAAATTTTGGTTCCAAAATTTGCTCCAGCCGATCTTTTATAACCATCTGGGCAACTCTGTCCATCACTGTTGGTATCCCTAGAGTTCGCTTGCCTCCTCCCGCTTTCGGAATTTCAACAAGCAATACCGGTGCTGCCATGTAGCTGCCCGATGACAATCGATTCCACGTTTTATACAGCTGATTATCTAAATCTAACTGTACATCCTGAATTTTCTTACCATCATAGCCTGCACCGCCTCCGGCTTTCTTTACGCGCTCCCATGCGCGAAAGGGTTCCTCTTTGGATATGTCATGCATCCTTGTCATAGTATTGTACCATCCTACCTTTCGGTTGTTATAAACTCCTATGAACGTTCCCAACTGATCCCCTTCGCTCCATACCCTTTCAGCTACTTCATCGCTACTACGAGATCATCCGTCCCCATGAATGTTGGGCATTTCATGGGTTCCCAAGTTCCTTACAAAACCCTTGTTAAAGTTCACGTCACCTCTATGCCATCTGCCATAAAGCCAAGCTGTATGCGTCCGCTTTATTTGTCCCAGTTGAGGAAAAGATCTCCTGGTTTTGACAGAGATTACATGCTTTCGACACCTCATCAGTGATTCACTTGCGTTCGTCTCCTCTAACATCACCTGACGCTATGCGCCTTTTCTTTAACGCTCACGACCTCAATCCTTAGAAAGTAGCCGCTTAAAGTGGTTTGAAGCCCCTCATACCAGTCGACTTCGATGGGCCTACCATCATGTTTTGCAAAACATCCAAGTGCTTACCTTGCTGCACCCAGTTCTTGGCACACTTTCCCCGCATATGCTACAAAACAGGCTCTTTCGAGCATAAGATCATATTCCTGAGCAGGCAACTCCCGCAACTTAATAGAAGTTGAGTTGTATGGCACACCATGCGTAAACTTTGTTAGGAATGTCGTGGCAATTGACTTTTAGTAACTTTTGATTATATATTATCTGGGACGTTAAATTCAGGAGGATTATCATGAAATTTCTATTACAAGTTTCAACAATAGGTGGAATATTTATTAGCACTCTTGGAATAGTACATGGAACAGCTAAGGTTCAAGAACCAACGTTTATTAATTTACATAACCAACGTATAGGCGTGTGGAATATTGAAGAAAAAGTAGCTCCTCGTCTTCCTTCTGTACCAACATCTACAGAGTTGTTTTCTCTTGATTTGTCTGACAATACAATTGTGGATGAAGATGTAACGGAGATTATGGGAATGATAGAATCACGCAATCTTTTACAGCATTTACAAAAATTGGATTTATCTAACAATCGTTTAACGCTTGAGGGTGTGAAAGCACTTATTCCCTTATTAAAAAATAAGAATTTTCAGTGGCTGGATATTTCTACAAATAATCTTGTGGTTTCCGATCTTCATCAATTATGGGAAGAAATAGAAAAATATGCTAATAGAGTATCTATTATAGAAGAAATCGGAACAACCGAAGGATTAAGGGATCTATGGGCATCTAAGGTTGTATTACTGCCAAGAAATTAACAGCTGAACGATTTGCGTTACAATCACCATTTGTTTGTGCTCATAAAGAATACTACCAATTGGCAGGATAACTTTTCATAAAAATGCACATCAGATCATATAGAAATAGGGAGTGAGAAAAATGGCCAGTTTTGTATTTGTTCAGGTTTTGAAAATTTTTTCTACAATTTTACTGACGAGCCATTTTTGGTGCCAAGCGACTGAATCTGGTCTAACATGCGAACCAATGGGAAGATCTGGTGCACCATTAGGTACAGTATGGGTTCAAGATTTAGAAGATAAATTAAAATCATATCATTTGCGGATGGTTAAAAAAGAATTACTTAATACGAAGGTAGCTGGTACTAAAATACAAACGAATATTGCTTTGTTTGGGTTAAATGTTAGAACAAAACAAGGAGCTCTTATTCCAGTTTTGATAGAACAACACAGGCGTTTCTAAGTGGTGGACAAGCATTAACGGACCCTAAAAAAGAAATATTAGAAGACATTGGAGGAACAAGAAAAAGATTGAGAGAGGATCTTGAAGTAAAACAGAAACTTTTACTTGAAAAAATGGAGGACATTGGTCAACTGCCTAAAAAACATATGAGACAAGTTGATGATTGTCTAAGAAAACTTGATGAAACAACAACACGTGTGCAAAAACTCAGAACTGAAATTGATCAATATAAGCAAGAGTTAGACAGATTACAGCAAAAAGAAACAGCTTATGCGCCTACCATCTTTTCAGCGCAACAAGAATATAAGGATTATACAAATGCTGTTTATGATCCAGAGCAAACTATTACGAGAATTGTAGACTTTCATATCATGAATGCTGCTGTTGATGAATTTTCTGTCACAATTAATGGTCAGCGATTTGATAAAAAAGATATTGATTGTCTTATGTTAAATTTGCATAGTCGTACGGACATGTGTCCCTTTTGTGCTATGTTTATAGCACATCAATCACAAGCTTGGAGAAAACAGCTACGAGATATCCCGTTTGTAACGATTGTGACAAGTCGTCAAGAGTATAGATGTGATTTTTTCTTCATAACTCAAAAACCTTATTATCAAGGGTATTCTATGCGCTCTTTAGGTTGGAGAAAAACAGGAGAGGGTACGGTTGATCGAGGACTAGATTGCGAAACATTAAAAGCTATATCAAATGAAGGCCTTGTGATTCAACACGCATTCCAGCCATGGGAAATTTATTGTGAATAGGAAGGTAGCAAAAAATCGAGCAACCATATCATTTAATCCGTTGCATAATGAATTAGTAATTTTTGAGCCATAGCCACCTGATTTTTTCGTTACAGTTGGGTAAGAATTCTTGATTGCCTAAGAACTCTCCCCTAAGAACTGTACGTGCAGTTTTCCCGGACTCATTTCTCGAAGACGAGTTCAATTTTATCGAAGAACATTTCAATTTTTTGGTATTTGAAAAAATTTAGTCTGAATGCTTGGGAAATAATATGGAGCAATAAAAAAAATATTAAATGTAAAAACGTTTACATGTTTATTTTGTGCCTAGATAATAAACGACATACCGTAGACCTGTGGATGTTAAAAATACGTGCCATTTCTGCGGCTGTTTTACGACCTTCTGTAATTGCTGTAATAATTTCTTGGCATTGCACTTGAGCAATTTTGGGTCTGCGTCCTCCTACTCTTCCCTGCTTTCGCGCCTCCCGAAGACCTACTTTCGTTCTTTCCCTGATCATTGCCCGCTCAAACTCTGCAAAAACACCAAACATTTGCATTAGAACCCGCCCCGCAGGTGTTGTTGTATCAACATCTTCTGTTAATGATCGGAATCCTGCTCCAACCTTTTCAACTTTTTCTAAAATGGCAATAAGATCTTTCAAAGAACGTGATAATCGATCAAGTTTCCATACAACAAGCACATCTCCTTGACGAAGTTGATCCAAACATCGATGTAATTCAGGACGCTCTCATCGTCCACCAGACGCAACATCCTCAAAAAATCTTTCACATCCTGCATCTTTAAGTGCATTCTTTTGCGCTTTTGTGTTCTGATCGTCCCCTTTGGAAACACGTGCAATCCTAAATTCATATTTCACCTTATATTTGTTGCAATTAACTGTTGTCTTTCTTTCGAATTATTCAACAGGTTTATGCAACGGACAAGACTTGAATGGTTCGCATATGGGATTTTGTTTCCAAAACGGCCGTTTATGCATCACCCTGCGTAAACCCTGATAATGAGCTTAACTCTTTCAATCTATCACAAAAATGTGATAGAACTAAAATAGGATCATCATAAATATGTGATCATGTATACTCGCCTACAACGATCACAGCTTAAAAGGCTGTTCTTTCAATGTCAGGAACTAAAAAAACTCACACGTCCTTCTGTCGGATGGATTCGAACCATCCGCACCTTGTATGGTATGCCGGTTTCTTTCTTGGCTCGAAAAATGGACCGGGTTCAATCTCGTGTGAGCACTGTGGAATTGTCGGAGAAAGAAGATCGTCTTACACTCCGAACATTACGTGATTTTGCTCATGCTTTAAATTGCGATCTGGTTTATGGGTTTGTTCCTCGTGAAGATCCAGAAGATTTTTTAACAAGACATGCCCAACAGAAAGCACAAGAAATGGTAGAACAGCTTCAAAGAACAATGCTTCTTGAAAATCAAGCGATTTCAAAAGAAGAACTCCAACACCAGTATCGCCAACTCGTGCAAGAACTTTTAGACAACCCTAAAAAAATTTGGGAATCGATATGAAATTTATTTATCCTCAAGGTGCCACACCGATTGATATGGATTATGCCGCACAGCTCATCCCTTCACACATTACAACGCAGGATCAATTAAATGAATGGGAGGCACTAAACATTCAAGAAGCTCGAAAATGGGCATTTTTGAAACGAAGAACAAAGAACATTTTGGATTTAGATTTTATCAAAAAATTGCATATCAAAATGTTCAACAAAACATGGCTCTGGGCAGGACAGTGGCGTTAAGTTCAAACGAACATTGGTGTCGAACCTTATCGTATTGTTTCCGAATTAGCCCAACTACTGGATGACGTACGTTTCTACGTTGAGCAACAAACGTATTCGTTCGATGAAATTGCCGTACGTCTGCATCACAAACTCGTCTGGATTCATCCTTTTCCCAACGGAAATGGACGACACGCTCGACTCATGGTCGATCTGTTTTTGTGGGACAAAGATCTTCCTCTTTTCGATTGGGGCAAAAATATGGAGAACAGCCGTATACATTATATCTCCGCGCTCCAGTCTTCTGATCGTCAAAACTATGAACTTCTTTTACAATTTGTAAGAACTTAAAATGCTCAAATCAGAAAAAAGTGAACCCCTTTATACAACTGAAAAACATCGGTAGTGGTCCAATTTGCAGGATGATTACAATTTAAAGAGAAATGTTTTTGTACTAAATTAATGAAATAATTTGTTCAATTTGGTAAACACATGAATCTTGTTTGCCCACGATGCGGCAATAAAGAAATCAGTTATAACGGACGTAATAGTTCTAAAAAACAAAGTCACAAGTACAGAGAGTGTGGCACAATTTGTTGAGAATCCTGGGAAACAAAAGGGAGGCACTTTTACCGATCAACTCATATCGTACGTTTCAGCTATTCCGGCGAGTCAATTACGTCAATGCGAAAAAAGACAGGGGCAACCAGTCATATCGAGCGATTCAATCTGACTGTACGTCAAAGACTAAACCGATTAGTCCGTAAGACCCTTTCATTCTCTAAAAAAGGGGAAAACCTGGTAGGTACTATTTGGATGTTTGTTCATGAGTACAACTCAATCGTACGGGGAAAACACGTTAAATTGTAATCATCCTGCAAATCGAACCACTACCCACTTTCTCCTCTGGAATTTTCAAGCTCTTTACGATCATCTCGATTGAGATCGCATTCATGCACATGTTTTGAACATCTTCTTTTTCTTTTTGTGCCAAACCACGTTGGAAACCGGATTTTTCGCCTTGTATCCACCCCAATTTCTGCCCTTGTGCCAGTAATTGATCTGATAATGTACCCGTTGTCGCTCCTTTGTTTGAAAGAATTCAACCGGGTTAATTCTTCATAATTGTAACATGAACTGTCAGAGCATAAAGAACCTGCCACTTATAACATTGTTATAAACAGCAGGTTCTCAAATAAAATTAGATTTCTCTATCAACCCATGTAGTTGATCAACTTATAACAATCTTTTAATAATATTTTCTAAAACGAATTCATAAGCTTCTTCAAAGTTCCAATTAAGTTGCTCAGGCAG
>Ga0209340_1002234_pt1 | contig 11626 bp, 7 predicted proteins | sample EPASupsiteSAE323_FD_187266 | JGI IMG/M metagenome (GOLD analysis project Ga0209340, IMG submission 187266) | Bioremediated contaminated groundwater from EPA Superfund site, New Mexico - Sample SAE3-23 (SPAdes) (version 2) | ecosystem: Environmental > Aquatic > Deep subsurface > Groundwater >... | reverse complement strand
TATTACAATTTCACCGAGCCCCTCGTCGAGACAGCGCCCAGATCGTTACGCCTTTCGTGCGGGTCTGAACTTACCAGACAAGGAATTTCGCTACCTTAGGACCGTTATAGTTACGGCCGCCGTTCACCGGGGCTTCGGCTCAAAGCTTCGCCTTTCGACTAACCTCTCCTCTTAACCTTCCGGCACCGGGCAGGCGTCAGCCTCTATACTTCATCTTTCGATTTTGCAGAGACCTGTGTTTTTGGTAAACAGTCGCCTGGGCCTGATCACTGCGGCTCCCTCACGCTCATATTAGAAACAATAATCACGCTAATGGAGCACCCCTTCTCCCGAAGTTACGGGGTCATTTTGCCGAGTTCCTTAACGAGGGTTCTCTCGCGCGCCTTGGGATTCTCTCCCTACCTACCTGTGTCGGTTTTCGGTACGGGCACCTTTCTCCTCACTAGAGGCTTTTCTTGGCGGCATGGAATCAATGACTTCGGTACTACGCTTCCCTCCCCATCACACCTCAGGCTTCTCGATGAGCGGATTTGCCTACTCATCACCCTACGTGCTTGGACGCACTCTTCCATCCGTGCGCTTCACCTATCCTTCCGCGTCACCCCTTCGCTACAAACGTTAAAAGGCGGCACTGGAATTTCAACCAGTTGTCCATCGCCTACGCCTTTCGGCCTCGGCTTAGGCCCCGGCTTACCCTGGGCGGACGAGCCTTCCCCAGGAAACCTTAGGTTTACGGCGGGCAGGATTCTCACCTGCCTTCTCGCTTACTTATGCCAGCATTCTCTCTTCTTACCAGTCCACCGCTCCTTACGGTACGGCTTCTGCCCGATAAGAACGCTCCCCTACCACTTGCATTATTAATGCAAATCCAAAGCTTCGGTACTATGCTTAGCCCCGTTACATCTTCGGCGCAGAACCACTTGACCAGTGAGCTATTACGCACTCTTTAAATGGTGGCTGCTTCTAAGCCAACATCCTGGCTGTCTGTGCGGTTCTACTTCCTTTCCCACTTAGCATAGATTTTGGGACCTTAGCTGTTGGTCTGGGCTGTTTCCCTCTCGACAATGGACCTTATCACCCACTGTCTGACTGCTGTGTTAACTTTATGGTATTCGGAGTTTGGGAGGGTTCGGTAACCGGGTAAGGCCCCTAGCCTAACCAGTGCTCTACCCCCATAAAGCATCACACAACGCTAGCCCTAAAGCTATTTCGGGGAGAACCAGCTATCTCCGGGTTCGATTGGCATTTCACCCCTATCCACAACTCATCCACGTACTTTTCAACGCACTCTGGTTCGGGCCTCCATCTCGTGTTACCGAGACTTCACCCTGGCCATGGATAGATCACCCGGTTTCGGGTCTACAACACCATACTAATTCGCCCTATTAAGACTCGCTTTCGCTGCGGCTCCACCCTTATTAGGTTTAACCTCGCATGATATTAGTAACTCGCTGGCCCATTCTACAAAAGGTACGCCATCACACTTCAATCCGAAGATTAAATAGTGCTCTGACTGTTTGTAAGCATACGGTTTCAGGTTCTATTTCACTCCCCTCCCGGGGTGCTTTTCACCTTTCCCTCACGGTACTGTTCGCTATCGGTTGCCAGGTAGTGTTTAGCCTTGGAAGGTGGTCCTCCCTGCTTCCCACCGGGTACCACGTGTCCGGCGGTACTCGGGGTCATACCTAAGAGTCGACTGCTTTTCGGCTACGAGGCTTTCACTCTCTGTGGCCTGACTTTCCAGAAATGTTCGCCTAAACAATCGTTTTGTAACTCTTTGCCGGGTCTGCATCCCCGGCCTGGTAGCCCCTCAACCCCAAATATGCAACGCGTGCAGGCTTACACATACTTGGTTTGGGCTGATCCCCGTTCGCTCGCCGCTACTTAGGGAATCTCAATTGATTTCTTTTCCTCCGGTTACTAAGATGTTTCAGTTCACCGGGTTTGGCTTCTCCCAGCCTATATATTCAGCTGGGGATAATAGAGGTTTGCCTCTATTGGGTTGCCCCATTCGGATATCCACGGATCTACGCTTGCTTGCAACTCCCCGTGGCATTTCGCCGCTGGCCGCGTCCTTCTTCGCCTCCTGGCACCAAGGCATCCACCATATGCCCTTATTATCTTGACCTTGCGCGAGAGTCTTTTCTTTCGTTTTTAAGTGTTCAGGTCTTAGACCTGTCCAATTAAGGTCTCGAATGAAATTTTTTCTCCTGCTTGCTTTCCCTGTGCAGTTTTCAAAGAACTACCTTACCCTGCCGGGTAAGATGGCTTAATTAGCCACAGATGTACACTGATGCGGAAAGATCGTGATATGTACGTCAGTACATGCCCGATATTTCGGCCCCCGCATTAGCGGGGTTTCATATATACATCTGTGTATATCTGTGGCTAATCAAAATTATATAAAACGAACATGCAAGACTAAAAGTACTAATCGACCATAGGATATGAAGTACTGGGTACTTCATGTCTCCTTAGAAAGGAGGTGATCCATCCGCACCTTCCGGTACGGATACCTTGTTACGACTTCACCCCAATTACCAACCCCACCTTAGACGGCTCTCTCTATTACTAGTTGAGTCACCGGCTTCGGGTGTTGCCGACTTTCGTGGTGTGACGGGCGGTGTGTACAAGGCCCGGGAACGGATTCACCGCGACGTGCTGATTCGCGATTACTAGCGATTCCGACTTCATGGAGTCGAGTTGCAGACTCCAATCCGAACTGAGAATGGCTTTTTGAGATTCGCTCCGCCTCACGACTTCGCTGCCCTCTGTACCATCCATTGTAGCACGTGTGTAGCCCAGATCATAAAGGGCATGATGATTTGACGTCATCCCCACCTTCCTCCCGCTTGTCACGGGCAGTCCCATTAGAGTGCTCAGCTTAACCTGTTAGCAACTAATAGCAAGGGTTGCGCTCGTTGCGGGACTTAACCCAACATCTCACGACACGAGCTGACGACAACCATGCACCACCTGTCTTGTAGCTCCCGAAGGCACCCTCTACTTTCATAGAGGTTCTACAGATGTCAAGACCTGGTAAGGTTCTTCGCGTTGCATCGAATTAAACCACATGCTCCACCGCTTGTGCGGGCCCCCGTCAATTCCTTTGAGTTTCAGCCTTGCGACCGTACTCCCCAGGCGGGATACTTATTGCGTTAGCTGCGGCACGGAAGGGGTCGATACCTCCCACACCTAGTATCCATCGTTTACGGCGTGGACTACCAGGGTATCTAATCCTGTTTGCTACCCACGCTTTCGCACCTCAGCGTCAGGGTCAGTCCAGGCAGTCGCCTTCGCCACTGGTATTCCTCCTGATTTCTACGCATTTCACCGCTACACCAGGAATTCTACTGCCCTCTCCTGCCCTCAAGGGACCCAGTTTCAAGTGCCACCCCGGGGTTGAGCCCCGGTCTTTCACACCTGACTTAAGTCTCCGCCTACGTGCTCTTTACGCCCAGTAATTCCGGACAACGCTCGCCCCCTACGTCTTACCGCGGCTGCTGGCACGTAGTTAGCCGGGGCTTCCTCTTAGGGTACCGTCATTTACAGGACATATTACTCCCTGTAACATTCGTCCCCTAAAACAGAGCTTTACAACCCTAAGGCCTTCATCGCTCACGCGGCGTCGCTGCGTCAGGGTTTCCCCCATTGCGCAATATTCCCCACTGCTGCCTCCCGTAGGAGTCTGGGCCGTGTCTCAGTCCCAGTGTGGCCGTTCACCCTCTCAGGCCGGCTACTGATCGTCGCCTTGGTAGGCCTCTACCCCACCAACTAGCTAATCAGACGCGGGCCCATCCATAAGTGATAGCATATTCAGAGGCCATCTTTCCTATCTCAAACATGTGTTTAAGACAGCGTATGCGGTATTAGCAGTCGTTTCCAACTGTTATCCCCCTCTTATGGGTAGGTTGCCCACGCGTTACTCACCCGTCCGCCACTAAACTTAAGATTCGCAAGCTTCCTCTTAAGCTCCGTTCGACTTGCATGTGTTAGGCACGCCGCCAGCGTTCGTCCTGAGCCAGGATCAAACTCTCCAAATAAAGTTCCTATCCTAGCCATTCGCTTAGTCTGGCTTTGATTACTCTTGGCTTCTTGAGCCTGTCATCTGTTTTACCAGATAACATTCTTTTCGCACTTTAGTCTTGCTGTTCAGTTTTATCAAGATCTGTGGCCCGGCTTTCACCGTGCCCCGCGCTTCGCTTTCTTTCGCGGCGCAAGGAATATATTATCATGCGGCTTGTACTGTGTCAACCCTTTTAAGCCCGATTTTTATGGAAAAGGGGACACACCTCCTTCTGGAAAAGGGACACACCTCCTTTCGGAGGAATGTCCCTTGGCGATCTAATATAGATTAAAGAAGGTCTTTTTAGCCACAGCGACTATATTTGTATGTAATGTAGAAATCCGCAGCTTTCAGTTCTCAATCTAGTATCCTGGAGAAAAATTTAAGTCAGAACCTCCCCTGAACCAAATACCTTGTCGTCCGCCAGGCTGCCGCACCCAAGTAAAATGCCCCCACAAATTGTGAGGGCATCATTTTCTCGTCATAAATTGCTATGGCGGAGAAGTTACTTGAAACACTGGGCACTGACCTAATAACCAATTTATCCGAAAATCCAAAACCTGATTAGGGCATTTGAAAAAGTCTTTTTAACCTCCAGTAAACGAATCCACTAAAAACTTAAAATAAACCTGACTGATAAACAATGGGTAAGAAACCAATGACTTTAGACAGTAGACCAAACTTCTCCGCCAAAGCTATTTCAGTATACCCGATGTTGATAAATAATGCAATGTCTTTAAAACCAGGAATTAAATTTTCTGTATGCTCACTTTATTAATTTAGATGAATAGACTTTTAGTGCGTGGTTAACGGAAGAAATACAGTCAATAAAATCTGTGCTGTGTTCCATCCCCATGCGGGGATAACACTCTGGACTGCAACGATGCAACCTATCGGTTGCCATTTGGGTCGCGATGCGCCTTCGCGCATTAATGTCGCTGTGGCTAAAAAAACGGCTTGATGGATGTACCACCAAGCCGTTTCGTGATCAGCTGATATATTATGCTTTAGGCTTTTTTGTCCGTTCGATCAGGATGGCGCAATCCGGGCAGACCGCTTCGCAGATTTTGCAGGCGATGCAGCCGTCTTCTTCGATGGGTTCTACGGTAGGGGTGCCATAAACCCCCAATTTATCCGACCATTTCAGCACAGCATTGGGGCACTTCTCCTTGCACAGGCCGCAGCCCTTGCAGTAAGCGGGGAAGATGTGGAATATTGCCTTTTCCAAGGGAGTTGTAACGGCTTCGATTTTGACTGTAGTCATATTAACACACCCCTTCCTTGGTCAGGGATTCTTCTGCCAGTTTCTTGCCGATTTCCATCGCCTTAAAGTTTAATTCCCGGAGATCGGGGTTCTTTTCAAATTTGTAGCCCAGTTTGTGCTCCAGGGCATCCTTGGCTCCTTCAAATTTAACTACATTGGTCAGTCCGATGACTGCTCCCATTATAATAATGTTAAACACCCGGGGATGCAGTTCTTCATTGGCGGTTTCAATTGCCGGTATGGCAATAATCTTTTTGTATTCCTTGGGCAAATCGTCCGGGTTAACCGCAAAGCCGTTGTCATAAACAAATAGGGTATTCTGGTCGGAATAAATCGCCGTGCGTTCAACCGCCCTTTCACTAAGGGCAATAACCACATCGGCCTTGTTGAATTTGGGTGCACCGATCCGATGATCACTGACCTGGATAAAGGCGATGGAAACTCCGCCCCGCTGCTCCAGACCGAAATTGGGAATATAGATGGTCTGCTTGCCTTCATTATAAGCCGCCTCGGCTATGATCTCGGCTACTGATTGTACTCCCTGCCCACCTTCACCGGCCAGAGCGATTCTAATCAGCGACATCTATTTATCCCCCTTTCCGAAGGGGCTCTTGATTTCCCCGATCGGGAAATAAGGCTCCATTTCATCCTCCAAAAAGCGCCAGGTCTGCTGGGCATTGGTACGCCAGTTAGTCGGACAAGTGGATAAAACTTCAACAAAAGAAAAACCGTTGCCTTCTATCTGGTTACGCAGCGCATTTCTGATGAAGCGCTTGAGCTGGTTGTATTTAGATACCGTAGCCCGTGCCACATAGGCACTATCCGGGGTCAGCTGGGCGATAAACTCCGGTCCCTTGGTGGGATAACCAGTCTGATCCGGATCACGGCCATATGGCGATGTCTCGGTTTTTTGCCCCGGCAGAGTGGTCGGCGCCATCTGGCCACCGGTCATACCGTAGTTGGTGTTGTTGACCAGTATCAGAGTAACCTTCTCGTTACGTACCGCAGCATTAAGCAGATGCTGGGAGCCGATGGAGTAACCGCCGCCGTCTCCCATGTAACCAACTGTAATCAGTTCCGGACGTGAGCGTTTGATGCCTACCATCACCGGAGTAGTGCGTCCATGATGGGTCTGGGTACTGTCACAGGCAAAGAAATTCCAGGCCAACAGCGAACAGCCAATATCGCAACCAAAGATGGTTTTATCCTGAATCCCCAGTTCGTCTATGTTTTCCCCCAGGGCCTTCAATACTATACCATGCCCGCAGCCAGGGCAGAACTTATGCGGTTTGGATGGCAAATACCATGATTTCGGTGTTGCCGGGACCACCGGCTCTAACATTGCCATGAACTGACCTCCCTTTCCAAATCGAACCTTACTATCAATAAATCCTTAGAGCATGCTTTTGATTTTGTTCATAATATCATAATCAATGATCCCGACACCGGGCATAAACAAAGTATCGATGGGAACGGTTTCCCCGTATATCTCCTGACGAACCAGGCGGAACAATTGGCCATAAGCTGACTCAGCGATGAGTATTTTCTTAGCGCCGCTCTTCTGGATTACATTCCGTAATTCCTGGGCAGGGAAAGGCCGCAAAGTGATGGGACGGAAGCACCCTATCTTGAGTCCCTGAGCTCGCAGAGCGGTTACTGCGTCATCAGCAGCCCGGGATACCACACCATGGGATATTATAATAATCTCGGCATCATCACATTCGCGTTCCTGGTATTCAACCAACTCAGGTGAAATCGACTCGTATTCGGCCGATACCCTCATGACCACCTCATAGAGTTCTTCTTCCAAGCTGTATATGTTGCACAGATGCTGCGGGTCACGACCATCACCGATATGTCCGGGTAATCCGATCAATGGGTAGGTATCCACCATCTTGATCCCTTTGTCTTCGGGGCTGTATAATTCCAGGGGTTCGCGCATCTTGGCCTGATAACCGTCACCCAGGATAAAGGTGGGAAAGCGATATTTCCAGGCGGTGTTGAATCCCTTAATGACATAATCATAGATCTCCTGATGGGTCGCAGTGGAATATACGATGCGGTGCCCTTCACCATTGCCGCCAAAAGTGGTCAGAGTAACTTCCTGCTGAGAGTAAACCACCGTCCCCGAGGAGGGTCCGCCGCGCTGCTGGATAATGCTCAGCATGGGCAGGCGCATAGCCTCGGCCATACCAAAGGGTTCCTGCATCAGGACATTACCCGGTCCGGCTGTAGCGGTAAATGCTTTCTTGCCGCCCTGAACTGCTCCGCAGACGGTAAATCCGGCTGAGATCTCATCCTCAGTCTGCAGAAATTCCCTGCCGTACTTGGGCGCCAGGCGGGTCCAATAGTGCATAATCTCATTCTGAGGAGTAATAGGATAACCGAACATTACTTCAGCACCCGCAGCCAGAGCAGCCCAGGCTGCGGTCTCGTTTCCGGTCATGAAAGCTTTTTTAGCTTCATTAAAAACCTTTTCCATTGATAATTGAAACACCTCCTGCTTTGACTTACCACATAGCGGCAGGCATATACCGATGAATATACTTTATCGGTATGCCTGATATATTTAGCCCCATGGAATCTTTGAAAGTCTCTTCCACAGCTATAAAATCCACCGGGATACTGAGCTCCCGAGCTACGTGCATTATTTCTGTATTGCCTGCTTCGATTATTTCTGCGTTAGTATCCGAGCCCAGATGAGTATTAGATACGATAGCATCCACCCGACCAAGGTCCAATATATATTCACGGATGCATTCCCGGGTACCGGTAATGGGGCGGCTGTAATTTATTACCGCTATTACCCTAAGTTCTTGGGATTCGTAGGCTCCCTCCACCAGGTTGAGGGTTCGGGCACCATATACTCCATAACCTACATCAAGTATAATATCGCCGCTATGCCGCAGGGCCCAGCGGGCCCGAGGATTGAGCATCGCGCCGGTCTCTCCGAGGCCAAAGGCATCTTGTTTGCTGAAGCTGATGACCTGCAGGCCTTTTTCCTCCAGTAACGGTTTCAAAGAGCGCAGGGTATAGAACGGTTCGACTGTATCCAGATCCACCAGGGTCACGATACGGCCTTGGTCTCGTAGTTCCAGAGCACGGTTTATCGCTATCTCACTTTTACCGCTGGCATATTCACCAACGTAGGCCTCCATCACTCGCTCTTTTGTTTCCAATATTGGAGGGAACACCTCCCGGTCGATTTCTATCTTAAATAGTATAAAACATTTAAGAATTATGCGTCAATAATTATCCTTATTTGCAGCATATATAACTCATATTTGTTCATAAATATGATTATCCGTCTAAAAATATCCCCAATTGAGTCACTTAATAAAGGGGGATTAAAGTATATGATATACGTTTATTCGCTCGTAATGCACTACTAATTTTGTTAATTTTGTATTAAGAAACAATGAAGTAACCTATAAAACAAACTGCCATAACCGGATAAGGCATCCGGTTATGGCTATTTTGGCATTTTAGGATAATAATACTTGGGGTTTAACCCCTCCTTATAAACCATATCAAATCATTGTCACAATAACCAAATTCATAATGTGGATAAAAGAACTCTCAGATCTTGATCAAAATTAATATAGCTATACCGGATCTATTGCCAAAACTAGGGCAATGGCGTGACCTTGCGTACAGCATAGCTGCCGGCAACATACATGTTACCACTGCTGTCGAATAACGCTTCATAGGGACTGGCGAGCGCTGCGCCGGTTGCTGGCCCGCCGTCTCCCGCATAGGCCTCGGTACCATTGCCGGCTATAGTAACGATATCTCCGCTGTTATCCAACATGCGAACACGATGGTTGCAAGGATCAGATATAATAAGGCGGCCACTGCCATCTATGTTTAGCTTAATCGACCATTCGAGCTGAGCGCTAAGTGCCGGACCGTCAGCGAAACCCCTGACACCGTTTCCGGCAATGGTGCTGATAATTCCAGCCGTGTTTACCTTGCGGATGCGCCGGTTGCCGTCTTCTCCAATATACATGTTTCCGCTGCTGTCTATGGCCAATCCACTGGGTATGTTCAATTTAACGCTATTTGCGTAATTCTCAGCTTGGTTTACTCCATACGTCGCTAATTGGCCATCTCCTTGATAACCACCCCAGCCGCTTCCCGCCACAGTGCATATTCTCCAGTTACTGCCATCATAATACACCTTCTTGATTCGATTCGATTGAGGATCAGCAATAATTAGGGTATCACCACTGAATACCAGGGCTGCGGGGCTTACCAGGCAACTATTGCCATTTGCCAGTTGATTTTCCCCGACCCATCCGGCAGTACTAGTGGGGTTCCCCGCAAAGTTGGTAATAATCCCCGATGATCGGTCTACCTTGCGAACCCGGCAATTGCCTCGGTCAGCTATATAAACATTGTTGGAGCTGTCTACCGCTACGTCTTCAGGCATGGATAACGTAGCAGCACTGGCGGGTCCGCCATCTCCATCATTACCGTATGCACCGGTTGTGCTCCCGGCAAAGTGATAGATTTTGCCATCCGGGGTTATTTTACGTACCCGATGGGCGTCTTGATCGACTACATATAGATTCCCATCGCTGTCAAAGGCCATACCGGTAGGCTTAACGAAGGTAGCACTCAACGCTGCGCTCCCATCGCCTCCCGCACCACCACCTGAACCGGCGGTACCGCTTCCGGCTATGGTGCTGATTCCCGGAACGGTCTTCGGGAACACTGCGGTTACTTCCCCGGACGTATTATCGAAGCTGGCAGAAGTAGACCCGGTTACAGTGAAATAGTCACTAGCACCGCTTAAAATATAATTTGATGTAGCGCATAGTGTTATTTTTGCAGTATAGATGGTGCTGCCCAGGAATTTATTATTAATCGGGGTAGGTGACCAGGCTACGGTACCGGTGTACTGAGCTGTCGCTGTTATTTCAGTTACCGGAGCTTGACCGGTTACTGGTATAGTTACGCCGGGTATGGCTTTGATATTAACTGGTGCCTTGGTAATTTCTGCGTTATTAACGGTCAGGTTTGCTGGTTCAATGTAGTTTCCGGCATTGGCACCACCAAGCGTAAAGACAACAGTAATGTCCTTTATTCCAACATTTGCATCTCCATAATTTGCTGTTGCACCTAGGTTTACTACATCACTGGCTTTAATTCCGCCTGGCGTACCCGGATTAATAACCACTGCAGCTGGTGTCCCGTCATATGGTTTGGTGGTCGTCACCAAGGTGTTGGTAACACTTAATTGTTTGCGGGTAATTACGCCAGTATTTACGGTATAGTTTGATGGCTTAATATAGCTACTGACGTCTGCTCCACCTAGTGTATAGACAACGGTTATGGCTTTGCCGTTCCCTGCGCTGGCAGTAGCATAATTGGCCTGGGCAGATACGGTTACGTTATCACCACTGGTTACACCATTTAGCGCACCCGCGGTTACTTCAGCGGTGGTGGTTCCATCATATTCCTTGCCAAGCGTTATAGTGGGCGGATCAATAGTCAACTGGATGGCTGCCGTCGCCGGGAACTGAGCTGTTACTACTCCTGAATCGGCCAGGTTGTTTGCAGATACTGAACCAGTAACGGTAAAGGAATCAGCTTCCAAGCCAGTCAACGTAAAGCCCGCCTTGGCTTGTAGTGTTATGGTCGCCGTATAGACCTGGTTTCCTTTAAAAGAGCTATGGTTTGGTGACCAGGATACCATGCCCGTAAACTGCTCGGTTTCCGTTACACTTGTTACGGGGGTATCACCTTTAACCGGTACCGTTATTCCGGATATAGCCTGTTTACTTACTACCAGTGCTGCTTGCACACTTACATTAAAGCTTCTTACTATCGTTACCTTGCCGGCTTCGCTGGTGGTTACCACAATGCTCAGTGCTGTGGCGCTGGCGATGGTGTAATCGCTGCCGCTGTTGTAGGCCCCTCCATTGATGGTTATGGTTGATGTTGCCGTTCCGGAATCGCTTACCGTGAACTTTATGGTATCAGCGGCTCCGCTGATCCAGCCGCTTACCTTCCCGCTGGTGTCAGTGGCTCCGGCCTGGGGTATCGCTACATTGGTCACGGCATAAACCGGGTGGTTATTGCCTTTGGCCAATACGATGGAGCTCGGAGCCGAGGCCGGCCCGGCACTTTCTACGTTTATCGTAAAGTTTCTTACGCAGGTGGTCTTGCCGGCTTCGCTGGTGGTTACCACAATGCTCAGTGCTGTGGCGCTGGCGATGGTGTAATCGCTGCCGCTGTTGTAGGCCCCTCCATTGATGGTTATGGTTGATGTTGCCGTTCCGGAATCGCTT
>Ga0209340_1002232_pt1 | contig 11638 bp, 11 predicted proteins | sample EPASupsiteSAE323_FD_187266 | JGI IMG/M metagenome (GOLD analysis project Ga0209340, IMG submission 187266) | Bioremediated contaminated groundwater from EPA Superfund site, New Mexico - Sample SAE3-23 (SPAdes) (version 2) | ecosystem: Environmental > Aquatic > Deep subsurface > Groundwater >... | reverse complement strand
AAATTTGGTTTCATACTCATGTTCTCTCCTAATAACTTTAAATAATTATATGGTCTTGTTTTTATTATTGTTAATGTAATGTTTTATAAAATTTAGTTGTAGCATAAGCCTGGAATGAAAGTCAATTTTTTTAGATAACAATAAAATTTTTTCTATTCAAAATAGAATTGCTGCTTTACCCAAAACAGCTTGATTTTTAGCTGGACTATTTTTTGTGTTTCACCTCAGCAATTAGCGTTTTAGAAATTCTCTTGATGCTGACTTCTTGATGGTTCGAGGGGTCAGTATTTCTATATATCTTTTTTTTGTAGGGGCCCTGATAAACAGAAATATTCGATGTTTTGGGTAGGCACGGGGACCTACCCCTACAAAATAGATCGTTATTCTAAAATGCGAATTGCTGGTGTCCCCTTTTCAATTTTTTTAAATACTTGACGGATCGATGTAAGTATAATATAATTACATTGGAGGTAATAATGGAACTGCAAATCATTCAAATAGGCAATTCAAAAGGGATTCGACTTCCGCAAACTCTTCTAAAACAATATAACTTAAAAAGCAAAGTGGTGGTGGATTTGGAAAAGGAAGGATTTTTTATTAAACCAAAGAAAGTGCGTGAGGGATGGGCTGAATCCTTTAAAGAAATGTCCGATAATTCCGATGATAACTTGATCTTGCCTGATTTTCAAAATACTTTTGATGAGGAAGAATGGAAAGATTGATCGCGAGCCGTTTTGATGTTTTCACCGTTAATTTAGACCCAACACTGGGCTCTGAGATAAAAAAAACACGACCTTGTGTGATTGTCTCTCCCGATGAGATGAATCATTACATCCAGACGGTTATTATTGCTCCAATGACAACTGCAAATAAAGATTATCCAACTCGAATAAATATCAAGTTCCAGGGAAAAAACAGTCAAATTGTTCTTGATCAGATTCGAACCGTTGACAAACATCGTCTTGTTAAGAAAATTGGAAAAATAACGGTCCCGGATTCGCAGGAGCTTTGTTTTAAGCTTGTCGAAATGTTTTCTTACTAATGCGGTTCGAAGCGGGAGAGTTATTTTGAGTTATAATCATAAAGTAGGTTTATATTTTGATGCATAGAATACAAAAATTTTATCTATACCTTTTTATTTTGTCTTTCTTGGTGTTTATTTCAATGTCTATCCCCATCGAAGCACGTACAAAAACCGATGCGGCTTATGACTGCCTGAGCCGAATTATTAAAAAAGACAGCAAAACAATTTTCGAATTTCAAATCAAGGAAGATAAATCCCGGGGAAGCTATTTCGAATATCGAATGAAAAATAATAAAGTTTTTGTTACTGCCTCTTCCCCGGTTGATTTGACCCGTGGGGCTTACAACTATCTCTCGAATGCCTGCAATTGTATGGTAAGCTGGTCCGGGAACCATATCTTAATCCCGGCGAAACTCCCGGAAGCATCGAAAACATTAATTTCCCCTTTTGGGTTACGGTATTATATGAATGTAGTCACACACGGGTATTCCACGGCTTTCTGGGATTGGAAACGCTGGGAACAGGAAATCGATTGGATGGCGGTTCATGGAATAAATATGCCGCTGATCCCGGGAGCACACGAAGCTATATTAAAACGAGTATTTGAAAAATTGGGGTTGACGGATGACGAAATAAAAACGTATTTCACAGGCCCTGCTTTTTTACCCTGGAATAGGATGGGAAATATTAACGGATGGGACGGGCCGCTTCCTGGTAAATTCTTCGATAAACAACTGGCATTAAGCCACCTGGTTTTAAACAGGCTCAGGGAAATGGGGATGCATCCGATAATCCATGCATTTGCCGGGTTTGTTCCCGGGTCTGTTACACGAATATTCCCGGATGAAAAATTACGGGAACTGGAATGGGGAGGTTTTAATAAGAAATATCATGCTTACCTCCTTGATCCGGCGAGTCCGCTTTTTAATAAAATCGGAAAATTATTCATCACGGAATGGGAAAAAGAATTTGGAAAGGAGGAATATTACCTGGCGGATTGTTTCAATGAAATGGCTCCTCCTTTATCGGAAGACGGGGCGAAAGCATTAACGGAATTAACAGGGTACGGTAAAGCGATTTATAATTCGATCAACGAAGCCAATCCGAACGCGACATGGGTAATGCAGGGGTGGACGTTCCTTTATTTCAAGGATAAAGAAGAAAAACTGTTCTGGAATAAGAAACGATTGAATGCATTCCTTTCAGGTGTCCCGAACGATCGAGTCCTGGTCCTGGATTTAACAAATGAATATACCCGTTTATGGTGGAAACTGAAACCTGCATGGGAAATTTACAGGGGATTCTTCGGTAAGAAATGGATATACGGTTTTATCCCTGTAATGGGTGGGCGTGTCCCTTATAATGGGCGGCTGGATATTTACACTTCTATTTCAACGGAAGCTCTGCGATCTGAGAACAAGAACAATTTAGTGGGTTTTGGATTTGCCCCCGAAGGGATCGAAAACAATGAAATTATATATGAACTCCTTTCCGATATGGCATGGAGAACCGATCCCGTGGACCTGGATATCTGGATTGAGCATTACTGCAAAAGCCGTTATGGGAGCTTCCCGGATAAACTAAAAACCTCGTATAATTATCTTCTTAAATCGGTTTATGGGGATTATACGGACAGGTCGGTTTACCGGTACCAGTTTGGGCCGATTCCAAAACGAAAAGATCCGGTGCCTGATTCGTCCAAATTCGGGAAGGGGGTGGAAGCCTTTCTTTCATGCAAGGATATTTTAAAAAAGAGCGAATTGTATAAATATGATGCGATTGAAGTGACAGCACAATACCTGGGTTTGAAAGCGGATGAATTGCTTTATCGATTTCAATTCGAAACTCATGAAAGCGATTATACATTACTCGAAGAAGCATTGGAAATATTAAAAAATATCGATAGGCTATATGAATCGCATCCGACTCATAAACTGGGAAATTGGATTGCATTTGCGGAGAAATTTGGTTCAAGTGAAGTGGAAAAGCGGTATTATATTTCGAATGCAAAGAGATTGGTTACAACCTGGGGGGGTGACACGCGAGAGCTATCCGATTATTCGGCTCGAATGTGGAGCGGATTAATCCGTGATTATTATATTCCTCGCTGGAAATTGTATTATGATGCAAAAAGACAAAAAGAACCGTTTAAATTGTCTGATTGGGAAGAACTTTGGATTACTACACCGGGGATTTCCAGGATTGAACCGTTTCCCGACCCTGTTAAATCTGCAAGCGAGTTGTTTAATAAATACTATAAATCAAATTGAGTCCTCCTTGATCTTAACCGCGAATCGGAGGAATAAGAAGAGGTACTGATTTATTTCTTTTCCAATTTATTGAGGAGTTTTTTCAAAATACGGACCAGGAGGGAGTCTTTTTTTTCACTGGAAGTGCTTGAAGGCGTGTTGCCGAGTTTGAGATTAATCTCATTGATTCTCGGTTGGGTATCGGTGCGGATAGGATTGAGTTTTCTTGCTTTCGTATACATGACAAGAGCTTTTCTCGCATCCCCACCACGTAAATAACATTCACCAAGATAAAACCATGCATCATCACATTCGGGATGGAGTTCCGAAGCATCTTTGAAGTATTTCTCCGCTGCGTAATAATTTTTCCGTTTCAACAGGAGATATCCGAGGTAAAGATGAACAGTATGGCTTTTATTGTTTAAACTGTATGCCTGCTGGAATTTATCTCCTGCTTTAATATATTCCTGGTTAATCACATAAAAAATTCCCTGGTTAAGATATGTCTGGAAATAATGCTCATCCTGGTAGTTTCCGGAATTCAATTCGGAATCATCGGCAATATCGGCATAATGTTTAAGCAGGATCAGATATGCACGGTGATAGTTGAGGAATTCCTTCTTTAATTTTTCATCCAGGATGAATAATCCCTGGAATTTAGCAGAAGATGTTTTATCGACATATTGAAAACGGATTTCAGCCATAGAGGCTCCATCTTTTAGATCGAGGGCGATTAATGCAGCTTTATTTGTTTCGTTTGTTTCCATGGGAGAATTTTATCACCTTTCAGGGTAAATTAAAATCTTTTTTTATGAGATGAAATGTTTCAAGGGTTTTAGACCGGGATTGTTCGAACGTTCCGGAAGTATCGATAGCATAATGAGCGACCTTCAGTTTTTCACTTAAAGGAAACTGCGCTTTGATACGTTTTAATGCTTCTTCCTGGGTGAGGTTATCGCGTGTCATGATGCGGTTGATCTGTTCTTCTTCGGACGTATAAACCACAATCACAATGTCGAATTCTCTGGCGATACCGGATTCGACCAGGAGTGCGGATTCATAAACAAAAAAATTATAAATATTTGATTTTTCAAGGTCCTGGATAATATTTTTCCGTTCGGCAGCCACGAGTGGATGGATAAACTGGTTAAGAAGATTCCGTTTTTCGATATCGTCAAACATCATCCGTGTGAAAGCATCTTTATCGATCCCGTTTTTTTTATTGGAAACTGAATCCCCGAAGATTTTAATGATTTCGGAAACGATTCCCGGTTTATTGGAAAAGATAATGCTTTTAGCGATTTCATCGGCGCGAATCGTATAGCATCCTATTTCTCGGAAGATACTCAGGATATTTGTTTTCCCGGCGCATATCCCACCGGTCAACCCGATTTTAATCATACGTTTTTCCTCTGTTGTGGGGAAATTATGATTTTGAAGTGATTGCCAGATGTGCAATCGTTTTCATTTTCGCCTCACGGATTAGTTTAATCCAAGATGAAGTGAATGTCAAGAGGATAACGAAGCCGGAAATTTTCACTCCTGCTAAAAATTTTGAGTAGGCCCAGGGAACCCTTTTTTAAAAGGGTTCCCTGGTCGTCGGAGGCATTTGATTACCCGCAGCATACATTGGCTTTCCCGGGAGTTTGTCCGGGAGTATCACTGGAGCAACCGCATGTGGGTTCTTTGCCTTTTAATATGCCCTGTATAACTGCCTGAGCGCATCCGACACCGGATTTCACCATGAGAGCACCAAAAGCACAATTCTTTGAACATGCACCACATTCCATACAGGCATCTCGATCGATGATTTCCGCTTTTCGGTCAATGATTTCAAAAACGGCATGGGGACAAACGGTTTTACACATCCCGCACCCGGTACATTTGTTTTTATCCAGGGTTAAGGTTGTTACATTTTTCAGGTAGTAATCTTTTCTCATTTGAATTTCTCCTATAGTGTGATATGAAAGAATATACCGGAAATCCACAGAAGGGCACCGGCAGCCGAGACGGCAATTTGAGTGGGGATAGCGAAACGCATTTCTCTTTTAACACCTGAGAGGGAAGTATAAGTTGAGGCACCGGTAAAGTTGAGTGTCAGGAAAGATGAGAATCCGATGATAAGGAGCAGCCAACCGATGCTTCGCAGGACTTCGTTCCCGGTAAGGCCGAGAATATACAGGCAGGCAAAACCGATGACACCGGCCCAGGCTCCTTTAAGAGAAAAGCTTCGTCCGGGAAGCCAGGGAAGGAGTGCTGGAGCGATCAACGTCCCGCAGAAATAGGCAATAATAACATTGATTACTGGGAAAATGGAATGCGGCCACGAGATTAAATACCCCGCCGTAGATATCCCGGATAATAAAAACATAACAAAACATATTATGAGCATTATTTTAAGTCCCTGGGAGATTTCGACAGGAGCAACAGTCAGGCGGTCGATTAAATTAAAGGTTACTTTTCGCATTTCCGGTGTTGTTTTCATATTGGCCTGGAGGTATGCAGGAATGTCGGAAGCCCGGACAGGTCCATATAAAACGGTAAACCCGGAACGCTCCCGGACTTCATGAGCAGATATGCCTGTAGCTCCAAGTTGGGGAACGATTAACCGCCGATGTGAAACGATATTTTTCAATCCTGTTTCTTCAATGCGGTTTACCAGTTCATCAGTTCCAAAAGTACCTTTACCAGCGGCACACCATACATTAATTCCCCTGGTATCGAGAACCAGTATCCATGCGTCCAGGTTGTTTAACTCTTTCCTGAGGGAATCGAAAGTGAGTTTATAATTGGAAGTAACAAGGACAATCGAATCCTTCCCGGGGTTCCCTACAGCATATATACCGGGTGTAACAGAATAATTCATCCGGTTGATATTCATCCTGACTTTCATCCCTTCCCATTTATCAGATCTATTCAATTGAGCTGCCACTCGAGGGACCGGGCCTTCATTCGTTTCTATCCTGCCTGTAACATATTCGCCGAAGATACCCCATTTTAATTTCTTTTCGGGTTCTTCTTTTTTCCCCTGGCAGCATGGTTTCGGAGAAGGCTTTCCCGAACAACATGACGTCTTTTTGGATTCCTCGTTCATCGTTTATTCCTCCTTTGTGGGTGTTAACCCACAACATTTATAATTGAAGGACTCGATCGCTTTACTTAATAATTCCATCGAATCCATAACCTGTTCCCGTTTTTCTTCGGGAATTTTTTCCATTAATTTCCACACAAATTCTTCCGTGCAAATACGTAATTTTTCAGCCAGTTCTTTTCCTTTTTCAGTAAGATCGATAAAAACTTTTCGCCTGTCCCCGGGAATGGTGTCACGTATCACGATATTATCGCGAACCAGTACATCTACAACACGTGTCATTGTACTTAGTGTTACTCCCTGTTCCTGGCTCAACTCATTCATAGTGAGTTTACCTTTTACGCCAAGGGTTTCGAGAACATAACACTGAGAGAGGGTCACACCATAACACACTTTTTGATCCCGGTTCAATAAATTCAACTGGCGAATCAAATTCCCGATCAATGCAGGGAGTTGTGTTTTTCTTTGCTCTTCGGTTTGTTCTTTTACGGCTTTTGAAGATGTCTTTATTTTACTTGCATGTTCTTTTTGTTGTATCATGCAAGTATTATAAGATACAATAAATAGCGTGTCAAGTATTTGGTGTATAAAATTTTATTTTTTGGGAAATATTCTTTTTTAATCGATAGGAATACCTTTTGATATTTGATGGAAAAAGGTTAGGAAGCTTTTTAGTGGAGGGTTGAAATTAAAGAACGTCAGGCTGCAATGTCCAGATGGTATTGAGAGAGAGGTGAAGATATCGCATAATTAGTAGAAGAGGTAATATTTTTAATACTGGAAGAGCTCTCCTGGGTATTGGAATCGGTTTTCGGGGAGTATGATTGGTTTTGTTGATAGGTTTTAATTCCCGGATGTGTTTGCTGGGGGATAGCGGATGAATCGGAAGTGATATTCGATTCGGTTTTGGATGACGTATTTTGGGTTGATGTATTTTGATTTGAAGTATTTTTAGTTGATGTGTTTTGGGAGGAGTTTTGTGTTGTATTGTCGGTATTGGTGGAATCGGAATTGTTTTTTTCGAATTGTTGTTTGGCGATTTCCATTTGAGCCTGGGCTTGCATTTGCCGGGCTTTGGAAGCGACTTTTCGATCCTGTCCTGAGGGATCGGCTGGAGCAAGTGCAGCGCTGATTATCTTTTGAGCTTTTGTAATTGTGGCGCGGGGATCGTCTTCTTTTGAAGTATCGATCTGGACTTCACCGCTTACTGCGTAGTTTTTTCCGTCCGGTCCCCGTTTAAACTGGAAACTGGCTCCTGAAACAGATATTCCGCCGGCTGCTGCAAGATGAGCCTGCTCATGTGCTCTAACTTTCTGGTCGGTTTGTTTGAGTTGCTGGACTTCTTTTTGTTCACTTTCGCTGAGCTGGTTTTTATCTTTTGTTCCACTTGATGGGACACGTTCTGAGGATTTGGCTTCGGTTTCTGCCCCGGATGAAGTATTACTGGAGGATGTCGATGTATTCTGAGTTTTTGGATTATCTCGTGTGGTGTCGGTAGTAACCTGGTCCGGTCCTTTTTCCGCCTGGGTTCGGTTTTCCGGAACTTGCTCGACAGGATTACTGCCTGGGAGAGAATACACCCCCGGGTAATTCATCCCCGGGAGAACACTTGACTCAATTGCGCCAATCATGATCGTTCACACTTTTTTTTTGCAAGGACTTTTGTTTTGTATATCGAGAAATATACAAATCATTTTTCGGATGTTTTTTTGATTGCTTTAATTTTTTATTTTATTTTGTTTTTTTTTTTATTTTTGAAAAAAGGATTTGAATTTACACGACAAGTCTTTTATAATAATATTTCCTAAATAAATACTATAAGAGAGGATATATACAATGAAAAAAACTTTTAGTTACGGAATTACGGTTTCAATGTTGTTATTTGTTTTTGTTTGGCCTGTATTTTCGGCTGGATTCCCTGTAGAGGAAACCCAACCGACTCCGGCTGCAACAGAAGGGATTAATTATGTCATGCTTATCCATGGAACTGAATATAATTCAAAAATAGGTGATATGGTTGATTATTTTTTTAAGTCCGTGTTTAAGCCGGGAGATACACTCATGATTTTTTCTCCTGTGAAGCCCTATAAATACTCCCCTCAGACGCTTCAAACCTTGACAAAGGAACAATTGATCAAACAAACAACAGATGTATTAAAGCGGGATATTTCGGTGAGTTCGGCTACTTATCAATCGGCTACAGACAGTATGATAAAGACAGTATTGGATATCGGAGCAACCCAGGGAAGTAATGAAGCCGGTTCTGCCGGTGGAAGATCCGGTGAAGATGTCAAATCGCTTCTTGTCCAGTACAAACAAATCCAGCAAAATTTCCGGGAACAGCGAAATAAACTGGATGAAGGACTCTTCATGAAACTGGCAGAAATGTATAAAAACCAGAAAGGGAAAACGGTCTTCTATGTTTTTTACCAGAAAGAAATCAAGTATGTACCGGATAGAACAACTATGGACAGGCTCCGCTCAAATATGGCTGTCGGTATGGATGCTATAGAAATCTTCCAGGGTGAAAACCTCAAGAAAATCATGGATATCGAAGTAGTAAGCCAGGCTTTAAAGAGTTCCGGGGTTGTTTTGAATTTTGTTTATATGCTTATCGATGCACCACGCAGGATGGGAACCGAACAAAAAGAATTCTCCACAGATGTCTATAATGTCTTCCAGGGATTAGCTGAAAAAACTGGCGGTACTATCATCAGTACTTCAAAAGTAGTCGAAGTATTCAACCCGAAAAAAAAATAATCGAGTTTTAAAGAAGTATTCGGAATTATTCTTGAATTAAAAAAAGGCACACCATTCGGTGTGCCTTTTTTATTTTAATAATTAATTATGATTTATTCCTGGTATCGTTCGATTGGAACGGTAATGTTAAAGATTCGAAAAACAGGATAAACATTGGGCCTTGGGAACCATTGTTCAACGAGTTCGCGGTTAAAAAATCCCCATGCAGCTAAACTGTCTACAGATTCGGGTTCGAGTAAAACAGGAATTAACCGTGCAAGAGGTTGTTTCATCGAAATGAAATACGAGTTCGCGGGGATTGTCCGTTCTTCGGTTCCATAACTTCCCTTTAATGTCAGAGTTACGTGACCTTGATACAATTGTTTAGCTAAAGAGATTTCCTCGGTTTTGAAAACATCGACTACTGTTTTGAATTCTTTTGAAATCCGTTCGACAATAATCCCGTGTTTTTTTATTTTCTCGATAACTTCCGGGTGATTGGGGCCGATAATGTAGGCTTCGGGGATGGAAATTGTTTTGGTTGGGACAGGTTGTGCGAAATAAGGGATGGTATAATCTTTGAAAGTTTCTGTTTGCCGGGGGTAATAGTCTTTAATCCAGGGAGGGAATTTATCCTGCTCTTCGGGTTTAATTTTTACGATTTCGAACACATAGCTTTTCACTGTGATATCGAAAAGGATTTCGTTTTTGGATTCCAGGCAGAATTTATCTTTGCAAAAGGAATTGATGGTTTTCATATCTGCGGCCTGGGATAGTTCTTTCATGTGCTTGATGTTTTTGCGTGTGAATTCAAGGATTGATTTCACGAAGGAGTATGAGCTGAGAACGCGGGTTTTATAGTCTGCGTGGGAATAGTTTTCATCGAGAATTGTAAACCGGTTTCTCAAAGCAATATAATTGGTCCCGTAGCGGGCAAGTTCGGTATCGTTTGTCCAACCTTTCGAAGGATCAAGGTTATCCACGAAGTTTCCATACGGGATACTGTCGTATCCGTAGGCGTTCTTCAATATCTGGCTAACAGCAGGAAACATTTGTTTCCACATGAAATCAACGAGAGCCGGGTCTGTATTGGGATGAGCTCCTGTGGAATACGTGACAGGGTTACGATGGTATGAACCGTTTGTCGTATGCATATCGACAACCAGGATGGGGTCCCATGTTTCGAGTAATTGTACGAGTCCCTGAACTTCAGGAGATTCCATTTTCAGGTAATCGCGGTTCAGGTCGAGACGCTGTCCATTGTATCGCACGCCTGCGAGTTCAGGGCCATTATCGTCCCTGTTTTTCCCAAATTTATCGTTCCCGTCCGCATTAAAAATCGGGAGCACTAAAAGTACCTGGTTTTCCAGGTAAAGGTTCGCCTTTTTTTCAACAACATCCTGGATAAACATCATCATGGCTTCTTTTCCTTCGATTTCACCGGCGTGGATATTCGCCATAATCAGGATGGCCGGTTTCCCGGATATTGCGAGTTCCCTGGCGCTTTTAATCCCTTCGCTGCTGATAACGGCAAGCGGGAGCATACGACCTTCGTAACTGGTCGCAAAGCGGATTATTTTTATCTGATCCGATTGCTGCTGCGCACTAAAAAGAAAGGTCATCACTTCGTTATATGTGGATGTCCTGGAGTAGTTCGATTCCTCTGCAACGGTTATCAACCGGGAAGAGAAGAGTTTGAATGTGGGGATAGTTATAAAGAATAGTAAAATTATTACTGCAAAACGTTTCATGGTGCCTCCGTACTACTTATTATTACGTTATTGTCTCAAATAAAAAGAGAAAAGTCAATTAGTTATTACGGTTCCCGAACAGGTTAACTCTCAACTGAAATGTATAGTCCGGGGTGGTATCGACAGGAGGAAATTCCTCAATCATCGAAAACTCGAAGCGTTTCAAAAATTTAAATCCTATATATAATTGTACTGCTTTATGTTTCAAGTCACTCCAAACGATCGGAGAACTTTTAATTTGAAGCCCTCCGAAAATCTTTCGATAATCCACGCGTAGTTCAGAATGGAATGCGTGATTTCTAATACTTTCACCTTTCAACCATTTGGGATCCTTGAAAACGCTGAGATGGTTGGCAAAGGAGATAGAGAGTCTTTTTGTTTTATAAACACCGATCAGTCCGGCTGTAAGAAAAGGTTTATCGCTGCTGAACCCGGGTTTGGAGGAAAGAGGTAATCCTATTGCGACACGTCCGTTCAGGTAGTAATTCCCTGAACGAAGGAGCTGCCCTACCACACCTAAAACCAGGGGGGAAGAAGAGGTAACACTTTCGGTGTAAGAGAAATAGTTTTTGAAATAGTAATTCATTACGTTGGGTGGGTAATCTTTGCGCCCTCCTTCACTCATCCCGAAAAACTTATGAAAATCCATCACGAATTTATCCATGAATCCCCGGTATGAAACCGAAAAACGATAATACAATTCAAGAGTAAAGCGATCTGTCAAACCATAACGCAACCCGAGTGTATTACTCCAGTATTCCATATCATTGAGGGTTGAACGGCT
>Ga0209340_1002228_pt1 | contig 11684 bp, 13 predicted proteins | sample EPASupsiteSAE323_FD_187266 | JGI IMG/M metagenome (GOLD analysis project Ga0209340, IMG submission 187266) | Bioremediated contaminated groundwater from EPA Superfund site, New Mexico - Sample SAE3-23 (SPAdes) (version 2) | ecosystem: Environmental > Aquatic > Deep subsurface > Groundwater >... | reverse complement strand
CAAGAGCCTGATAATATCGAATTTCCTGAGCCTGATGCAGCGCAAGAGGTTCGACTACAGCCCCGGACTGGAGGCATTGCCGCTGCTGCAGCAGGAGATATCATCGTTCAAGTACCACCTGACGCCTTCGGGCCATACCGGCTTTGACGCTGAGGTCGGGGCCCATGATGATCTCATCTGCGCCATATGCATCCCACTGATCATAGGCGAGTGGCAGTTCCAGGTGCCACCCGAGTATGATAGCGATGACTCTATTGATCTCTATAGGGATGTTCCGGATATGGGCGTCTACTCGGGACCGTATTAGGTTGATCCCCTGTCTTGCTGCCAACTGCTCAGGATGCGAAGGCACCTGCAAACAAGCCTCGACAAAGCCCGACCACTAATGTAGGCTACTATCCAGGATAGCATGGCCGGGAGTGCCCTGCAATCGGCAATAAAATGGTGAACCTTCTGTCTCATTGATCTGGTCTGGCACACGGCATTACTCCAGCCCGACGCCATCCTGGCGACCTGAATAGAGAGATACCGCTCATGGACGCACGATGAGCGAGAAAAGGCAAAAAAGTATCATTCGGGTCCTTGAGGTCTATTCAGCCCGAAGTGTGAAATGAAATGCGAAGCTCTTGTCGACTTCACTCTCGGCCCATATCTTTCTGTCCATCAGTTCCGTTGGCCCCTTTTTTATAATCAAGCCAAGACGCTGGCAAATGTACATCCTTCTGACTTGGAGAGAACTCAGAAATTATAATCAGTATCAGTCGCCAGCAGTTCATCATAACCCTTGATGATCTGACATTAGCATGCGAAATAATCCACATATATCACAAATTAGAATTTTAATTCCATCAATTCATTTTAACTAATAATCAAATCAAAATCAGTTTACCTCAGCATCTAACAGGAGTGAAAACTTTTGAGATTAAAAGGCCGTTTTTGGTTGCGTGAGAGTTGATCCCATTCCGGAACGGAGGCCCTTATCCTTCGCAAAGATATCCTATTACTAAATCTGATTAAATAGTCTAACATATCTCGAATATATTGGGCAGTCTTCGCTTTTCATACCTCTATTCGAATATAAAACAAATATCTTGATGGTTTGGATGAAACTCAAAATTATGAGGACATTTTGAATGGAAGTCCAAAAACATATATATAAACACAGGATATGCCACTAAGTCTATGTCAGATCTCGCAGAGGCAGATAATAAGTTAGTTGCTATAGAAACGGAATTAGAAAAGAATCATAATGATTGGGAAGCTTGGGCAGCGAAAGCGGACGTATTATGCGCCATGGGGATGTATAAAATGGCGATACGATGCTGCGATAAGTCTTTGGCACTAAACCCAGATAATATATTAACTTTGATTACCAAAAAATTTGCACTAGACAAGCTTGAAAAACATAATAAGCTGCGTGCAGCCATTGCAGAAGCCGTGATTTCTGAGTTCTCTCCAAATCAGAAATCTGAAATAGAAAGAGCCCCATTCTGGCAGACATGGAGCCCGAGAAGTTCCTCACCCCGGCAGAGTTTAATGCTCTTCTGACGGCTGCGAGAGATAATAGGGAGCGGTGCATGTTGCTTCTATTGGCCGGAGCAGGCCTGCGTGTGGGCGAGATGACTCAAATCATTGCAGAGGACATCGATTTTCTCAAAGGATACCTGCATGTCCAGGCTTGCAATGCCAAGTTCAAAAAACCTCGCACAGTAGTCTTGTTGCCACAAGTATTAGATGCAGTCACCAAGCAGCTCGCAGGACGCACTAAGGGGTGGCTGTTCCCAAGCCGTCTGGATTGTCATATCACCTCGCGACAGATCCAAAATATTCTTGATGGTATTGCCACTCGAGCTGGCCTGCAGGAAGTCAAGCGCCTGGATAAAGCGGGCAAGAGCCGACACCGTGTGCATCCTCACCTGCTAAGGCACAGCTTTGCGGTCTGGAGTCTTGATAGCGGCGTGCCAGTGGGCGATCTTCAAGACCAGCTCGGACATTCATCTCTCGCAACCACTGGCATATACCTCAAAGCCAGCCCAAACCACAGGCGCGAGGCATATATGCGGTCAAGTTTATTGAATTTCCTTGCAGGCGAAAGATCTTGAAAAGCAAGCGCCTCTAAATCGAAAGCCATCGTGCAGCTATTGCGTGGCCAGAATGGCGAATCTTCCATTATGTGTATTGAAGCGGGCACGAATTGGCGGCACCCAAAAGGGAAGACTGAGGCAGGCGCGCTGGAGAGCTGGGCTGGGCGGGACTAGATCCCCAGCTTCGGTATGCACGCCAGATACTCTTTTCTTATCTTTTCCATATCATTGTGCAAGTAGATATCTATCGCCTCTTTTCCCACATCGCCCCGCAGCAGAGGGCCAAATGGGTGTAGGCCGAGATGATCTGCTTGTCTCAAGATTGCAGAATGTTTCCTGGGGCGATCCTGAGGTACATAATAAATGCCCGCGGTGAACATCTGAAAACTCGTCCCATTTGCTGCTATTCATTCATCACCGTACCTAATATTCCTCCTGTGTAACAAATGACTCTGCCTTAAATCCTTAGGCTATTGCTTTATTCCATAAATGATCTTGCATCCGCTTTTAAATCTTGATGCGGGTCCCAATAGATCATAGTGCAGTTCCACTTTCGTCTCCATGTATTTGCCCAGTGCAGATCTGATCTTATCAGATTTTGGATCGAACGCCTTGGGATTATCACACATGGATTTATCGATAGGTCGTCCCGCAAGCACCCACAACAGTTTGACTATGGACCTGGCCGGGTAATATGCTAAAGCATCACAAATCCCGGGATGGGGATCAATCGAGTCCGTCACCACAAACCGCCCGTTCGGTTTTAAAGCCCTGTATATCTCCTCGGCAGCTGCCTTATGCTCAAAATGAGAGAATGCCATATTACAGAGTATTGCATCGAACGATTCACTGCGATAAGGCAACGCTTCTGCTGCGCCAACTAAAAAGTCACCGTTGATTTGTTTCTTGGCCTTGGCCAGCATAAAAGGAGTTAGGTCTACACCATGCACCAATACATTCCGTCCTTCCAGCTTCCTGGACACCCAGCCGGTGCCACAGGCCAGATCCAGCACCGTGTTGTGCTCCTTGATCCGAGCCAGCTCAATTATCCTCTTTGATAGCCCTTCAGAGTAGACCACGTAATTCATAAGGTCGTAAGTCTTTGAAATCTTAGTATAGAATTGGGTAATGTTATTCATAGCAGAAACCATCGACGAAATGCCAAATATTAGCATTATAAATATTGTATTATTCTTTTTCAGATTTCCATTTCCCATATACTCAATAGCCTTTTTTGGCCCTGATCCACTCGTCACTGGGGAAGCGTATTCTCTATCCATTGATGTCGGAACGCTACATTAACTAAAGTATCATCTCCAGCATAACTCAACCGGTATCAAATTAGGGAAATCAGTTCATAAATTATGTTATATTTATACAACTTGCATTAATTTTATTTAGATGCTTTTAACATATAATGTTATCTTTTCTATAGCATATATTATTTATGGTATTACTCCGTCATGAATCGTATTTGTGCAATATTTCCCTGAAGGAAGATCAATAATGATTCGAGAGGTAAAGATAAAATGAATCGCAAAATATCATTAGGCGTCACGGCGGGCTTATTTGCTCTCCTGGTAATCTACACGGTTGTTTTGTTGGGCGTCGTTCCTCCACAAGACATATCCTCAAATGCCTCCGCTCAAAGCCTGAATACTAGCAAGGTCACTACATCCTGGAATCTCTCATTCCTCTACAAAGATAAAGACGCTGCAGAGGCTGAATATAACATGCTGAATAAAACCGTGGCGCAGATCAATCAGACCTTTAGGCCCAAATTTACCAATCTGACCGGAGCAGATCTGCGAGATTACATTCAATGCGAAGAGAATTTCTCAAAACGCATGGAGATTCTGACGGTGTATGCCAGTGCTCAGAACAGCCTGAATGTCAGTGATGCGTTCTTTGAGAATCTTCTGTCGGATGTTCAGAACCTATCTGCTAAACATAATAAGGCAATCTCTTTCGCTGATGTAACGCTGAAATCTCTGCCTAAAAATGAATGGGATCGGATGTTTGTTGAGGAGAAGAGATTGGAAAAATTCCGCCCCCACCTGGAGGCAAACTACATGCGTTATGCCGATCACCGTCCCGCAAACGAGACCCAAGCGGCACTGCTTGCCGACATCGCCAACCAGCTCACGAAACTGGACACCAATGCCCAGAAACTGATCACCAATAACGTCACACAGGCCGGAAACATAATTCTTGGTAATGGCAGAGAGCGTGCCATTAACTCTCAGTCGTACTATGAGATCCTCTTTTCCGACAAAGATCGAAACAACCGTAAGAAATGCTACGACAAAAGGTATTATCATCTTTTCAATGAATCTGCTGAGATGGGGAGTCTCTACATTAACAAATCAAAGCTTGATGACAGATATGCTCGGGAGAGAAACTTTTCCGAAGCCTATCAGGCCATGATGTTCAACTACTATCTAAATGCCTCCCAGATAGATGAGATGAATGAAGTATTTAAAGAACGAAGAGGCGATTTCGATGGATATTATGATTACCGCAGGGCTAAACTGGGCCTCGATAATCTGACGCCCTACGACCTGTTCCTGCAGTTGATGAATAACCCAGATGAGAGGTACGAATATACGGACGCCCTAAAGGATATCGAGGCATCTCTTTTCGAGATGGACCCCGCATTCAGGACAATCTTTGCAGAGACCGCCACCAGCAACTCTATCGATGTCTACCCAAACCCGGATCATGGAAAACAGCCCGGCGGATATACCATGAGCATTTATGCCCTGAAGCGACCTGCACTCATATTCTTGAACTACAATGGTTTCATCAATGACAAATATACCTTGGCCCATGAGATGGGTCACGCTACGAATTGGTATCTTAGAGAGCATTCTGTAGACTATTTATATTGCGGAGGCACTGCATACGAGGAGGAGATTCCCTCCACATTCAGCGAGGAATTGTTCGTAGACTATGCCGTCAAGAACTATGACGAAGATACGGCAGTGGCGGTTCTGGCTCGTCAAATCGATTATTATGTCAACTACTTCACGTTGCAGACCATGATCACGGAGTTCGAGCACAAGGCTCACCAACTCATCAGCCGCAAGGATAATGTGAGCGGATCGGATCTGAACCAGCTCTGGACCAGCCTGGATAAGGAGTACCGCAGCCAAAAGATCGATTATTATCCCCAGAGCGAGCCCAAATGGACTTACATGAGCCAAATATATTTCGCGACAGACAATTATTATACTTTCAACTATGCACTATCCAAGGCAATAGCCTTATCGCTATTCAAGAAGTATCAAGAGGACCCGGAAAAGTTCAATAGGAACTATATCGCTTACTTATCGGCAGGCACTACCATGACCCCGCCCGAGAAGCTAAGAAAGTTCTTCGGCCTGGAGATAAACAAGAAGCTCTTCGAGGACGCTATGGATATTGTGAAGCTCAGGGTGAACCAACTGAAGGAGCTGGATAAAGTTGAATCATAGGTTGTCGGCAGTCTCCTGCAGGAGTTCACATCCTGCAGGCGAAGCGTTACAGCCCAAGGTTGCAGTTTCTTTGTTTCCTGGAGATGAGGTTAAGGAGGTTATATCCTTAACCCCCTTGCTCCGACGTTATTGACAGGTCTACCTTGCCTTAACCAGCGATTTGGCAATTCTAGGTCGAGCCACAGCAAATGTAAGTATCATGACCGCAATTAGGCTGGCCGAAACAATATATGAAGGCAGAACGCCATACCGATCTATCATCATGCCGGACAAAGCCGCAAAGGTGACGCCCGATCCTGCCGAGATCCAGCCAGTGGCCGCAGATAAGGAGCCGCGCATCTCATCCGGCGCATCGGAAAGTAATACGGATATTCCAGTCTCCGCAAAACATTCTGAAAATTTAGCCAGAGAATAGAGTCCGACCAACATAGCGAAAGACCAGGCAAAAGGCATTAAGAGGACCATAACGGCCATGAAACCATACCCAGCATAAGTGACCTTATACCTACCTATGGAATCGCATAAGTTTCCGCTAAGCTTTGTGGATATGGCAACCATAAGGCTTACGAACGACGAGCCCATCCTTATCATTGATTCGTCTGCACCCAGATTATGGCCGATATACATCCAGTACGGGGCATAAAAGAACACGGTTGCGTCCACCAATATCGCAATAATGATATAAAATGCCACAAAGGTACTGTGTTCTTTGAAGATGGAAAAGACATGCACTTTTTTCGGTACTCTGTCTGAAATCCCCAAGCTCAAAGGAAACAGCAGCATGCTCAAGACCGCACCAATGATGCAAAGCCATTTAAAGCCGAAATTGGAGATAATATACATTCCGAACAATGGCCCGAATATCGCAGCTGCCCAGGGAGCGGCGGAAAAAGTGCCAATATCCGCACCACGGGCATCGGAGTTTCTTGAGATCCAGAGATATCCAAGCATTATAACGAACGGATTTAAAAGCCCGAATATCGCAACCGTGGCGATCGATACAAAGGGAGTAATTGCGGACGCAGCAAGAATTCCAAAGGGAATTATACGAAGGATCATTCCCATGGATATCAGTTTACCCAGTGAAGTCCGATCTCCGATTATGCCCAGAGGCGCCCCGATCATCGTTCCGGTCAGTCCGGCAATCGTGACCAGAACGCCGAGCAGCCAGGTCGGTGAATTTTCATCGAGCATATTCACGGCCAGAGTAGGGGTGATCGAGGTGTATGTGAACCAGGTGACAAAAGATAATAAACTCAGCGTGTAGACCGTTTTCTTGGTAGGATCCATCCCCATGACAGTTTTCGATCTCTGTCCCAGATTCGACGGAATTTTAAACATGATTCGCTGTTCATTCCGCCATTTTGTTCTTCATTACCTTCCAGCAGGTGGGATCTTCCGCGTAAAAGTCACCATGATGGATTAAGGCCAAAGCTCTGCAATGGCCGCCGCATATATTTCTATCAGAGCATCTTCCGCATGTCCCCTTGAGGTTGTCTGGATTAAAGGAACGAAACTCCTCCATGACGGGAGAGTTTCTCCATATGTCTGCGAACGTCTCAACTCTCAGGTCTCCAGCTTTCATGGTCAATACCTCGCAGGGAGTAACTATTCCGTTCGGCTTGATAACGCAAGTCGTTCTTGCGCACTGGCATAGCCTTTCGTTGTGCTCCCTGAATGGCTGGAAGGAGTCACGTCCAAAAAATCCGCAATGATCGTACCTGATGCCTATGTCCTTCTTATATAATTCCATTAAGCGCTGCATTTCCGAGTTTAGACTAATAATTTCATTTGAATTTAAATTAAGCTGGCCATCTATTGCTCGGCCTGATGCCCAGACCCGCATCATATTGAACTCGTCGACGCCCAGACCTGCTGAAAGTTTTAAGACCTCTTCTATCTCGCGAATGTTCTTTTTGGTTACCGTCATTCGGGCGTGAACGCAGATATCATGTTCCTTCAGGCACTTTATTCCCTGGACGACACTATCAAAGGCGCCGATTAACCCCTTTTGGTAATCGTGCGTTTCCTTCAAGCCATCCAGGCTTACCTGTACGTGTGCAACCTCTGCCTCTTTTAAAATTGAGGCAATATTCTCATTGATAATTGTGCCATTGGAGGCCACCGAGATGATGAAATCCATTTTATGTGCCTCCTTTATAATATCTGCGAAATCCGGCCTCATCATAGGTTCGCCGCCTGTGAATTCTATCCGAAACACTCCGGCATCATAAAGGCTTTTTAAGACGCCATGGATCTCGTCTTTAGTCAATTCATCCTCAAATGCCCTGCCGGAGTCATTAAAGCAATATAAGCAATTGAGGTTACATGCATTTGTCAGCTCCCAGCTGACTATCATGGGATAGTAATTTTCATTTGACATTAACTAACATACCCCTTGGTTTTCAGTATTTGGATGATGTCTTCAACATCGCTTTTTGCGTCATCCATTCCAATGTCAAATTCTTGAGCGTATAATTCCTGGATATCTTCTACCGTCCTCCCATCGCAGATATCCCAGATGAATTTGGCAGTGGAGTTAAATTCAAGAAGCATTCCAGTATCAAGAGAAAAAAGAATGAGATGTGACGCGGTATCACGTCTCTTAATATTGGAGCATTTATGGATCGTTTCTTTGGTATCCATGCCTAAAATCCTCCACTATGGCCGTGTGAAATTGTGCAGCCGAACTTGGCGGCGAAAGAAATATCCGTGACAGAAGGCTTGATGTATTTCTTATCCATATTCCGTATCCTCCTTTTTTCCTGGGTATTTGTTAAGCGCCCCTCCTCGGCGCTATCTGCGTGCCTTTCGCTTTTCAGTATTCGATTCATTCTTATGTCGTCTGCTTCCAGCCAACATAACCGGGACCACGCTGGCAAAACCAACGATATTATTTTCATCCATGACCTTGCTCTCCGTTGGCAATATTGACTTTTTTGAGGACCTGCTGAGGCTATTTTAGTGTCTCTCGCGGTACTATTCATCATACTATTAGTAGTCCATTTCTCACTAAGTATTACTAATATATATAGCTTTTTCAGTGTAGATGATTTTTATGAAGATATGCAAAAGTTTGATACATATATATTAATCGATCTTGTTACGAAATCATGACTATCAAATCTGTTTCATGATTTATTAAGAACAAAGTCAAATATAATAAGTGGTACAATAATAACATTATATTAAAAAAATTATAGAATTAATCTGAATTTATCATATTTTTATTGAAATACAGGATCTAAATTCTTACCATAATAGAAACAATTATTACTATAGACACTATAAGCCTGTTCAGCTAACGAATGCGAATATAAAACGAATTCAAGGTTGTAGGAGGTATTGAATTTGAATAAATTAAAAATAAGAAGCCTGCTCGCTTTCGGCTTTTTGCTGTTGATTTTGGCAACAAGCATAATGGCCGTGAGCGCCGCAGATCCTGTAACATTGAAAGCCGGTCTCTGTAGCAGAGAATTTAAAACTATGAACGCTCTCGTGCGTCCCTGGTATGAAAATGCCAACGAGTTCTATGGTACTACGCACGTAGGCCTTGCAGCATTCGATTCGGACCTTACGCCCATTCCTCTTCTCGCGAGCAAATGGGAAATTGCATCAGATGGCAAATCCATCAAGTTTTATCTGGCAAAAAATGCAACCTGGCATGACGGGAAGCCTTTAACCTCGGATGATGTAAAATTCACTTATGAATATTGGCGCGACAAACACCTATATCGGGAAGGTATGTGGCTCAATCAGTACCTGGATAAGGTCGATGTTCTGGACGATTACACCGGCCAGATTTTCCTGAAAGAGCCATACTCTTATTATGTGATAAAAGCCCTCTTCCCAACTGTATACATAGTCCCAAAGCATGTATGGGAGAAGGTAGACGATCCCAAGAAGTATGAAGAGATGGATGCCATGATCGGGTCGGGACCTTTCGTATTCGAGAAATATGACAAAGATGCCGACACAGCCTACCTCAAAGCCAATTTGGACTACTTCAAAGGGAAGCCCGCCATCGATAGGATCGAATGGAAGCACTTCCGCACTATGGACAGCATGCTGCTTGCTCTCAAGAAAGGAGAAATTGATGTCATCCTTGATGATGTACTTCCCGAAGGCGTTCTTGCGCCCTCGCTTCTCGGGGAGAAGGGAGTCACATTAGATGTTGGGCCCAATCAGGGATTGGAGTATCTCATATTCAACTACAGAAAATATCCCATGAATGTAACGGACTTCAGAAAGGCGGTCTCTTACGCCATTGACTATCAATCTCTTGTGGATGCGGCACAGGCCGGTTATGGAGAAGTTCCGGGAGAAGGTCTCATTCCGTCGTCTGTTGCAGAGTATAACCCAGACATTCCCATGCTGGAATATAATATCTCCAAGGCCAATGAGATTCTTGACTCCTTGAAGTTTATCGATACCGACGGAAATGGAATAAGAAACCTGCCCAACGGAGCGGATCTGAGGATTGAGCTGTTTGCATGGCCGAGTGAGCCAAAAGACGAGAGAATCGCGGAGATGATAAGCTACGGGCTCACGAAAGTCGGAATTGATGCCGAGCCGCTCATAACCGAGGACGCCACAGCCCAAAAAATCGCTTACGAAAACAAGAGCTTCGACATGAGGGTGGAAAGCCACGATCCCTACATGACGGCGTTATCCTTCGGACTCATAGACCTGGTGCCTGTCCAATATGGTACCTGGGACGATCCGAAGCTGATGGAGCTATACAATCGCACCATGTCTGCCAAGAGCCAAAAAGAGCTGAAAAGCGCCGCCTTTGACCTGCAGGATTATTATGCCAAAGAGATGCCCGCCATCGCTTTGATTTGGCAGAAATCCATCTACCCCTATCGCAGCGATAGTTTTGAAGGCTGGATACCTCTGCAGGGATATGGGCTCACCAGCTATGAGTCCTGGTTTAACATAAAGCCGGTGGGAAAATAAAGCCATAATTGCCCACCTATTTTTTATTTTTCCTATTATTTTAGCGTTACATAAGTTCCAAAAGAAAGGAGCCATTTGACTATGATTGACTGGAATTGTGTCTGGAAGGATGCGTTCCTTGCATCCCGGCTGGCAAACGATAACTACTACGATCATGAAGAACGAGCCAGGAGCTATGATGCGTCCGAGAACATCTGGACCGATGGAAAAAAGAGAGCTGCATCTTTGAATGCGGACCCTTCCTGGTCGGTGCTGGACATCGGGTCGGGCCCGGGAATTTTAGCGATTCCCCTGGCTCACCGAGTGAGAAGGATTACGGCCATTGAGCCGTCACTGCCTATGACACGCTGCCTGAAGAAGCACCTGGCGGAAGAGAAGCTCTCCAATGTGAGAATTATCAACTCCCGTTGGGAGGATGTATCGGCTGGGGACTTGGAGGCACATGATCTGGTTATTGCTTCCTATTCCTTGAACTTCGAAGACATCCGGGAGGCTTTGCTCAAGATGAATCATCTGGCAAAGAAAAGGGTCATCCTTTACTGGTTTGCCGGAACCACCAACTGGGAGCATATCCGCATGGATCTGTTTCCCCAAATCCACGGTTATGAGTTGAAGAACATTCCCAAGTGCAATGTTCTCTACAACCTCCTGTATGATCTGGGGCTTTATCCCGATATTGAAGTACTGCAAGAAACCTCTTTTCCTAAAGAGTACTTGGATTATGGTAAGGCCTTATTCTATCTCAAGAGCACTCTCAACGTATCCGATGAAGATCAGGATGAACTGCTGCGCAAATACATCGAAGAACGCTGGCGAAGAAATGACGGCAGCCTGTTCATGGATGATAAAACAATCTACGCGAAGATCTCCTGGAGGCCGGAGAAAATCGGGAAATGATGCAACACGAAATTTGACCAAATCTAGTTTCTGACAATCCGGCAATTCCTCTAACAGATACGATCCTCGACCGAAAAGAAACTTAGAGACCGAAAACATGGCAAGATCCACTAAGACCGATCTTGCCTCCTCATTCATTTTCATGCGTCTTCGGTTAAGACCACAATCCCTCCCTAAACCGTTCCCTATTGACATGTGGATCAAGTGCCTCACTTGAATATACATTTAAGACTGTTGAGAAATCTTGTTCAATTCCTAGATATTCCAA
>Ga0209340_1002224_pt1 | contig 11717 bp, 9 predicted proteins | sample EPASupsiteSAE323_FD_187266 | JGI IMG/M metagenome (GOLD analysis project Ga0209340, IMG submission 187266) | Bioremediated contaminated groundwater from EPA Superfund site, New Mexico - Sample SAE3-23 (SPAdes) (version 2) | ecosystem: Environmental > Aquatic > Deep subsurface > Groundwater >... | reverse complement strand
TGTTTCCATTGGACGGCGTTTCCAGGATCCACTGGCTGAACTGGTAAAAATCGATCCAAAATCCATCGGAGTAGGGCAGTACCAGCACGATGTGAACCAGAGCCTCCTGAAATCTAAACTGGATGATGTGGTGGGGTCCGTGGTAAACCGGGTGGGTGTGGAACTGAATACAGCCTCATATCACCTCTTAAAGTATGTTTCCGGTATTGGTGCAACACTGGCAAAGAATATCGTAGAATACAGAAATACTCACGGGATGTTTAAGAAACGTGAAGATATTAAAAACGTCCGTATGTTTGGTGCGCGTGCTTTCCAGCAGAGTGCAGGGTTTTTAAGGCTTCGAAACGGAGAAAATCCGCTTGATACAACCGGTATTCACCCGGAATCCTATTTCATTGTGGAGAAGATGTGTGATGAAACAGGTGTTCCTATTCTCCAGCTTATCCGTAACCGCTCGAAGATTTCAGTTATAAAACCGGATCAATATGTAACCGATGATTTCGGACTTCCTACGATTAACGATATATTGAAAGAATTGGAAACCCCTGGACGAGACCCGCGTGAAGATTTTGAAGTTTTCGAGTTTGATGAAGCTGTTGAGAAGATCGATGATTTGCAGGTCGGGATGGTTTTAAAAGGAGTTGTGACCAATGTCACCAAATTCGGTGCATTTGTGGATATCGGTGTGCACCAGGATGGATTGGTTCATATATCCGAACTGTCCAACGACTATGTAACCAACCCGGAACAGGTCATCCATGTGGAAGACAAAGTAAAAGTGAAAGTAATCAGCGTGGATGCTCCTCTCAAGAGGATTCAATTAAGTATAAAGGCATTGCAGGAACCTTCCCAACCGAAACCGAAAGCCCCCTTTAAAAAGGATAATAAAGATAACAGGGATAACAAAGATAACCGGAATGCAAAAGGAAACCGGGATCAACGCGACAACAAGGAAAATAGAAGCAACGCCCCCTATAAAGGTAATCGAGATGGTAATAGACCGAAGGTTCAGATGTCTGAGAAAGACCGGACGGATATGTTACTTCAGGGGCTTAAAGCGAAATGGGGTGCTAAATAGAATTTTAATAGAATTGTTCTCAGTAGGGGCCAGGCATGCCTGGCCCCTGCAATACTTTTACGCAATACTATTTTTGAAACGGACTACTGGTATCATGGAAAAATGAGATCCATGATTGCTCAGATGGTGCAAGAGCGAATCGAGATGTAACTGAAGGGTTTATTTTTCTTTTTCGATTTCTACGTTAATCGCCTGGGGGCCTTTTTTGCCTTCAGTGATTTCAAAAGTAACAGATTGTCCTTCTTTAAGGGCTTTGAATCCAGCCGTATTAATACTGGAATAATGAACAAATACATCGTCACCGTCAGGTGTACTGATGAAACCGAAACCTTTTTTGGTATCAAACCATTTAACGTTACCTTTAAGCATATCCAAATTCCTATTGATTAAATTTTTATCTTAAACCGTACCATAAAGAGATAATAAAAGTCAAGAGGAGAAAAAAGAAAAAGAGTAAAAAAAAAGCCCCCCCGGTTTCGGGAGGGCTTTTCTAGGAAATTTGAGATTGGGTCTGTTATCATTTAAATAAAAATGATGCGAATCGGCATTTTAATCGATATTTAAGCGGTCCGCTTAAAATGAATCGGGGTATACCCGGTAAACTTCTTAAAGAGAGTATTAAAATAATGCCGGTTGACAAAACCCATACTTTCGCATACATCGTTGACAGTCATCTCCTTGTGATTTTCGAGGAGTTCGATGCATTTTTCAATTTTGAGTTTCTGCATGAAGTGGCAAAAACTGTTTTTCTGTTCTTGTTTGAATGTACGGGATATATAACTTTTGTTCAAATTAAGGCGCGCTGATAAAAGTTTTAATGAGATATTGGAGAGTTCATCGGCAGGGAGTTTTTCCAGGTAGTCGAGGATTCTTTCGGAGATCATCGGGGAAGAATGAGCGGATTTGGAGATTCCTTTTTCCAGTTTCACCTGCCCGATATAATCGGAGATATTAATACCTTTTTGCTGCCGGAACTTCCTTGAGATGTAACTTCGGTTACACCCGATTTCCTGGGCTAGTTTTTCAACAGTCAGGTCGTTTACATCCCAGTCGTCCAAACCCAGGACAAATGTTTCGACCTTTTCGCAGACAAACATTTTCTTTAAAAATTGTTGCTCTTTCATTATAATTCTCTTAAAATAGTTCTTTTCAACAACATTGACCATTTTTTATTCTATCCCCGGCAGTAGGATATTTTAAAAATGGTATACAAGAATTATTGTTGATTTTTGTCTTTTTGTAAATCCACCAAAAGTTGTAAAAATGGGTGGAAAAATGATCCTGGTATTTTGTACAACTATAGTTGTAGGAAATGGTCTCTACAACGTGCGGTGGGTGGAATTATTTTAAATAACTTGATTTTTTGCTCTATAACGTGTAAAATTCTTTCTGTTCAGAGTAAATAATACTTTAATTCAATCAATAATATTTGATTCAGGTGGTGTAATAATGGCTCAGGTCCAGATACTGGTAGTTGAAGATAGTAAGATGTTTGCCAATGTGATTGTTAATGAGATTAATTCCCGGTTGGGTTTTCATTGTATAATTGCAACCACACTGGAAGAAACACGGCGTCAGGTGGAAGAGAATGAATCCGGATTCTTCCTTGCTGTGCTTGATTTAAATCTCCCCGATGCCCATGATGAAGAAATAGTAGACTATGTTGTATCGAAAGGGATACCTGCGATTGTATTTACAGGTAATTTCGGAGATGATATCCGCGAACGAATTTTATCCAAAGATGTTGTTGATTATGTTCTCAAAGAAGGAATCCAGGACGTGGATTACCTGGTCAGAACAATTCACCGTATCTATAAAAACCAGTATATAAAGCTCCTGGTCGTAGATGATTCGAGTGTAACTCGGATGATGTTAAAATCACTCCTTACTATCCAGAAATTCCAGGTAATGGAAGCATCCAATGGTATAGATGGTCTTCAGGTATTAAAACAAAACCCGGATATCAAACTGGTAATCACGGATTATAATATGCCTGAAATGGATGGATTCCAATTAGTTTCGGCAATCCGAAAAAAGCATAATTCCGACCGCCTGGCAATTATTGGGATTTCAGCTCATGGATCAGGGATTCTTTCTGCCAAGTTCCTTAAAAAGGGAGCGAATGATTTCGTAAATAAACCGTTTGCCAAAGAGGAGCTTTATTGTCGCGTGAACCACAATATCGAAATGCTTGAATATATTGAAGCTATCCAGGATGCATCCAATAAGGATTATTTGACCGGTTTGTATAACCGGCGTTATTTCTTTGACCTGGGGAGGAAGATTTTTGAAAATGCCAAACGTGGAATTCTTGATATAGTTATTGCAATGTTTGACATTGATTATTTCAAAAAAATCAATGATACATTCGGCCATGAAGCGGGGGATGTTGCATTAAAAAAAATGGCTGCAATGATTTGCGATAATTTTCGAAAAGCAGACGTGGTTTGCAGGTTCGGAGGAGAAGAGTTCTGTGTCCTGGCAACAAACATGAAAAAAGAAAAGATGTTTGAGTTTTTTGATGATTTGCGCCTGCGAATTTCCGATAATATAATCCAATTACCTATTTCAGGGGGACAAAAAAAGGATATCTCGATCACGGTTTCAGTCGGGGTAACTTCTGTTATCGGTAATTCCCTGGAAGCGATGGTCAATGCAGCGGATGAATTACTTTATAAAGCCAAACAAAGCGGTCGTAATTGTGTGGTCTTTGAATAAGGAGGTTTATTATGAGTCATGTTATAGCTGAAGTTTCGATTGTTCCACTGGGAACAGCGACTCCCTCATTAAGTTCTTATGTAGCTGATGTAGAAAAAGTTCTTGAAAAGCATTCTCGTGTTAAAAGCATGTTGGCACCGATGGGTACTGTCCTTGAAGGAGAATTGGATGACATTTTGTCTGCGGTCAGGGAGATGCACGAGGCTCCTTTTCTGAAAGGTGCACTCCGTGTATCCACTCGCATTTCGATCGATGATCGCAGGGATAAAAAACTTTCGATGCTAGGGAAAATCAAAGCTGTAGAAGAAAAATTAAAATAATGAACAGGATATAAAATTTAATGAGTCTGTCAGATTGGATTTACAGGTAGTTAAGATGGGTTTGATTTTTCAATTTTTAATTTAGTTTTTTCAAACAATTCATTGTTGATCGAAACTCTGTTTAACACTGCCGGGAGTGTAAGGGAAAGCATTTCAATGTGTCCCTGTTTTAAAAGTAGTGCACTTACCTAAGTTGCATAGGCACCGTAATACTCACTATATTTTCAACTCTTTCTAATTCTATTTTAATTTGATGATCTGCTGTTTTGGGATAACAGGTATTGCTTTTTTTTTTCGGATATGGTATGAATGAAGATTAAAATTGCAGAATAAGGAAAATAAATGAAACTAAGACTGCTGACTTATAATCTTGCAATGCTCCCATCACCCTCAGGGAAAGGGAAAAAAACAAGAGCGGAAGCTTTTATACGGGAAGTATTTCAACAGGCTCCACAGTTTGATATTATCTGTCTCCAGGAGATATTCGATGAAAATATCCGTGAATACTTGAAAAAGAATCTCGAAAGCGATTATCCATACATCATTGAGAAATCAAGCGATCATGATGTTTTTAACCAGGACAGTGGAATTTTTCTGGCTTCCAAACTGGAAATTAAACGTCACATATTCTGCGAATTCACTGCCAAAAAATGCCTGACCTCGGATGCTTTCGCTGATAAAGGTATATTGGTTACCTGTTTCGAATTGGAAACCGATAATATACGACGAATGCTTCACGTTTATTCTGCTCATCTTCAATCGACTGAGTCATATTATCAAACCCGTGCCAAACAACTTTCCCAACTGCGAGATGTCATAGAGAAAGCCCTGGAAGCTGAAATTAAGCGAACCCCTGCTAACCATTTGTATGCAGTATTGGTGGGAGATTTTAACGTGATAGGTGAATCACAGGAATATTTGAAGATGATATCCCGGCTGGGGCATCCGAAAGACTTATTTCGCATTAAAAATCCAACAAATAAGGGGTATACCTGGAATAGTCAGGAGAACCGGTTTATCCACTTGAATGACAAAAAAGACCATGATCTTCAACGATTGGATTATGCCATGGTTTACGATCATATCCCTTACTCAGAAGATTCACACGATATAATTGAAATAGGAAAAATCGGTTGCGATTCCTGCAATCTTTTCTCTCCCAGATTAACAATACAGGATGAAGTACTTCCTTCGGGATGTGATATCTCTGATCACTACGGGCTTGATACAGTTATTGATATCCAATAACCTGAAATCTTTTACTGTTTATAAATAATTTAGATAAAAGAAGTTATTTGAATAGGTAGTACACAGCACTCATTTTCAAGAAGGTATAGGGCGGGTGAAGCGGCATTGGGGGTAATTGGTGCATCCGTAGAAGGAACCGTATTTTCCTTTTCGTTGTTTGAGGAGTCCTCCACATTCGGGGCAGACGTCTTTGCCTTCGATATTGGGATCATTTGCAGCGTTTCGTGGGTCAGGGCCTATATTCCGGGTATATTTGCAATTGGGATAATCGGAACATCCGAAAAATGAACCGAATTTTCCTTTCTTTTGTTTCAGGGGGCTTCCACACAGAGGGCATGCTTCTTCGTATTCAATAGGAGTATCGGAAGAAGAGTGTGAGAGTTTAGTTACGCTTGAAATATAATTCATACCGGGTCTAACGGATTCGTGGGGATTTTCACAGATGGGGTTATAGCCGCACCAGCCACAGAGAGTGGATGGTTTTGTCACGAATTCTGAAGGAGGAGTATTGCGAATGATGCGTATTTCTTCGAGGAGTTCTTCTTTTATTCGTCTGGCATCTTTTCGGGGAATAGAAACAGCAATAGTACGTCCTTCTCTGAGGTCTTCATAGCATATTTCAATTTCGGCATCGATATTGTGGTGAAAGATATACATGGCATAAGAAGGAAGTTGAAGTGTATCGAGCGGATGATCGACTTTACCGGTTTTGTAATCGGTAATGCGGATGGTTCCGTCGTTTTTTTTGGCAATACGATCGATAACGCCCCGGTATATAGTATTTTCTGCGAGTTCAAGTTCGAAACGGTGTTCGAGGTAGAGGGTGATAGTGTCGTCTGAGGGGAAGATTTCTTTCATGTATTTAAGTAGGAAGTTCCTGCCATCGTTGTAATAGTCTTCTTTGGAGCGGTCATCTTTTACTATTTTAATAGAATTGAAGTCACCTTTTCGCCAGGCTTCATTGTATTTATCGAGGGTATTTTCGAGTGAAGGTTCAAGGTTGAGGCTGCGCTGGGTATAAGCCCATTCGAGGGCTTCATGTACGCTGCTTCCCATGTGTGCTTCGATCCCGGAAAATGCTTCCGTTAGTTTTTTTATGTATTTGTATTCAAACGCTTTAGGGCAGGATTTGAAAAGCGATAATCCCGAAAAACTAAAACTGGTTAATGATTCATTCATCAGGCCTCCGAAATATCCGCCGGGTTGTCCTGGATTAATAGGACATGTATTAAATTTATTCCTTGAGATTTCGAAACGAATAACAAATGATATCAAAAATGTGAATCAAATGCAAATGGTTTTTGGAGCAATTCTTTTTTGAAACTGTAATTTGGAATAAAATTCAGAATTTTTTCTCTTCGGGCTTGATTTCTAAATCTATTTTGTATAGTATTAATAATGCAAGGAGGCAATAATGAAAAAGTATATGTTATTGGTGTTATCAATAATTATTGTGATGCTGTTGGCAGCAAATACCTCATGTAGGAAAATGACTCTGGATGATTTTACATGGACGAAACTTGAAGGAAGCGGTACATACTCATCTCAAACCAATGAAAGTACTATCAAACTCTATGGGGTCATCCAGCTCAATCAGCCAAATATTGCGGATACGCCTTTGACTGGTACAATTGAATCATGGTCGTTCGGTATGGGAGAAAACGCAAATATTACGCTTGTTATCAGTAAAACGACCTACAGTCTTATCCTGGGGGAAACGGCATTGGTTACTACCAGTAATTCTTCGTCTTCAGAATTATGGGTTCGAATTGAGACGCTTACACCGATAAAAGGTGATATTTTCAACGGTAAAACGCCGGATACGCTTCAATTAGCTATCTCGATTACAGATAATAAAAATAATATCTATAACGAAGCCGCCCAGGCAACGTTCACCTGCCAGAGAAATTAGTATTACCCCTGATTATCGGAGTACAATCTAAACCGATGAAACGTCAACCCATTCCTTTTACTGCAAAATTGGCTCTTATCTTTGCATGCTTCTTTTGGGCAGCATCGTTCATTGCATCAAAAACTGCATTAAAAATAATTCCACCACTAACATTGGTAACTCTCCGTTTGATTATTTCTTCTGTATGTTTCCTGGGGTGGATTTTATACAAAAAACAGGAGATGCCTTTCCATGGCAAAGCATGGATGGGAAAGTTATTTATTTTAAGTTTATTCGGGACAGGGCTTCATTATGGCATTCAGACCATCGGTATTACCTATACTACGGCATCGAATGCGTCATTATATGCGGCAACAGGACCTATATCCATTGCTTTGATCGGAGCTGTACTGCTGGGCGAACGCATTACACTTAAAAAAGCATTGGGAATTGGTCTCGCACTTGTCGGAGTTCTGGTTGTCCAGGGAATAGGAATAATGAAACCCCTGGATTTCAAAGGACATTTATTGGGCGATATCCTGGTTTTTGCAAGTATTTTCATGTGGGGAATTTTTACTGTCTGGGGAAAGGGTATGATCCGGAGTATGAATGCAGTGAGCTTAACTGCGATCGTTACATTCATGGGGACACTATATATGCTGCCGGTTGGGTTCGTGGAATCTCGCTCCAGGTCATTCTCTCTTGCGTCGATTTCAGTTGAAGCCTGGGTTTCAGTTTTTTTCCTGGGAATTACCTGCTCATTTCTTGCCACTCTTCTTTATTTTCACGCTCTTGAACGTTCCGAATCTCAGAAAGTAGGTGTTTATCTCTATACTATTCCTCCGATGAGTTATATCCTCTCGGTTCTTTTCCTGGGGGAAGCAATCGGGCTAAATCTTATCATCGGCTCTCTGGTGGTATTGACCGGTGTCTATATTACAGAAAAAGGATAAAAAAAAATAAAATAACTTGCCGAAGTTTTTTTTTTATGATATTATGGCTTCTATGACCGCAAATAGCAAGAACAACCAGTACTTAAAAGGCAGCGCGTTGCTTTCGACGTATACTTTTATTATCATGGTCGTTGCAACGCTGACAGTGCTGGCCTTGCTGCTGATTTTCCTGGGGAAATTAAGTGAGAAAAAACACTTTCAGCGACAGGAAAAAATCACAACTCAACTGGCTGAAAAAGTTGATAAAATTGTTTCCAAAACCCATGAAATTTCCAGGACATTATCGAAAAATCCTTATATTATAAACCGGTTCTTGAACATTCCATCTCCAGGAACAAAAGATGAAGAAAACCGGGAGATCGATATTTCATTGAATTCGATTCAAATCGTCACAGGAGCGGAGGTAGTCTTTCTGCTGGATCATGAAGGTCTGATTATTTCTTCTACAACGTATGATGGGGTTCATACTTTAGTCGGTACTCGAGCCCCTCTCCGACCGTACTTCCTTGAAGCCATCAACGGGAAAACATTTATTTATGGAGCGTTAGGATATACCACTCATATACGCGGACTCTATTTTAGTTGTCCTGTTTATTCAGAATCCCAATCCAATCAAACTCCGAAACCCATTGGAGTTGCTGTCATCAAACTGGGGGTAGAATTCCTGGACCGGATTTTTCAATCTTCTAACCTGAAATCGGGTATTGTTTTGGAGGAAGGAGTTATCTTTTCATCAAACCCGAGTGAATGGCTTTATAAACTCACAACGCCTCTTTCGGAAGAACGGTTACTGGAGATCAGGAACTCCCGGCAATTCGCTGATAAGAAACTTTCACCTCTCCCTTTCTCCCTGGATCACAAACGGGTAAAAATCGGAGATCAATATGTCGGAGTTGTCAAAAAAACAATTTCCATCCCGAATTGGTATGTTTATACAGTGGATCCCATTTATGGAGAATACCCTGTTTCATTTGCGATATTAGGAACAATAGCTATACTTGTTCTTGCCTTTATGGTTGGTTTGAACCTCGTGAACCTTCACAAAAAACGGATATCCGAATCTGAAAAAAAGAAAGCGGAAGAGGAAATTATCAAGCAAAATGAATTCCTGATAACCGTTTTGGATTCCCTGGCTTACCCTTTCTTTATTATCAACCTGGGAGATTATTCTATCGCAATGTCCAATAAAACTGCCAGAGAGGAACATTTTTCCCCGATGTCCATCCCGCAAAAACCTTCATCGGAAAATACACACCCATGCAAAGAAATAAACGGCGTTTCGATTTGCCCGATTGAAAAAATAAAAGAAACCCGAAAGCCTTTAATTGTGAATTATTCTACTCCTCCCGCAGAAGGCCCGGAAAAAAATTACGAAATCCATATTTATCCCCTCTTTGATGGGAATGGCAACCTGACACAGATTATCGAATATGCGATCGATATTTCTTCTCGCAAGAAAATGGAAGATGAATTATTAAACTCACGTCAACTCGAATCAATAGGTATACTGGCCGGAGGAATTGCGCATGATTTCAACAATTTACTTTCCGTGATTATCGGAAATATCACACTTGTGAAAGATGAAATTCCACCGGAAGAAAAAAACTTTACGTTCCTAACTCACGCTGAAGAGTCTGCAATAAAAGCTGCGGACCTGGCACAAAAACTGACTACATTTTCAAGAGGAGGATGGCTTGAAAAACGCGAACTCTCTTTCGGCTTGATTATTAAACACCTGATTGAATTCAATGAACTCAAAGTCGAACAGCCTGTCTCACTGGAAACCAATATCCCGAAAGACCTGTTCCCGGTAAATGGAGACCTTCAACGGCTAAAACAGGTAATTACAAACCTTGTACAGAATGCATTGGAATCCCTGGAATCGATCTCAAGCCCCGATCGCCTGACAATCCGAATCGAGGCAATGAATATCCTTTCTCCTTCAATTGAAATCCCCGGGTTCGAAAATCTTCCTCATCAAAAACACAACCGCTACGTCAAAGTTTCAATTGTTGATAAAGGAAGAGGAATTCCAAGGGAAAACTTACGAAAAGTATTTGATCCGTATTTTACCACCAAAAGAGTCGGAGACCAGAAAGGGATGGGATTGGGGCTGACTCTTTGTTACTCTATTATTAAGAAGCATGAAGGGTATTTGAATCTTCAATCGGAAGCGGATAAAGGAACGCGGGTAGATATTTATCTCCCGGTATTTATCGCCAGCGGACGTGGAAAATGATTGACTGCCTGTGTTCCTGAAATATTAACCGCCCCAAGAATTAATCCCTTACTACCGATAAAATAAATTCCATCCACACTATGAATTAGACTTGAATCCAGGTTCTCTCCATGAATATATCGTTCCGCTATTTCCTGCGGAATATCGATAACCGCTTCATCCCGGACCAGTTGAACACATCCGTACATTATGGAATTTCCACGCCGCTTATCAATTAACGGTGCTCCAACCTGGAAAGCTTCATTTACTATGACAGCGGGGATTCGTTCATACGAAAAATAAGAGATAATCCCGTTTTTTTCAAAGAAAAAACCACCCGGTTCATCTCTAACCGGGAAAGGAAGTGGAAAACCGATTCGCGTTGTTTTTGGGTATACATATTTCAATTCCGATTCGGAGTTCGAGGAGCCGGAAGAAGAATCCTGACCGGATAATGAAAGAGAAGGTTTTTGCAGGATTGACACAAAGGCGCCTGCCCCCTTTTCCCTGTGTGGAAAAATTCTCCGCGAACACGCCAGTACATTTTCGTCTGTTGAGATAGCAGGGGACACTTTTAAAAGAGGAGGAAGGGGAATAGGAATCATTCCTTTTTTAAAAAGTAATTCGACCTGCTCTTCGTTTTCTTCCCTGGCAAACGTGCAGGTGGAATAAACAATATATCCGCCGGGACGAAGTAAACGCACGGCATCTTCCAGGATCGTTTCCTGGCGCAATGCACAGAAACGTACATTCTTTTCCGACCACTCATCGAGCGAATGTTTTCGCTTTTGAAATAAACCTTCACCTGAGCAGGGAGCATCCACAACTACTATATCGAAAAAACCGGGTAAGTGTTTCGCCAGGAAACCGGTTTGAAGAGAAGTGACAATAACATTATTAAGACGGTGGCGGTTTATATTCCAGACCAGGCTGTCTAAACGGCTTCGGGTCACTTCATTGGCGACCAGGTAACCGTCTTCGATTAATTCAGCGGCTTGAGTTGCTTTTCCCCCGGGTGCAGCAGCCAGGTCAAGGACTTTCTTTCCTTTGAAGTCGATAACCTGTGAAGCGGCAGAAATCGCCAGCATGGCGCTCGCTTCCTGGATATAATACATCCCCGCAGCATATTCGAGAGTTCGTGAAGGCAATATGCCGGATTCCCAATATATCCCGTAAGGTTCACACCAGGGAACACTTTCTCCGGGTAAAGCTATATTATCGTTTTGATTTTTAAACCGGGTACGATTGTATCGAACGGACTTTGGTGAAAAATGTGATAGTGCGTCCATCA
>Ga0209340_1002222_pt1 | contig 11724 bp, 10 predicted proteins | sample EPASupsiteSAE323_FD_187266 | JGI IMG/M metagenome (GOLD analysis project Ga0209340, IMG submission 187266) | Bioremediated contaminated groundwater from EPA Superfund site, New Mexico - Sample SAE3-23 (SPAdes) (version 2) | ecosystem: Environmental > Aquatic > Deep subsurface > Groundwater >... | reverse complement strand
TGCGATTATTAAGGCGTTAAAAGACCAGGCCGATGTACTGACACTGACTTCCCGCGCGTTCTTTAACGATAAATGGCCTATTTTCGCCAAAAAACTGAGCGATGTCACCGGTAAAGAAATGATCCTTCCCATGAACACCGGTGCAGAAGCTGTCGAAACCGCTATCAAAGCCATGAGAAAATGGGGTTATATGGTCAAAGGCGTTGAAGCCGATAAAGCCGAAATCATTGTCTTTGAAGAAAACTTCCACGGCAGAACTACTACAATCATCTCCTTCTCCACAGACGAAACTGCAAAAGAATTCTATGGTCCTTTCACCCCGGGTTTCAAAATTGTTCCTTACAACGACCTGGAAGCTGTTAAAAAAGCAATTACAAAAAATACAGTCGGTATCATGGTCGAACCGATCCAGGGCGAAGCTGGCGTTGTTGTTCCCAACGACGGATTCCTCAAAGGGTTACGCGAAATTTGCACCCAGAACAATGTATTACTTGCAACAGATGAAGTCCAAACAGGCTTCTGCCGTACCGGTAAACTCTTCGCTTTCATGCACGAAGGAATCACCCCGGATATCATTATCATGGGTAAAGCCCTCGGCGGCGGCGTATTCCCTGTAAGTGCTATCGCTGCTAATAAAGACGTACTGGGTGTTTTTAAACCCGGGACCCACGGCTCCACCTTCGGAGGAAACCCCTTAGCCTGTGCCGTTGCTATGGCCTCTATCGAAGTCCTCCTGGATGAAAAACTGGATGAAAAATCCGCTGAACTGGGTAAATACTTCATGGATCAATTGAATTCCATTAAATCTGATAAAATTGAACTGGTTCGCGGAAAAGGCCTTTTAATCGGTCTTGTATTGAAAAAATCCGCAGGAAAAGCCCGCATCTATACTACCAAACTAAAAGAAAAAGGCCTCCTGTGCAAAGAAACACACGACTGGATTATCCGTTTTGCTCCTCCACTGGTTATCAAGAAAGAAGACATCGACTACGCAATGAACATCATTCGTGAAGTTCTTGCCTGATTGAAATAGAGTTATAAATGATCGTTTTCAGGACGGATGCGTCTCAAAAAACCGGGTTCGGACACCTGACACGCAGTTCTTACCTCGCTTCGTTATTGAAAAACAAAAGCGAAGTCCTGTTCTGCGTGAATAAAGATAAAACCGTAATCCGATTTTTAGACGAGAGGCATTGTTCCTATTGTTTCCCCAAAGACCTGGAACGCCAGAGCGAACCGAACTACAAAAGTATTATCTTCGACCTTAGAACATTTTCGGATGAAGATATTCGTTTGCTTCACCAGGCAAAAAAATACAATAGGAACACCGTCCAGGTCACAGACATGGGATTGAGCCAACAGGATGTTGATTTCACCATCGACGGCTCAATTACCCGTGTCTTCCCTTACTCAGAAGAAAAACAAAATTCCCTCCTCACCGGTCCTCAATATGCCATCTTACATTCCCACTTCCGCCATTTCAATAAAATAAAACGTAAATATCGACAACAAATAAAAAAAGTCTTTATCTCTTTTGGCGGCGGTGCCACTTACAGGCATTTGAGAAATATAATCGACCTGCTCACCCGTTTCCATTTTGAAGTGAAAATTGCACCCGGATTTTGTTTAAAGAAAAACAGCACCAAAACACTCCGAAGACTTTATCCCGGGATTCGGTTTGTAGGAGAAACACCCAGTCTTGCGCGTTCGCTTTTCGATGCCGATGTCGCATTGATCAGCCCTGGCATCGCTGCTTACGAAGCCGCCTCTGTCGGAACCCCTGCCCTCTATTTCTATTACCACGAGGAACAAAAAGCCACTGCCCTCGCCTTTGAGAAAGAAGGAACCGGTTTAGTAATTTCCAATATTGACGATATAAAAAACATGAAGTTAATAGACAAAATGAACGAATTACCCTTCGAGAAACGCCTCGAAATGGGAAATAAAGGCAAACAATTGGTTGATGCCAGGGGAGTATACAGGATTATCGAATTTTTTGAAACACATTCTATTCTTTAGGCAGGATAACATGGATGAAACAAATGTTTTGATTACGGCTGCTTCACGACGTGTCGCACTGGTAAGAAACTTCAGGAGAGCATTAAATACAATTGGTGACAACGGGAGCATTATTACCGTCGATAACGACATCAATTCCCCTGCTCTCTTCTTCGGCCATAAGCACTACAAAGTCCCTCTTGTCCGGGACCCGAAATACCTGGAAACCATTCTTTATATCGTCAAAAAGGAAAAAATCAAACTCATTATCCCCACCATCGACCAGGAACTCCTCCTCTGGGCACAAAATAAACACGAATTCAAAAAAAACGGAGTGCACGTCTCGATTTCTCCACCGGAAACCGTTTCAGTTTGCAACGATAAGTGGGAAACATCTCGCTTCTTTTTAAAAAATAAATTCCCTTTCCCTGAAACCTATTTACCCGAAATGCTAACCTATCGGATGCAGTTCCCGTTATTTATCAAACCAAGGCAGGGACGCGGCAGCGTCAATTCTTACATGGTACGAACCAAAAAAGAACTCGATTTCTTCGTCGAATATGTCAATGATCCCGTTATCCAGGATTATTTACCAGGGAAAGAATTTACAGTAGATGCGTATTATTCCATGGATGGAGAATTAATCAGCCTCGTCCCCAGGTATCGGCTCGTGATTCGTTCCGGAGTTACCGACCGGGGCCGCACATTCAAAAACAGCACCGTGACCGAATGGATTAAAAAAATCGGCAAAAAACTCAAATTCGAAGGCGTTATTAATATCCAGGGAAAAGTATTTCAACGTAAAGTCACTTTCTTTGAAATAAACCCCAGGTTTTCCGGTGGCATCCAGCTTTCCACTGCTGCCGGTCCCAACTACGCCGAACTCCTTATACGCGAATTAAAAGGTGAAAAACTCGAGCCCATACTCGGCAAATACACCGACCACCTCTTCATGACTAGCTACGAAGACAGCCTGTTTATGGATTCCAGACGCAATGTTTCCTTCTTCTATTCCGATCACAACGATATTTTCCCCTGTAAAAACAAAACAAAATTATAAAATAGATACTAGATTATTATATTCCAAAATACGAGGCATAAAAAATGAGAAAGATATTTATCCTGGTCCTGGCATTTTTAATTATTACCGGGTGCGCACCCACAATGATCCAGAAAAAAGATACGTACAGGGAAATCGATATCCGCAAACTCGCAGAAATGATAAACGAAACCCTCCGCAAACCCTCCCTGAAAAACCAGGAGATCGGTTTGCTCTCTTTCGCCAACCTCGACAATCTCAACGAAGTCGAACCCCTCGGACGCCTCCTCCAGGAACGATTATCACACGCGTTATTTGAACTCGGATTCCGAATCCTGGAAATACGACTCGGAGATCATATCTATTTCGATCCTAAAGTCGGTGAACTCAACCTCACCCGCTTAAAAGAAAAACTCAAAAATAAAGAAGATCTCGCCAATATCAAATCCTTAATCCTGGGAACATACATCGACGCCGGAGACTATGTATACGTGAACTCCAAATTCGTCGAACTCGAAAGCAACCTGGTCCGCGCAAGCGGTGAAATCAAAATCAAAAAAGGCGAATACCTCCTGAAACTCCTCGGCGAAGAAAACGGCAAAAACAAAAACGACGTATTTGAAAGACCCCCGGTAAAACAATAACCTACTTTCTGGAAAGAAAGTAGGCAAAGAACTTTTGTCAGAGCTGGCGCGAGGCTTGGGACATTACGCAAGTTTATCTAATTATAGTAATTATTTCTATTTGGTTACCAAAACTTTCCAGTGACCGCCTTTATCATTTCCTATTCGCTCAAGTAATCCTTTGAGTTTCAATGTTCTAATATTTTTATCCACAGCAGTGGTACTGATTTTCAATTTCTCGGCTAAAACCTTTTTGCTTGAGAAGGGATGGGCACTTAATATTTGCAATATTTGTTTTTGATTTTCTACCAACCCTTCTACCAACTCACCTACCACCCCTTCTACTAACCCAGGATACGCATCTGTTTGAGGAATGCCTTCCTCGAACATAAACGTAATACGCAAAAAATTTTCGGTAAATAAAAAAATGGAAGGGTCATATTTCTTCAATATCCGAGGAATCCCTGAACCTAAATATTCAACCATGTTAAGATCTTTAAAAACTCTCATCAATTCTTTGTTACGGGGTACAGAGAAGCCGAGTAGGAATTCATCTTTACTAAATCCTTGTGGAAGACCACCAGCAGATGTAATTTCAAGACGATCCGAGAATAGCTCAAATTTAGGAGGTATTTCATTGGAATAATCGTTATGAACAACAGCATTAATAACTGCTTCACGAAGAGCTGTAGGATCTATCATTTTTTTTTCTATGCGTTCTCGGGAAGTAATCTTTGTAAAAGTCCTGTTTTCCACTTCCAATTTTGCTAATACTTGCTTAACCGCTTTTACCAGAGAACAATATCCATACTCATTGTTCTCAGTTAGATAAACTCGTGTTTTATCTTTGTACTTTGCAACTTTAATGGATATACCATTATTGTCGGACAGTAAGTAAGCTGCATAATTATACTCGGAATCAGGATTAAGCAATTCCAAATTGGATGCAAATTTATCATTCAGAACAAAACCGACTTCCTGGTAATAAATCTTAAGTTGTTCAAATGTTATATCTTTTTTAGGAGAACGTATTAATCGTATAGAATTTCGGGCTCTTTTCGCAAAAAACTCTTCTATTAAACGCATGGGCATAGGTTCGGATGAACTACCGACACGCATAAAACAACCTTTTTCTGACATCCCATATTTTTTGAGGTGGTATGGTTTTTCTGAGCCACTTGCAACATTAATTTTAACTATATCCTTATTTTCAAGCTGTTCTAACAATACGTCAAATAACCCCATTATTGATGGTGCAATATTATGTTTCAATCGATCCTTTATTTTTAATTGAATCTCATCTACGTCAGTTATGCCAGTCGCTTTTTGAGATAGACTATCGATTCCTATATAAATAACACCTCCTTCGTTGCTATTGAGAAACGCTATAACCTCTTTTTCCAACGAATCCGATAGCTCTCGTTTGTATTCAATCCGATTTGATTCGACAAAATTCATTGCTCACCTTCATATATCTTAGAAGTGGATCACCAAGTTATCTTAATCCAACATGATAAAAAAGTCAACCCCTATAACGAATTCGCATTGGGGCGGTTTTTTTTAAACGAGTCCCTTGTTTTAGCTAAAATTAATATCTTTGATTTTTGCTTTTATTTTTTCAAGGAAAGTTGAAATGCATTCGTTCCGGGAGGAGGGATCTCGAAGAAGCAGTACTGTATCGTACTGGGCATTTTTATATGTATCGTAATCATCGCGAAGGTTTCCCACTTTGAAATCCAGGAACCCCGATTGCTCCAATCCCGAAATGATTCCTCCCCCTCTCATTTTCAAATCCGTTTCAGCAATTACAAATCCGTCCGTTGTTTCTTTAATAGTCGTTAAACGCCGTTTCCCGTTTTCGGTCAGGTTTGAAGAGGGAAAAAGAAAGCAATACGATTGAGCCGAACCCCGCCCCACTCTTCCCCGCAACTGATGCAATTGAGATAAACCATATCGATCGGCATTCTCAATAATAATTATCGTAGCATCTTTTACATCGATCCCCACTTCAATAACGGTTGTTGCGATTAAGGCTTTCACTTCACCCGAAGCGAATTCAGCCAGTATCGAATCTTTTTCATCCGGGGATGTCCGGCCTGTGACAATCCCGATCCGGATACCTTTAAATATATCCCGGTAGAAAAGCGATTCAGTTTCGATGTCTTTCAATTCTGCGAAGAAATCCGATTTCTCGATTAACGGTAAGATAATATAAATCTTTTCGCCCTCTTCGATACGGCTTCTCATCTTATGATAGAATTCGATTCGCTGGTCCGGTGAAATAATACGGGTGATTATCGGCAATCTTCCCTGTGGTTTTGTTTTGATAATTGAAACCGACAGATCATTATATATCGACAGGAGCATCGTTCGTGGAATAGGCGTCGCAGTCGTTACCAGCAAATCGACCGCGTGTCCTTTATAATATAACGCAGCTCGCTGCGAAACACCGAAGCGGTGCTGCTCGTCGATAATCACCATCCCCAGTTTTTGAAATTCCACCGATTCCGTAAGAAGCGCATGTGTACCGAAAACAATATCCATTTCTCCCGATTTCAATTGTTTAAGGATTTCTTTTCGCTTTTTTGCCGGAGTTGAACCTGTAAGCAATTCAATGCGGTGATCTTTGAAAAAGTGTAACGCATCCGCAAAATGCTGGTTTGAAAGGATTTCCGTAGGAGCCAGGAAAGCACCTTGCAAGCCGTTTTGAACAGCCATAAGTAAAGCGATAAATGCAACGATTGTTTTCCCGCTTCCCACATCGCCTTGAAGGAGGCGCTGCATGCAAAAACCGCTTTGCAAATCACCAACGATATCCGTGCAGGCTGTTTCCTGGTCCGGCGTCAATTCAAAACCCATCGAACCCGATACAAGTGTTTTAATATCCGGGATAATTTTATAATTATTTACTCGTGGGACACGTTTGAAAAAATCACGTATGAATTGGAGTTCCAATTGAAAGAAAAGGAATTCGGAATAAATAAACCGCTTTTTCAGATTGTCGATCACTTCAGGAATAAATGCCGAAGGAGAATGGATTTCTTTCAGGCAATCCACAATACCCGGGAACCCGTATTTTTCCAGGCATAATGCAGGGAGGCATTCGTAGTCGTCTTCCAGGTTTTCCAGTGCGGATTCCATTATATTTTTCAATTGTCCTGACTTGATCGTGGAAATCTTCCCGTAAGCCGGTACAACGCTTTCCTGGTTTCCTTCCGTAAATACAACCGGGTTATTAAAATTCCATATCGAAATATCTTTTTTTTCACCTGTCCCGTTTGTGTTACCCTCATTTTTCTTTTCCGGTTCCCCGTAGATATAAGCGCATTTATTCGTTTTAAAGAATTCTTCCAGGTAAGGTTTATTAAAGAAAACAAGTGAAATCGTTTCCTGGCCCATTTTAGCACGGACCCGAAGAATGGAGAATCCCCTGTATTTAAACCGCCGGGACAGACTTGTCCCAAGTATTTCAACCCTGTATAATTGTTTTATTCCCCATTCCAAAATGCTTGCCGGTTTTGAGAAATCCACATACAATACAGGGAACCTCAATAATAAATCCAATACCGAAACAATATTATTCTTCCTGAAAATCTCTGCGTATTTCGCGCCAACTCCTTTCACGCCGGTTACAGGCGAATCCAGTTTCAGGGTCATCCGTATATGTCCCGCATTTCCACCGTTTTGATCATTCTCAAACGGACAATCCCTTCACCAGTCTTTTATCCCGGTATTTTAATAGAAAATCGTTACTTTCTTATAATCCACAATCACGTTTTTAATACCAGGGAAGAGACTGAACCAATCGTACATGGATTTTTTGACTTTGAAACTGCTTTGAGCAGCGCCGAATGCTTCGTCCAGTACTTCAGGAGCAAAAGCCGTCCCGTTTACCCGGATACTTTCAAAAACAAACCGCATCCGGTAGTTTTTGCATTCGACACGGCCCAGGGTTTCTAATTGAATATCTTTCAGGAATGAGGGGACTTTTTCATACTTTTTCCCTTCCAGTTTCACTTTGATGACGCCGCTTACATAGCTGTTTTTTTCCAGTTTTAGTTTAACGTATTTCACTTCCGGTGTATACCGTTTGATATAGACAAGATTCAGGTAGGAGTTCAATTCATCTTCCGAGAAAGCAACATGTTTCAAGAATAGGGCATTTTTATTCTGTTTCGCGATGCGTTTCAACATCAGGTCTACCATTTTCGCTTTATCGATCGAAAAATCATCCCCGTAACTCGAATAAATATAAAGAACCGGTAACAAAACACCCAGGACAATAAGTAATAATTTTGTTATTCGTTTTTTCATGAGCAAATTATAACCTTTCTTCCGTTTATTTTCAATTTATTTTCAAAAAACAAAGTAACTGCACGCGAATACAGTTTGTGTTCGTGTTCCAGTATCCGGTGGCTAAGAGTTTCTTCCGTATCCGCATCGAGGACTTCCACTGCATGTTGGAGAATGATCGGACCTGTATCCATTCCTCCATCCACAAAATGCACCGTACATCCGCTGACCTTTACACCATAATCCAAAGCCTGCTGATGTCCATGAAGCCCGGGGAAAGAAGGCAGTAAGGCAGGATGAATATTCATAATCTTTCCTTCATACGCATTCAGTAACATCGGCCCCACCAATCGCATATATCCTGCCAGACATACAAGCCCGGTTTGATGCGCGTTAAGTATTTCAATGATTTTATTTTCGTATTTTTCTTTTGGTTTCAGAGCGCGCGGAGAAACAAAAAACGCATCGATTCCTAGTTCTCTCGCACGTGCCAGGCCTCGCGCGTCTTCAACATCGCTTATGACTGTTACGACTTCGAAATTGGAAGAATCCAGCAATGAATTGTTATATATCGCTTCGAAATTGGACCCTCGCCCGGACAGTAAAATACCCACGCGGCCTTTTTGTGAATTCATAGAGATTTCACCTTACTCGGGTTCGTTGGGGGATTGGTACTTTGATGGGGAAAACCGTTCGATCTGTTTAACATTATACAGCCTCACATCATTTAGTTAAGAAGAAGATATGCCGAAGGGGGGAGTCGAACCCCCACGGGAATACTCCCACTAATACCTGAAACTAGCGCGTCTGCCAATTCCACCACTTCGGCATTCAAAATGTCTTATTTGTGGGACTCTTTAATTATATCGGAAAAGGCAGGGTATTGTCAAGCCCTTTTTTATCTAAAATTACCATCCCAAAGTGCCTTCGGCGACCAGAAACCTTTTCGAGAAAAGGTTTCTGGACTTCCAAAAGCTTTTGTTAGTCAAAAGATTTGTTCCTTAATTCACCAACATTGGGTTGCACCTATAGGCGTTAAGCTTGCGCAATGCCCAAATCCTCGCGCCAGCCACTCACACTCACACTCACACTTTTACAAAATGTTGTGGCCACAGAAAGAATTATAAGACGGTAAATTTTAATTTTTCCAAATCCCTTGAAAGCAGACTATTTTTGTGATACAACTAAATATATAAATAGAAATTCTAATCGGAGGTAATACTCATGGACATGGAGTTAGTTAAAATTGAAAACCCTAACGGCCTCAATTTCATTCTCGGCCAATCCCACTTTATTAAAACCGTTGAAGATATCCACGAAGCTTTGGTTAATACCGTTCCCGGTATAAAATTCGGTCTTGCTTTCTGTGAAGCTTCAGGGAAATGCCTGATTCGATTCAGCGGGACCGATCCCAAACTCATCGAACTCGCCCAGCAAAATGCAATGAAAATTTCTGCCGGGCATTCATTTATTGTTTTCTTAGAAAACGCGTTTCCTATTAATGTTCTTCGCATTATTAAGCAGGTTCCCGAAGTCTGTAACATCTTTTGTGCCAGTGCAAATCCTGTCGAGGTTATTATTGCCAAATCGTCGCAGGGGCGCGGCATAATGGGTGTTATAGATGGTGAAACTCCAAAAGGTATTGAAGGAGAAGAGGATATTGCCTGGAGGAAAGATTTCCTCCGCAAAATCGGGTACAAATTATAACCTACTTTCTTGAAAGAAAGTAGGCAAAGAACTTTTGATAGGATAATTTCGTGGCAATGGAATGATATAAATATAGTAATACTTCTTTTTGGTGCTGGAATAAACCCTGTGAGAAACAAAGATCCTGTCTGACACAGATCACAGACACAGACACAAAATATGGAGCCAATTAAAATGAAGAGAACAACTTTTGTTTTACTAATTGTAATCGTATTCAGTTTCGTGATTTATTTAACAGGAGAAACGGTTCAGATGGCAAATCAAAAAGCTACCACTCCTAATATTGAAAAGGAAAAGCATACATTACTGGAACTCGACAGTGCCATGTCCGATGTTTCGGAGGAGAAAGGTCTATTCGAGGCATTTTATCCATTTTTGGATGAACAGTCGGTTATTTTCCCCGCAAACGGTCACCCGATTTGTGGTCAGAACGCATGCGCCAAACTGATGGAGAAAGTAAATAGCGACAAAGAGAATGGAAAAATAAAATGGTACCCGTTAAAGGTTCTTGTATCCCTTGCAGGTGATATCGCGTATACGAATGGAAATTTTGAAAGAATTATTTCTTCTACAGGAACGGAAACGAAACCCGTTATTCATTATTATGTGACCATCTGGAAGAAAAACAGTACCGGGCATTGGAAGATTGCTGTAAGCCAGGGATTATTATTTGTCAACGACCTGAACCAGCCTCCTGTTTCAAAACAATTCAAAGAAGCGAACCTGTCCCCTACTCTCCTCAATGTCATCAATACCGAGCGTGCTTTTTCAAAGTATTCTATGGAGCAAAACAGGCTCGGAGCATTTTATAATTATATCGATGATAAAGGAATCGCGATTTCGGGTGGAACAACGCCTCGTTTCAAAGAAAATTATTCCAAGGCGCTGGCAGATTTGAATGAAAAAAAAGAAGCTGTTCCGTCATTACCACGCACGACGCTCGAATGGGAACCGTTTTTTGCATATCTTTCCCAGTCGGAGGATTATGCATTCGATTATGGCCCGTACACATATACCGAATATGACGCAACTGGAGGGAAAAAACTTTATTATGGGTATTTTATAACGGTTTGGAAAAAGCAGCCGGATAACTCATGGAAATTTATCATGGATTGTGGGAACGAATCTCCCACTCCTGCCAAAAAGTAGGAAAAAAGGAAGTTTGAAGAGTGAAGTTTGAAGTGTTAAGAAAAATTTATAAGAATCCAACGCATTTCACTTGTATTTTGCCTCCAAAAGCTACTTTTGAAGGCAAAATACCTCCGAAATTCCTTAATTAAGCATTAAATTATCTCTGCTCAAGCTAGAGCCGTGATGATTTTATATCGAATTGTCTCTGCTCAAGCTAGAGCCGTGATGATTTAATATCGAATTGTCCCTGCTCAAGCTAGAGCCGTGATGATTTTATATTGAATTATCTCTGCTCAAGCTAGAGCCGTGACGATTTGACATTGAATTATCTCTGCTCATAAGGTAGCAGAGATGAATGAGCGCAATTTTAACCCTTTTCCCCTCTCAAATCCTTCAAAACCTGCCATAATTGGTTCAAAACGAATTTTTAGTCTTTACGGAGAGCTATCTTAAATGGATAACTCCTGTTTAACGCTGAAATAGTCGGAATGTTTTCAATTCATTACTTATAGAACACAAATCCCAAAGTTTCAAGTAATTGCGGATAGTTTTTTAGAGCAATTCTCGAAATTTCCAGGTACTCAGTCCGTTTATTGTCACACTGTCAAGCACCGTCCCCAAAATTTTTCACCTTTTTCAGTCCAAAAAATTATCAGGCAAACCAAAAAAAATATATTGACAACCGAATTAAAATATCGTATTGTTTTAGTATGGAAATTATTGCAAATATACCCGATAGTCTGGCTAATTCAGTAAAACGTTGCGCAGAAGGCAAAGATTTTAACGAATCGCTTATTACTGCACTGAAAGAATGGGTATCCTGGCACAAGATAAAAGAATTGAATAGCGAAGTTGAAGCGAATCCTATTGAATTTACCCCTGCGTTTTCTTCCGAGTCTGTTCGTAATCTTAACAGAGCCAGATGATTATCCC
>Ga0209340_1002219_pt1 | contig 11739 bp, 9 predicted proteins | sample EPASupsiteSAE323_FD_187266 | JGI IMG/M metagenome (GOLD analysis project Ga0209340, IMG submission 187266) | Bioremediated contaminated groundwater from EPA Superfund site, New Mexico - Sample SAE3-23 (SPAdes) (version 2) | ecosystem: Environmental > Aquatic > Deep subsurface > Groundwater >... | reverse complement strand
TGATACCAAAGTGATACCAAACCAATACCAAACTGATACCAAAGTGATACCAAACCAATACCAAACTGATACCAAAGTGATACCAAACCAATACCAAACTGATACCAAAGTGATACCAAACCAATACCAAACTGATACCGAAACCAGTTTTTTATCTTTAACAGGCCTACAAAAAAAAACACTCTTAACCATCTACAAATTATGTCAAATTACCTTCGATAAAAAAACAAATGCTATTCCAATTTCTCAATTATCTGAACAATGTGAAAGTACTGTAGGAGCCATAAAAACAGTAATTAATAGACTAATTACAAAGAAACTTTTGATAAGAAACTCTTTTAAAAATGGCAGAGGAGGATGGACTGTATATTCTCTTCCATATAAAATATGTCAAGAAATATTCAATATGGAATTACAATATAATCAATTGCAAGCTAACCCTAAAGCTATTTCAAAAATAGTATTTAACCAATTTAATAGTAGTAGTTATATATATAATAATACTACTACTACTAAAAACTTGTCTATGAATAACGTAAGCGATGAGTGGTTAAATGTTGATGTTGAACCTCTATCAATGATAGGATTCAAGAAAATTCATCTTGCACAGATAGCCGCTCAAAATTTATTAACAGTTTCTATGGTACAAGATTCAATTTATGCTTTTGCATTTGATCTCTTAGAAAATGATAAAGCAAAAAATATTACTGGAGACCCGATAAATTACTTTATGGGAATTCTTTGTAAAGGAAAACCTTATGTACCAACTAGTAATTATGAATCTCCTAAAGACAAAGCTATACGTCTTTATAAAGAAAAAATGGTGGAGATAGAACAAAAAAGAATGATTACTGAAAAGGAAATTACAAATTTAGCATTTAACAACTGGTTTGCATCAATCACTGAAGATCAAAAAAGGCAATTTTTACCTGAAATGTTACGTAAAACAACAAATTTGGAAAATAGTAAAATACTGGAGACTTCTGCAAGACAACATTTTGAAAAAACTATATGGCCTAAAAAAAGAAAAGAGATTACAAATGCAAAAGTATAAAGCTTTTTATAGATAATATTATATTTTTTAGAATCTAAACTTTTTTACTATATTTTCTTCTTTGTATGTATTTTCTTAAGGAAAGGTATTTTCCATAATTCAAATGAGTTTTAATAATATTATTTATTGGTACCCCCAAGTCGTGTAAGTTGAATATTTTATCTTTATCTTTATCATAAATAGATTTTTGAATAGTCCCTTTTGGTTTACCCAAAGTAATTCCCATAGCTTTCCTCGCTTTTAATCCTTCTTTGGTTCTTTCAGAAATAAAATCTCTTTCAAGTTCTGCTAACATTGAAAAAACGGTAATTAATACCTTATTAGTTACATTGTGTATATCATTAGGGTTTAAATCAATGTTTTGTTTAATCAGAATAAGTCTGGATTGTTTCTCTTCACTGATATTTTCAATAATGTTTAGAATTTCTTTCATTGAACGTCCTAATCTAGAAAGCTCTGATACTATAACAGTATCGTGCGGTTTAAGATTATTTAATAATTCTTCGATTCGCCTTTGTTTAATTGTTTTTCTTGAAGATGTTTCTGTAGAAATCCATCTATCAATTATTATTTTATTATCCGTACAAAAGCGACTAATAATATTTTTCTGACTGTCTAAATTTTGATCTAGAGTACTAACTCTGATATATCCATACGTGGGCATAAATTCATTTAAATTTTTACGATATTACTCTTAACGTAATTTATTATTATATTATATATATTAACAATATTATATCACATTACTTAATAGTATAATTTTAGTAGATAAAAAACGTTCGTTAAAATGCTATAATAAATGTATCTTTGTGAAAATTTAATTTTTAATTCCAATTAAAATTTTTGGAATTATTAAAAATCAATTAAATATTATTGCTATTAATAAATCAACTAAATATAATACGCAATAGAATATTTGGAATAATTATTTATTAAAGTAGTAATGGCTACTTATTTATTTTATTAATGAGATTGGGGATTAGTAATTATAATTTCAAAAAATAGTAAATGGAGGTAAAATGATAGAAAAAGAAACCGAGAAATTAGCTATAAATTATGAGTGTAGAAATCCAAGTCAGGTAGCTAATTATATTATGAAAGAACTAATGGTTGCCAAGGCAAATTCTGGTTTCTTAAAAGTAATATTATTAGGCATTTTAGCTGGGATATTTATTGGTTTTGGTTGTGAAATTACTACTTTAGCTGCCCACGATACAGCCTCTTTTATAGGATATGGTGCTACTAGAATATTAGCTGGAGCTGTTTTTAGTTTAGGGTTAATGTTAGTAGTAATTGCTGGTGCTGAGTTATTCACTGGTAATACTCTTATTATGGGAGCAGTTTTGGAAGGGAAAGTTTCTATAATACGTTTATTAAAAAATTGGGGAGTTGTGTATTGTGCTAATTTCATAGGCTCCATTTTACTAGCTGTAGTAGTTTTTTATACAAATACTTGGCAGCAAAATAATTTTTTAGTTGGTGCATATGCATTAAAAATAGCTGTTATGAAAGTGAATTTAACATTTTTAGAAATTTTTACTAGAGGTATTCTATGTAATTTATTGGTGTGTCTTGCAATATGGATGGCCTCTGCATCAAAAAATGTAATTGGAAAAATATTTGCTATATTTTTCCCCATAATGGTTTTTGTAGCTATAGGATATGAACATTGTATAGCGAATATGTTTTTCATTTCTAAGGCTTTATTGCTTGCAACAAAACCAGAATTACTTGCCTTAACTCATTTAGCGCCAGAACAATTAGCTAATCTTAATTTGAACGGTTTCGTCAATAATTTAATTCCCGCAACTTTGGGAAATATAGTGGGATCTGTAGTATTTTTAGTATCTTTTTATTGGACTGCATATGTAAAGGTGAAAAAATGATCTTAAATTTAGTAACAATTGTAGGATCATTATTTTAAATAGTCGTAATAGAATACCTGAATATGAATTGGATTATATTGTTATTATTGACTAATATGATTACTGTTATTCTATTCTAACTATTCTAATAGATTAGGAAAACAAAAAAGATGAAGATTTTATTATTTTTAGTTGTTCTAACGGTTTTATTTTCTAGTGTTTTATCGTTGGTATTGCATTGTTTTCCACGTGTTTTAAAAACAACATTTTTTTCTTTATTAGGAATATCTGGATTTGGGGCATGTATAGCTGGATTATCTGTATTGATTACTCATCAAAATATCAGTTATCAACTATGTTCTGCTTTTCCTGGATTATCTTTGCAGTTTATTCTAGATCCTTTATCAGGGTTTTTTTTAACGATAATTGGAATTATTGTTATTAGTATTTCATGGTATGGTCCTGGTTATTTACGAGAGTACGAAAAAGATAAATCGATTGCTTTAATGTCTTTTTTTACAGGGTTGTTTGTTAGTGGAATGTATTTGGTTTTATTGGCAAATGATGTTTTTAGTTTCATGGTAGCGTGGGAGTTAATGTCAGTTTCAAGTTATTTCTTGGTTGCGTATCACCATGAAAATATGGCTAATTGTCAATCTGCTTTTTTATATTTGTTGATGGCACAAGTAGGAAGTGTGCTTATCTTGTTTGCTTTTGGTATTCTAATCAAATTTTCGGATAGTGGAAGTATGAACTTCCTTGATTTACATTTTATTAAAATTTCTTCGGATTGGGCAAATTTAGCTTTTTTCCTTGCTTTTTTTGGTTTTGGAATGAAGACAGGAATAATACCATTGCATGTATGGCTACCACAGGCACATCCTGTTGCACCATCTCATATTTCAGCTTTAATGTCAGGAGTTATGCTTAAGATAGCTGTATATGGATTTATAAGATTTACATTTGGGATATTGGGAGGAATTTGTTGTTTACAGTGGGGTATTACCGTGTTGATTTTTGGTGTAATTTCTTCCTTGCTTGGTGTTTTGTATGCTTTAATGCAGCATAATTTAAAAAGGTTATTAGCTTATCATTCTGTTGAGAATATAGGAATAATTTTTATTGGGCTTGGTTTGTCTTTGATTGCTATGAAGACTGGTAATCCATTATTAGCATCTTTAGGGTTAGCCGCTGCTCTTTATCATTGTATTAACCATGCTATATTTAAAAGTTTGTTATTTTTAGGTGCAGGTGTAATTTTGCAGCAAAGCCGTGAGCATAATTTAGAGAGGATGGGAGGATTAATTAAAAGAATGCCATATACTGCATGGTGTTTTTTAATTGGTTGCATTAGTATTTCAGCATTACCGCCTTTTAATGGCTTTATTTCAGAATGGTTGATTTTTCAAACTGCTTTTCAAACATCGGTTTTTTTAAAAAATGAATTTGTTATTGTAATTTTGATCGCGATTGCTGCTTCATTGTTAGCACTCACTGCTGTATTAGCGGCTACTTGTTTTGTAAAAGTTTATGGGGTTATTTTTTTGGGACAAGAACGCACTAGTAATATGAGTCAAGTACGGGATCCATTATTTGGAATGTGTTTAGCAATGGGGTTTTTGTCAATTTTATGTTTGATGTTTGGGATATTTCCAACAATTATAATGTCTTTGCTTAGTGTAATTTCATTACAACTGATAGGAGTGCAATTACCTAATACACTAGATGTATTTTGGTTAATTCCAATTACTTCAAAAATATCTTCTTATAATTCTATATTCTTTTTGATCGGAATTTTAACAATAGGACTGTTCAGTTATTTCTTAATACGTATTTGTTTTAAACGTACTAAGATCAGTATGGTTAATCCATGGGATTGTGGGTTTGGTGGAATTAATTCATGTATGCAATATACTGCTACTGCTTTTGTTATGCCATTACGCCGCATTTTTAAATTTACGTGGAATGTGATTGAAAAAACAGAGAAGATTAATTCTGATATTAGTTATCAATTACATATTCAAGATTGGATTTGGCAATATATTTATATACCGATAGAATATTTAAGTTTGGACGTAGCGAATAAATTAGCTAAATTACAAGGAGGCAATATTAGAATTTATTTGGTATATGAATTTATCATTTTAATTTTACTATTATGGGTGGTTACATGATTTGGGCAATTACTCTAGTACAGACTTTGTTATTTATAATTATTGCGCCATTATTTACTGGTATTGTAAAATGGACGAAATGTAAATTACAAAATCGCAATGCTCCGTCAATACTTCAACCATATTTTAATTTGAATAAATTATTTCGTAAAGAGGTATTAATTGCTACAACAACATCATCAATATTTAAATTTGCACCTTATATAATTTTTAGTATTAATGTTTTTATATGTATGACAGTACCGTTATTTTTTGTAAGTGTTTTTATGGGCAGAGTTATTGATGTTATTGTAATAATGGGGTTATTTTCTTTAGCTAGATTTTTTTTAACACTTTCTGGGATGGATACTGGAACTGCTTTTGGTGGTATGGGTGCATCGCGAGAGATGTTGATTTCAACATTTGCTGAACCGGTTTTATTGATAATATTTTTTGCTTTATCAATGGTAACAATGAGTACCAATTTAACAATGATCATTAAATATGCAGTATTTCATAATTTATGGCTACAGCCATCTATTATGTTATTAGCATTTAGTTTTATTCTTGTTACTTTGGCTGAAACTGGAAGGGTTCCTGTAGATAACCCTGCTACTCATTTGGAATTAACAATGATACATGAAGCCATGATATTGGAATATAGTGGACGTTATTTAGCTCTTATTGAATGGGCAGCACAAATTAAATTATTGCTTTATGCTGTTTTATTTTTCAATTTATTTTTCCCTTTAGGTATAGCTCAAGACCTGAATTGGATAGATATTAGTTTTAGTATATTAATATTAATATTAAAATTAATGGCATTTATAATTGCAATTTGTGTTTCTGAAAGTGGGTTGGCAAAATTACGTTTGTTCCGTGCACCTTATTTATTAAATCTTTCGTTTATTTTAGGTTTATTTGCGGTTTTAATGCATATTATTATTGAGGTCAGATAGTATGGAATTATTAGCACCATTTATTTTATTAACTTCATTTATACTGTTAATACAAAATAAAATTTATAGTATGATAAGTACGTTTATTTGGCAAAGTACTTTTTTAGCAATTGTTATCTTTTCTCAAGCTTTGAAAACACCTGGAATGGAATTTTATATTTCATTTATTTTATTTATTTTGATAAAAATTATATTTATTCCATATATCTTATATTTTTTTGTTAAAAAATTAAATTTACATTGTAAAATATCTAATTTAAAATACCCCATAGTTGTTTTGTTCAGTTCTGTAATATTAACATTGTTTTGTTATGAATTTGTTGCACCATTATTCAATATTATGCCTAATATTAATAATATTTTAATAGCAATGTTGATAATATTATTAGGGATATTGTTATTGATAACCAATAATAATGCGGTATCATACGTGATTGGTTTTTTATCAATAGAAAATGGAATTTTTTTTGCAACTTTAGTAATTACTAAAGGTATGCCAGTGATTGTGGAAATTGGAATTGCTTTTGATATTTTGATTGCTGTAACTTTATTCGGTGTATTATTTATGCAAATACATCGTAGTATTGACTCGCTTGATGTGAATGAAATGAATTTATTGCGCGAGGATATAGAATGATTGCTTTTTATTTAACTTTGTTATTACCATTATTTGGTACATTATTAATGTTAGGTATTGGTAATTTAAGAATTGCTAGTTACTGTAATATTGTTCTTACTACTGTCAATTTTATCGCTTCTCTTTTTATAGTACCATATTTTTTGAATAATGGGTCATTTACAGTACTTGAACAGCAATTTTATATAGATGCATTTAATTTGGTTATTATTGTATTAACTACTTTTGTAACAATGACCACTGCATTTTTTTCCAACAATTATATGCAACATAATATCAAAATTAAGCATATCACATACCGTCAATCATATCTTTATCATGTAATGTATCAACTTTTTATTTTAATGGTATTACTAGCATTATCCACTAATAATCTAGGTATTCTATGGGTTACCATGGAAGGGTCTACGCTATCAACTGTATTATTAGTAGGTTTGTATCGCACTAAAGAAGCTATAGAAGCCGCGTGGAAATATTTTATTCTGTGTAGTGTAGGTATTTCCTTAGCACTATTTGGTACAATTTTAATTTATTTTACTGCGATGCAAGAATTATCAATTACTCAAAATGGTACAGGGCTTTTATGGAGTGTATTGATTCATCAAGCACATAATTTAAATCCAATTATAGTGAAAATTGCATTCGTATTTCTATTAGTTGGTTACGGAACCAAAATTGGGTTAGTGCCATTACATAATTGGTTACCTGATGCTCATTCAGAAAGCCCAGCCCCAATGTCAGCATTACTTTCTGGGTTATTATTAAACGTTGCTTTATATGCCTTAATAAGATTTAAAATTTTAGTAGATTTATCCTTAGCAAATGATTTAGCTGGTAATTTAATGATTATTTTTGGTTTATTTTCTTTTATAGTCGCTGCCATACTTTTGCAGCGACAAAAAAATATAAAAAGACTATTTAGTTATTCTTCAATTGAACATATGGGGTTAATAACATTTGCTTTTGGGTTAAGTAGACCAACCACTACTTTTATAGGATTATTCTATCTTATTGTACATTCACTAACAAAATCATCTATTTTTATGATCGTTGGAAATGTAATTCAGCAAACAAATACTCAAATTTTATGTAAAATACGTGGTCTTATAAATAGCCAACCATATCTTGGATGGTGTTTATTGATTGCAACTTTGATTATTGCAGGTATACCACCATTTGGGATTTTTACAAGCGAAATATTATTACTTATGGCTTGTATAAAATTGTCTCCAGTATTAGCAATTATTTTATGTTGTGGTTTTGTGATAGCTTTTGCTGGATTGTTACGTAATATTCAGTTTTCTGTTTATGGAGAACCAACAGATATTACTAAATCTAAAATTTGTATAACTCCTGCAATTTTAAATCTAATATTAGTACTTATTTTAGGAGTATATATTCCATCAATACTACAAGAATTATTGCATAAAGCAGTGGAATTAATAACAGTATAAACATACTATGACTGATAATAACAAAATACATATACAATTTTTAAAACTTTTAAATGCTGAAACAGGATTTGGAGTTGACTACAGTTTGCCGAAATTAAACGTAATCTCAATACTAAATTTACCCTCTAAATTTTGGCAAACAGCAACTTCTATTAGTGCTAAATTAGCGTATCGTTTTGTTGGCATATGGGCACAAGATTTAAACGAAACAATTGAGCTTAATATTATGTTAGAACTACAAGGAGTATTTTTACTATTACGTACTTCAATTGATATATATACTCCTGAAATTGCATCGGTTACCCCATATTTTCCTGCTGCTAATAGATTAGAGCGTCATACACATGATATGTTTGGAGTAATTTTTACGAATCATCCAGATGAACGTCGTTGGACTCGTCATATGGCATGGCATAAAGATCAATTCCCATTGCGTAAAAATTTTATTTTTAATTTAAATTCGGTAAATACAACTTTACCTGATAATGTTTATCCATTTACTAAAGTTCATGGTGAAGGAGTTTATGAAATCCCAGTAGGTCCTGTGCATGCGGGGATAATTGAACCAGGACATTTTAGATTTAGCGTTGCCGGAGAAAATATTATTCATTTAGAAGAACGTTTAGGTTATTTACATAAAGGTGTTGAAAAACTTGCGGAAGGATGTGACATAAAACAATTAATTAAAATTTCTGGTAGAGTGTCTGGAGATAGCACGGTAGCTTACACTTGGGCTACTTGTAATGCATTAGAAAATGCCAGTAATCTAAAAATTTCTGATCGTGCTCTTCATATACGTGCTATTATGTGTGAAAGAGAACGTATTGCAAATCACATTGGTGATTTTGCTAGTATTTGTAACGATGTTGCATATACTTTTGGTTATTATCAATTAATGCGTTTGAAAGAACTATGGTTAAGATTGAACAAACAAATTTTTGGGCATCGATTAATGATGGATTGTATTCAACCAGGAGGGGTTTGTGTAGATTTAAGTACGCAACATTGTCAAGATATGCAGGAACAAATTACGAAATTTAGATGCGAACTTGCAGAACTTTATCCTATTTTTGAAACAAATTATGGGTTTAATAATCGATTGCAAACCACAGGAGTACTTTCATATGAACAAGCCTTATCATTAGGGGTATTAGGATATGTGGGGCGTGCAAGTGGATGTAAATTTGATTTAAGACATGATGCATGCTACCCACCTTATAGTACATTGCAACCAATTAATATACCAGTTTTTCAAACCGGTGATGTACTTGCTCGGTTAAGAGTACGTGCTCAAGAGATTTTAGTTTCATTTGATTTAATCGAACAATTAATTAATACTTTACCAACTGGTTGTATCCTCGAGCAATGGATAAACCATAAAAAAATAATTGAAGGTATAGGCTTAATTGAAGGGTGGCGTGGTGAAATTTTAGTATTCGTAAGAGTTAATGATAATGGACTTATTGAACGATATTTTCCACGTGATCCTAGTTGGTTCAGCTGGCCGGCTCTGGAAATGCTAATACACGATAATATCGTTCCAGATTTTCCAGTATGTAACAAATCAATTAATGGATCATATTCTGCAGTTGACTTATAATAATTATGATAAAAACACTTTATAAAATTTTTAAGGTAGGAACAATAACCGAATCCTTAACACCAGAACAAAATGATAATTTTGAATACGTGGGCGATTGTTGTAAAAAAATTATCGATGGAAAATTTAATGGTAGTCTATCAATTAGACAAATAGATGCGGGCTCATGCAATGGTTGTGAATTGGAAATTCATGCTTTGAACAATTCTTTTTACAATATTGAACGTTTTGGAATACATTTTGTCGCTTCTCCACGACATGCTGATCTATTAATGGTAACTGGTCCAGTCTCGCGTAATATGGAAAGTGCATTAATCACAACATACAATGCAACACCCAATCCTAAAATAGTATTAGCTATCGGTGATTGCGGTGCTTGCGGTGGGGTATTTGGATGCTCTTATGCTTGCGCAGGAGCAATATCAAACGTAATTCCAGTTGATGGTATAATCAACGGATGTCCACCAACCCCAATGAATTTACTCCAAGGTATTTTAAAATTATTACAAGATAAATAATGAATTTTAAAAACATATGGTTTATCTAATAATTATTATTTCATATATCTGGTTTGTTGTATAATAATTAAATGTATAAAATTTATTTTTAATCAAAATAGATACTGTATCATTCAAAAAATTTTTAAATAATTATATTATACTATAAATAGAGTATAAATTTTTAATATGAAATATACTTGACAATTAATTATATTTATTATACTTTTCTATTAATATTAACAAAAAGTATAATAAATACATGGAAAAAATTTTTACACCAAGTAGAATATTAAAACTATTCCGATCAAATAAAACAAAACATACATTATTTAAAGCTGAAGAAGCTGGTATAATTCCAAAAGCAGAAAGAGTAAAATGGGGGCAGCATTTTGTAAGAGCTTGGACAAAACAAGATTTGCCAGATATAGGTAAAATATACGGTTTTTTACCTTTTCCATCAACACAAAAAGTGATAGCAATATATACTGCAAAAGGGGGCGTTCTTAAAACAACAATTTCATATAATTTAGCACGAATATTAGCCTTGAACGGTATAAAAACTTTAGTAATAGGGTTGGATGTGCAATGTTCTATAACAGATCTACTCTCAACAACTCAACAAGAAGAAAGTATAGAAGATATTCATCCAATTTACGGATTATACGAAACTACTAAATCAGTAAACGACGGCGGAATAAGCATTAATAATGCTATTAAAGTTAGTGATATTCCCACTCTTCATTATATTCCAGAAACAGTTAATCTAAATAAATTAGAACAAAAAATACGTGACGAAAAAAAGAGAGAACACTATTTAGCAAAATTTATAGATAAATTAAAACAAGATTATAATATTATTATATTTGATAATTCTCCCAATTGGAATTTTTTAATTCAAAATTCTTTAGTAGCAGCTGATATAGTAATTTCTCCAATAGGATGTGATATTGGAACCTATAGAGCAGTAAATCAAAATATACAACTAATCAACGATTTTAAAAATGACATGGAACTAGATTGGAAAAATTTTATTATAATACCAACATTATTAGAAAATACCAAACTTAGCTTACAAATTGTATCTCAATATAATACATTATACCCAGAATTAATAACAAAAACATCAATCAGACGCGCTGTAAAAGGTCAAGAAAGTTCATTACAAAATTGTAGTGTTATAGAATCTGACTCATCCAGCCCATTAGCCAATGATTACTATGATATTATAACAGAGCTATGGACCAAAATAAGGAATTAGATTTATGGCCATAGATAATCAAACTCTACAAAATTTTTTTAATAAACAAAAAAAACCACGTATAACAGCTTTGATTACAAATAAAAAAATATCTAAGAATAACACTTCAAAAATATTATCTTCAAAACAGGATGATACCAAAGTGATACCAAACCAATACCAAACTGATACCAAAGTGATACCAAACCAATACCAAACTGATACCAAAGTGATACCAAACCAATACCAAACTGATACCAAAGTGATACCAAACCAATAC
>Ga0209340_1002217_pt1 | contig 11746 bp, 9 predicted proteins | sample EPASupsiteSAE323_FD_187266 | JGI IMG/M metagenome (GOLD analysis project Ga0209340, IMG submission 187266) | Bioremediated contaminated groundwater from EPA Superfund site, New Mexico - Sample SAE3-23 (SPAdes) (version 2) | ecosystem: Environmental > Aquatic > Deep subsurface > Groundwater >... | reverse complement strand
GCGCTTACTGATTCATTATTGATATTCATGGTAAAGTCCAATCACTACTAAAACGCATAAATAGTGTTAATTATTCTTTCAATTGTAATCAAATTTTTGCCAATCAGACCTTAAGATCACTTTGATGGTAACAACTTGTCAATTCTCGCATTGATATCAAAATTGGATACTGGAAAAACATTACCAGATCGTTCTATAATATCGCATGTATGATTTGAGAGTTCTAATTTATGCCCGGTTTTTTTCTCAATGATCTTATCGATATCTTCCGTTGTATGAATATCCTTTATATTTACACTGTAATTTTTCTCAAAATATAGTGTGTTTGTCACTGGCCTCACTCTTGAACATCTTCATTATTTCAATACTAATCCTAACCCATTATATCACATTCTTGTGTAATCAAAGTATCACTGGCTGATACCTTTCAATGCCTGTATAAGTGCTTCCGGGTTCTCCCTTGCTACCTGTCCTAACATCTCAATAAGATTATTCTGGGTTTCCTGTGCTGCTTCTGTTAATGGCTTCCAGCAGTTAGGACAGTGCGTAGCTGTTGGTGGACAAATCTCTGCACAATGGGGACATTGAACCACATGAAGAGCTGAATCTTCGGGTTTCTTTTCAGGTTCAATCCCTGTCTTTCTTTTAAATTCATCGTCAAGGTCTACATCAACCAGGTGGCTGTAGGTTGAAAGCATGTTAGTGCTCATTGATCCCCACATTGACATTTTCACATAGGGCTCGGAGTATCCTTCCTGAAGTAGATCTGTGACTCTTGAATGCCTGAATAGATGGGGAGTAAACCGTTTATTAATTCCAGCCCGTTCCGCTACACCTTTGAGCATCTTAGCGGTTCCATGATAGGTAACCATCTGCCCTCTCTTTCTCCTGTGACAGAACACCAGGTCATCAGGTCCGGGGTTTCCTCCAGGATAATCATTCTGCCATTGCTTCAGGTATGGGACAGAAAACCCCAGTCGGATAGTCCTGCCCTTTCCCGTCTTTGCATCGGTGTTAAGGATAGCATACTGTGGATGATACTTAACCTGGTTCCAGTTCATGGTAGCCAGTTCACCAACACGGCACCCAGAATCATATAGGACTGCAATAAGTGCTCTGTCTCTACTGGTAGGAGTCTCTTCTATCATCCGCTTGACTTCTTCCTGAGAAAGCAACTGCTCTGCTGTCTTTGTGGTCTTCCCGGTCCCGCCCTTTATCTTTCGTATCTTCTCAATCTTGTAATCTTCAGGAAGTTTCCCATTATCGTATAACCAGATATAAAACCGCTTTAGCAGTTTTACCATATCAATCACAGTTATTTGAGAATACTTTTCATCGTTTTTCGGCTGTTTATATGATTTTAACCGGTCAATGCCTGCATAAACATCCATAGGAGATGCTTTAAGGAACGGACCGATAAACCCACAGAGTTTTATCAATTGGTATTCGAGTTTATAGGCTCTTCCCACACTGATATGGCTTATTGCTTGTGTTTCAACTATAAATTCCTTAATAAGATTAGCATCATCCTGTGAAATCGTATTGCTAGATATTGCATTCTTCAGACAATCATCTGAATACTTCCGGTAATCATCTTCAGTCCGATGAAAAGTACAGTCTCCTGTGATCATAGTTCCATGCTCCAATAACCTATTGATCATATGAGTATATAAATAAAATGGCGCTTTTAACTTTAGTATGTAATCTCGGCTGAGGCTTAAATTAGCATACGAATCGGGTCCATGACCCGATTCGTATGTTTGCTTACTTTTTGTAGTTTTTCACTTTTTAAGTAATTTTCTTGTTTATTACGTCAGGTATCGTATATTATATTTGGGAATATACTCTGAATATTACATTCTGTCGTTTTCTCGGTTTAATAAAAATTAGTCCCGGTTTGAATTTCGTCTGGAAGAAAAATCTTCGATTCCGGTTTATTATTTTTCGGGTTGAATTTTGATATATCGCCTCCCGTCGGTGCAGAATAGGAAATAACACATGTTTCGGATCGGGGAGAGTTGGAAAAGAAAGAGTCACACCTTCGAAACGATGCTCAGACAGGCGCCTCATGATCTCCGGTTTGATAGCCGGATGAGTGACAAGGCACTCTTTTACATCGAGGATATCAGGCCGGAGTGATCTGGCTCGAGGAGGAGGAGTCCCGTCAGGGACTTCAAATGGTTGGACAGGTTTGGCGAACGGGGTCCATGTGATGTCTGTGACGGGAAGTATGTACATTACATCGAATGGATGACGAAGGAGCGACAGAAGACGAAGAAGAAGGCGTTTAGGATGTGCCGGACTTGTTATGCCCGAGCCCAGCAGCGGGAGGCTGAAAGGTAGCATTGCCCTTCCTGGATTGATCAAGACAGTAGGCATGAAGCGGTGGTCGGTCGCCCTCGGGAGATGTCATCTCTGTGATACCGGACCGATTGTCTGGTTTGACCCGGTTGAGCATTTCGGGCTGTGTGAGACGTGTTATTCCCGGGAATGTTCGGGGGTGGGGGGAGCGAGTGAGCGAAGCGAACGAGTGACCGGCATGGGGTGATCATGAGGCTGCAGGATGCTCTTGACCGGATCAGGGAGCGGGACCGGGTGATGCGTCACCGGGAGTCCCAGCAGAAATACTTTGAGAAGAACCGGGAGATGGTGAATGAGAAGAAACGAGTGGCGAGGGCGGGAGGGTAAATGATTGGGTTTTAAATGAATGAAATTGATTGCTCTCTCCATTTACCTTTTTATAAATCGGAAGATATTTCAAAGTACAAAGAAATCCATACACATACGTAATTCATCCCCTCATGTCAAACATTACGATCCAGCCCCAAGTTTTTCGATGGCTCTGTGTCAGCTCCGGGTGGACTCCCGATGAGATTTCTGTTCGCATAGCTGAACCGGTAGACCGGGTTCAGAAATGGTGTGAGGGGAAAGAGTCTCCAAGTTTAAGCATTAGTAACCTTGAGAAGCTCTCTGAATCATTCAAACGACCACTTACAGCGTTTCTGCTTCCTTCTCCTCCGGAAGATGAAGTTCTTCCAAAAGATTTTAGAAAGATACCCGATGCCAAGGGGGATTTTTCAAAAGATACACTCCGGATGATACGGAAGGCCCGGAGAGAGTTGCTCTTATGGAGAGAGTTATCTGAAAATATTGGTGAATCTGTCACCGTAGATATTCCCCGTTATTCTATTCAGGATGATCCTGAAATTGTTGCTCTTAAGGAACGCGAGAGACTGAAAATTTCTGGTGTTACTAAATGGAAAGATGAGTATGGAGCGTACAGATTCTGGAGAGAGTTGCTCTCATCTTTAAATATACTAGTTCTCCAACTAAAAATGCCGAGAGAAGAGGCGAGAGGCTTTTCCATTGTAGATAAGGGGTACGCTGCCATAGTAGTGAATGGTAGAGAAACCCCTCATGCTCGCATATTTACCCTCTTTCATGAATATGCTCACCTTCTCCTTGATGAAATCGTGATATGTAATGATCAGAGCGATACCTCATCAGATCCCTTTATCAAGTCTGTAGAGGGGTGGTGCAATACTTTCGCCGGAGCATTTCTTATTCCAAAAGAAGAGTGTGTTGAAGATAAAAGGGTAAAGAAATTCCTCAACGATGGTGATATTCTCAATGCAGCCAAAGTGATATCATCTCATTTCCGGGTAAGTCGGGATGCAGCTCTCATTCGACTTCGGGTATTGCACCTTATATCAGAAAAGGATTTAGTGAATTCACAGGCGATTCTCCAAAAAAGCGTAAATAAATTAAAATTAGAAAAATCTCCCAGCAATCAGGATGAACCCGCATCCTCCCAAAATAACATTGTTCCTGTGAATCCTATCAACCAATGTATATCGGAGAAAGGATCCTCCTTTGTATCTCTGGTCCTGAAAAATGAAGCAGCTGGGACTATCACATATCAGGATGTGATGGATTATCTCGATCTGAAATCTAAGCAAATTGATAAGCTCAAGCAAAGAGGATTAGGCGATTGAGTAGGGGAGTCCGGTACGTATATATTATCGATACCTGCTCCATTGCTCATCTTCATCGTAATTTCCCTCCTGACATTTTTACCCGGATTTATGAACGGATAGATTTGATCATAAAGGAAGGGCGGCTAATTGCTCCTAATGAAGTAAAAAGGGAGATTGAGGCTGGTGATGATGATATTTCAAAGTGGCTCTCTGATCGTCAGAAGATGATTCGTCCGACTACTATTGAAATAATTCATGAGGTAGAGGAGATAATAGCCCGTTCACCTCCTATTGCAGATGAGAAAAAAGAAAAACCAGTTGCTGATCCCTTTCTTATTGCCCAGGTTTTAATTGAAAGAAGGCAAAAGCGTTTTGATGAAACCGAATATTGTATTATCACTGAAGAGAAAGGAACAAAATCCCCAATTACAGATAACTCTCTAAAAAACTTGAAAAAAGTACCTGATCTCTGTAAGTACTATAAGATCAATTGTCTTGATCTGATTGGGCTTTTTCGGAATGAAGATTGGAAATTTTAACTTGATTTTTCTTATCCGGATATCTCTCACCCTCAGATTACTTCAAACCCCTCCATTCTCCAATCCCTCCCCACTCATTGCTTGTTCCTCTCCCCTGTTAAAACCTCTTTATAAAGAACCTATAAGTGTATTATGCCGTCCGAAAGGCGGCAGGGGTCTTCGAAAATGGCCGATTTTACTCAGAAAACGGTGGTAAAGTCAGCAGTCCGGGAACTGGCAAACCCGATTGCCGACTATACCACGTTCAACACGATCGTCCAGGATGTCCTGGATGACAATCCGTGGGGCTGTACTGCCTACGAATCAGGGGGAGTTTCCCATCCTGCAGTGGAAACCTCCAAAGAGGCGTATGCAGCAACCATCATCTATGAAAACGCGGAGGCAAAGACAATAGGGCAGATTCCGGTGAAAGGGCCGATCATGGCAGCAGTCAACACCGCAGTCACTTAAGAATCACCGGCAATGCGACTATCACCGGAGCGATGGGGACCGGGGTCTCGGCATCCCGTGACAGTTCAGAGGATAGCTTCAGCAAGACGCTCAAGTGCCATGCCAGCAACGGTCGTTTCTTGTCACCTATACGGGACAGCATCACCTCTCTTTCTGGTTGATTCCATCAGGACTATGCATGACCTGTAGAGTATGGCGGCATTAGCATAAACAAATCTTTTCTTTTTCAGGAGGCGGCTGAAATGAAATGGATTATTGTACTCTGCATGATCGCTGGAAGCCTGGTGCTTGGAATCAGCATGGCTGACCTGATCTCCTCTTCGATCATGTGCAATGGAGCGACCTTTTCGAGCTCTGCGGTTACGAGTCCGGACCGGACGTACGGAGCATCTTTCTTTACGACCGACCTGGCAAACATCTCCCGTGATATCACGATTACCGATACGCTGAGCTCCCGGGTCAGGCTGGCATCTGGCCGGTCCGATGGGGGTGGATGAGTACTCCTGGCAGGTGAGAAACCAGTCTGATCCATCGGTCCGATGTGTGTTTGATCAGCAGCCGGGTCAGATCAGGGATGAGATGATCTCGCTCTCCAGGTTATTCAAGACCGGTGAGTATCTTGGCAGCCGGTTGATGAATCAGGAAAAGACGGTTGCCGGGACGGTCATCCAGGGAGACGGGATGGCAGATCGGCGGGTATCATCGGATGATGCCAACGGTTCTCTCTCTGACCGTGTTTTCCTTGCCGGTCTGATGAACAGCAGTGAGCTGATCGACCTGGTCGGGGCTGGCCTGAATGGGAGTGCCTGAACTCTGGGGAGTGATCACCTCCCTCTCCACCCTGGCAGCCCTGGCCGGTTGGGTGCATCAGTGGCGGATGTACCGGGACCTGGCTGATGAGGCAGGGTTTTTCCTTTCGGAGCTGATCATGTATCTCGATGCTGACGGGGAGGATAGGGTGCTCGTAACTGAGCCTGAATCCGTGCTTGCTGCAACGGTCCGGTTCTGGGACCGGTGGAAAGAATCCCTTGCGGGCTGATAGTTTTCGCCGGGTGTTTATATACACCCGGTCAACATTTCTCCTGCCGTGCCAACGGCGGGGAGATTGACACAGGCGGACCGGTTCAATGCCGGTCGCTTGTCTGGACCGGGGCGTCTGCCGCCTCAGATGCTCCCGGTTTTTAGGTTGCGGGTGTTTTCCAGTTGAGAGAGAGTCCCCCAGGTAGTTTTCACCATCTATCAAAATACCTGTTATTAGTGCAGAATTTTTTTATACATTTGTTTAAATCCATCTGCTTTGTTGGGATAATCCGTATTTTTGAAAAGACGCCTAACCGAAGTAAATGATAAAAATGGAATTTTTACATTTTCAAAGAAGGGTGCAGGGATTTCTTCAGATGTTATAATTAAAGGGGCAATTTGATATCTTTTTTCTGGTATACTGTAATATTGTATGACCACAGAAATATTTTGGTTTATCCAATCGACTCGTTTTTGATGTTTATTTAAATAATTATTATGTTCAGGATCGGTAAATTCTTCGAGCTCAGTAGCTATTTCACGAGGAGTTCGTGAAAAATTCATATCTTTACATTCTATAATATAGATAATCGAATTTCTACTATCTATTGCTAATATATCAATATCTCCAATATCAGTTTCGGATGAAAAAACTTTTCCTGGTTTAATCGGAATTTCAGTATCAACGATGAATTCATCAATAGTGGTTAAAAGGGATGAGGCATTAATAACAAATTGATGAGGCCCTTCATTTCTAATTTTCCCAATTAATGTTTTTAATTTTTCAGATCTAACAAATTTTTGATATCTTCCTGTAAGAATCAAGTCAATAATATGTTTACTTGTATATAATGCCTGTGTCTTACCCCAAATTATTGATATATCTCCATTATCCTTTCGATTAATGACTAAAGGTCTGATAAGATAGGAGAGTCTTCTATTAAAGATCCAAGGAAATATATCCTGATGAGTAAACCCTTCTGGAGGATTTTCCCATTTTTCTCTATTTTTGAGAGATAAATTCTCTATTAATGAATGAACTGTTGATTCTGATAATTGAGTAATATCACTAATTAAATGAATAAATTCTTCTAATGCTACAATTCGAAATGAATTATCATCATTCACCAATTGGTATAATGCAATAGTAAAGTCGAATAAATCTGAAAAAGAATATCCATATTCTACCAAAAATGCTTCATCCAAATCAATAATATATTGTTCTATTTCAGGTTGTTCAGCTTCTGGTTTTTTTGAGTGACGACCCATTAAGGTATTACTTATATGTTCAGACACTTTTTCATTGTAGAAAAATTCCCATTTTGTGGTGTAATCAGAAATCATTCCAATTCTACCTGATTCAAGTAAACTTAAATCTACCGAGCCTAATTTTAATTTAATAACATCAGAAAAAAACGCAAATTCTAATAATAATATAATCTTCGCAATGATGGCATCATATTCAAATTTGTTAAATATTCGATTCCCTTTTGGAGGTTCAGCAGATATTATTTCAATGAGTGTTCGAACTGCATGAGATGTTCTATCCATCAGTTTATAATTTTTTGCCTCATTAGCAGTGGTTTGGCGATTAATAGGATTAATATGCAATTTAGCAGAAAAAGTGTACTGATATAGATGACGATATACAAGAATCGATTCATATTGACTAATAGTGTATGGAAATATTGAATCGAATGCAAATTGAGATATTTGGTTTTTAATTAAATTATGAAAGATATCAACGATGCCATGTAACTTTTTATTGACGGATCTTTCTTCTAAAACCGTTTTGGCGATAGGATCAGGGAATTTAAATAGTAATCCTAAATTATCTAGTTCTATTTGATAGCATGCTTCATCTAATAATCGAGGTGGAATAATACCAGAGATGTCAATGAAGGGATTGTATGCAGTATTTATTAAGTGGAAATACTTTTTATGACCATATGGGGCGAATTCATCAACAACTTTTTGATTATTTTTCTGAATACTTCTATCATCAGAGAATGTATCTAAAAATCCCGTTAATGCATCCAAGAAGAAGTGTAAAAATAATCTTTCCCCTTCGTTAGTGTTTTTAAATAGGTAAGGTCTAAGTTTTAAAGGAATTTTGAGTGAAATTCTGTATTCTTGTATCTCGAAATTAAAATCTTCTATCTCAATAGTTTCAATTTCACATTCTACTAAATTTCCTTGCCAAGTATCTATTTGATCAATATAATATTCGATAATTATTGGATGATTACTTGCTCTATTTGAAATCTTTTGGCTAATATATGGCTGAATTTCACATATCCAACTGGCTATCATTTCAGAAAAAGTATTGAATAAAGTGACCCCAACATTACGTTCTTTTTGAGAAGGATTAGGAATAATCCAAAATGTTTGATTAATAATTTCTACTCCAATAGAGCTTCGTTCATTGGAATTCTGCGGTACATAAATTGGTAATGTAATTTCTTCTGAATATAATCGCTTAACCGGGATGAAATTATTAGGTTCTGTTGAAATCATAAGATGATGATCTGTTTTCGCAAAGACCATTTTTCGCAAATCATGTCCATAGCCTGGCCATAAATATACAGTATCTCTTCTTTCATCAGATGAATAAAATGAATACCCATGATCTAAGTAGAATGCAAATTTATCAATAAATGACCATCCCACTAATTCAGGGGTGATGGCATTTTTTTCGGTTATTGAGTATTTGTATAGTGATAGTTCGTCTAAATCGTTAATATTTGAAATAAAAAACAAATCATCGTAATTGAGAATAAGGTATGATATATTTTTTAATTTGGAAGGATCATATTTATACCAACTGGTGAAATTATTAATTATTATGTAAAAAATGCCCGTAATTTTCTTTTGAGCAATAATTGAATTAATTTCTTCTATCCTGTTAGCAATATTGTTTATTTTTTGTTGTATCTCCCAGTATTCGTAGAAGTCTTGTCCCGATATTTCAAAGTTTTCCTGATGAATCAAAAAAATATGGGCCATCTTATCATTGTCAATTTTTGACGACCATTCTGCAATATTTTGTTGGTTTTCCCATTGAGGTAATTTCAAGTTAATGGGAGTATGTCCTAATTCGGATAACCAGTGCCTATTTACTGATATTATTCGACTATTATACTCATTTAATAAAATGTCTTTACATTCGAATTTTTCTGCTGAATAAATGATAAATTTTCTTAATGTTGCCATTAATGAGGTAGGGGCAGCAACAACATATCTGGAATTAGTTTTAATAATTGGAAAATGGAGTAAAGGATTTTTTTGGGGAATTGAATTTGAAAAGGCTTCATGGCCATTGGGCAATGAAAATTGAATAATTGATTCTGCTATAAATTCTTGTGATATAGCCAATTCCTCGATTTCTTCTTCTGTAAAAATTAATGAATTAGATAATGAGTAATATAGTTCATTAGGGGGAATTCGGATTGGATTACCTTGATCATTTTTACTTGTTAGATATCTTATATGGTGATTCCTTGCAGCAATTTGATTACTTATATTAAGAATTCCCTTGGCAGCGGAATATACATGGTTGAAAAATTCCTTTGGTACAGATTCTCTGTTAAAATCTATTACCTCTAATAGGGTTTGGACAATAAAACATTCAATTGGATATGCTCCTGAATAAACAACATAATTGCCACCATAAAATTGAATATTTAATGTGAATGGGTATTCCGGAGGATCTTCATTTCGGCCGAAGCATGAATTTATTGGGATTAATCTGTTCAAAATCTGTTTTAATCTTTTACGATCAATTTTTTTTATGCCATCACTCGAGCATGATGCGGCAACACGAGCTGCAACTTCTAATCGAATGATATGAGTCTGATTGATTGGATATAATTGCAATCCTGATATTGTCGAAATTATTTGTAAAGTATCAAATTTCTCTAAACTGAGTTTTAATTCTGTTAATTTCTGATAATCATCGGCAAATATACTTGGATTAAATGGGTCAGAAAAGTGATCAAATCGAGGTTCTTTCTCAATTATTGGAGGAATCTTTTGCATAATTTCTTAATCTTGAAATTTATGATATTCAATCGTCAATGCTGTATAATTCTAAACTAATCTCCCTGTAAACGCCTGATGAAGGATGGATTGAGTTATTGTTTCAACGTGACTACGAGCAGTTGCTACTTGTGCTTCAACACGATCAGCACAAGAATAAAGTAAATTTACAAGATGGATAATTTCTTGTTGTTCTTCAAGTGGGGGGAGTGGGACTGGCATCTTGTTGCATTTTGTTTTATTTAAATATGAAATAGTCGTCGCAGATGCAGTATTTTCAAAATAATTTATACTGTTTCTAATTACATATAAAAGATAATGAGGAAGGATTTTATTAGATGGTAAAAATGCATGAAATTGTTGATTTACTACTAAATCTCGTCCTGCAATGACCGATATCCCAAATTTTCCTACACAACTCATAATCACACTTCCTTTTGGAATAATTCTAGCTCGATATTGTTGAATTTCATCGTAAGAAAGCCCTAATCGTGAACTATTTGAATCGATTATGAAGGAATATTGTGGAATATCTGGAAGAGTAACCCAGGGAATATTTCCAGTAAAACTTTTTGGTTTATCTCTATTAGGGACAATACAATCACATATCTCTATTACAGTAACTTGTTTCCAATATGAAGGAATATCCAAATTTTGGTTATTACTATTATCGAATCCATTTGCATCCCTCCACTGCTCTGTCAATCTCCCCGAACAGGCCGCCGCCAGCACCGACTGCCGAAACTGCTGCATGATGGCCGGCACCCGGTCGAGTCGCTCTTTCGCTGATTCCACCCGGGCCAGGAGTTCTTCGATTTTAATAACGATTCGTTGCTGTTCTTCTAATGGAGGGTAAATAACGGGAATTTCTTTTGCTTTAGCCCCTGAAATTTCCTTAAATGTGGTCCCACTTCCCATTTCTTGAAGTGATTCTTGATTACACATTAACCAATAATATACATATTCTGGATTGACATCCGAGTTACAAATAAAATTTTTAAACCCCTGATTAGTACAAATCTCATTTGCCGCTATTGCTAGATATCCTATGGGTGCTCTGCTCGACATTAACACTGTATTTTTTGGTAATAGTCTAACAGATGATGAATCGAGACCTTTTTTACTGATTGATCTTTTACCTCTATTTACATATTTTTCCTTAAAATTTGACAAATCTGCGGGGGTAATCCAAGGTATCCCATTATCATCAAAATTTGAAGGATCTGTAGTAGATGGAGTACTACCCCCTACAATCTGGGAAATATCCTTCATATTGCAGGATACCCAGCCTTCTGGAACATTTTGAATAAAATAATCAATCATTCAATTCCTACAGAATCATTATTTAATAACTCCAATATCGCCTCTAACTCCCCCACTGCCCCATCGAGCTCATCTATCGCCATCGCGGCCAATTCTTCAGGCAATAACATATCCTCTGAGTCAGTGATATTCTCATCCTTGAGCCACTTCAGCGAATCAATCTTGTACCCGATATCCGCAATCTCGGTGATATGAAACGACCGCCACCGGTCATCAGGTGAATCACTCACTTTCCGGTTTGCCCGTCCTGCCGGGTCATTCCCATAACACCGCTCAAACCCGGAAAAATGCTCGGCTGAAAGGGGCCGGTCTTTCTTCGTGATCGAGGGCACATTCGTCCGGGCATCATACACCCAGGTCTTCTCGGTCGGGTATCCCTTTGTGAAGAAGATCACATTG
>Ga0209340_1002214_pt1 | contig 11756 bp, 8 predicted proteins | sample EPASupsiteSAE323_FD_187266 | JGI IMG/M metagenome (GOLD analysis project Ga0209340, IMG submission 187266) | Bioremediated contaminated groundwater from EPA Superfund site, New Mexico - Sample SAE3-23 (SPAdes) (version 2) | ecosystem: Environmental > Aquatic > Deep subsurface > Groundwater >... | reverse complement strand
ATTTGAATAGGGAAAAAGCATATCCGGTAATTATTGCACAAAAAGTACCTAGGCAAAAACCTTTTACAATCTTGAAGGATATAGCTTCTTCTTTTCTGCAAAGCATCAGCGGTATTATCAAAAAAATCACCGTAAGTGGAATTGACATTTTCAGAAGTTGTTGTATATTGTAGGCTATACTTTCCAAAAGCTATCTCCGCAGGAATAATCTTATGAGAATATATTATTAATCTTCAAAGAAGTTTGTTAATAAGGCTACCATAATAAACTGAAAATCATATTATAATAATAAAAACTCGAGGATGCTTTTATGGAAAAAATAATATGTATAAATCCAGGTCATGGAGGAAGTGACCCGGGAGCTTCAGCAGCAGGAATCAACGAAAAGGATATTAACCTTTCTATATCTTTATATCAGGCAAAAAGATTTTCAGAATTAGGTTGGAAGGTTGTCCTTACACGTGATAAAGATATAAATTCTTCTCTTTTAGAATCCGCCAAAATGGTTCTTGCTTCTAAGTCTCCGATTTGCCTTAGCAACCACTGTAACTCCGCTGTTAATATTGATGCCTCCGGTTTTGAGGCAATATATAGCCTGAAATCAGATGGATCTCTTGCAAAAACAATCTTTAATAGTATTGTAAATACTGGCTTGATTAAGGGAAGAAGCATTTACACAAGAGAAAGTACGCAATCTCCTGATAAGGATTATTTTTTCATAATCAGAGAAACACCTGGCGTGGAAACAATAATAATTGAATATGGCTTCTTATCAAATGCTGGAGACAGGCAAAATCTGATTGATTTAAATAAGCAGGCTCAATTCGCTGAAGCCGTAGTGAAAGCAGTATGTGATTTTTCTGGAGCACCTTATAAGCCATCTGTTCAAGACCCTGATGCATGGAAAAAGGCTGATATTGACGAACTTGCGAAAGCCGGATTATTAAATGATCCTGAATATTGGAAACAACAAGTTAATGAGAATATGCCAGTCTGGGCTGTAATGGCACTGGTTAATCGAGTAAGAAAGATGAGTTAAAAAATAGGCTGCCCTGATTCTTTCAGGTCAGCCTATTTTCAATACTTTACCCTTACGAGCACATTGCTATTAGCTTCATTTGCTACAAATTCATCTTCTTTATCTACATATAGAGGTGTTAAAAAGTAATTCTTATCATATTTTTTAGATTCAATTATTTTTTTCTTAATATAATCAATCTTATAAATTGTTTTTGAATTAAAATCACTTACATAAGCATATTCTCCAAAAGCCGCTGCTCCTGCACAGCTAATTTTATATTCAGGAATATATTCCAAAGTTTCTGAGCCTTTTTCAAAAGAATAAATGATTCCTCCGGGGTCAATTATGTAGAGCTTTTTACCATTTTGCCATATAGATACCGGATTGAAGCTTAGTTTATATTCACCCTTTGCTATAAAGTCCGGGCTAGTCTTAATTAGCTTTTTGCTGTCCCAATTTGACACCCATAAATTGCCTTCGAAGTCTTCTGCCACCGATGTTTTTCCCTTAATTTTAATAACACCTTTTTTGTTAGCTAGATTAAGCACTCCGGTAATTGGTCTCATACAATCATCAAGAATTGCATAATTAGATGCCATATCCCACGCAACATAGCGATTATCCTTTATTTTTGCAAGATTTGTAAGTATGTATTCCTTTCCTCCACTCTGAATAAAAATCCTTTTGCCAAGATTCCCTATAGAAAAAATATTTAAAATATTGGTATTGTTTTTTATTCCACATCTCGTATACATATGTTTTATATTTGAAAATTCTATTGGCAAGCTTCTATTTCCGTTTACTCCAATACCAATAATCCCTAATTCATCAAGACAAGCTTCTATTATGCTTCTAAGCTCAGATTTTTCATAGGTTTTATCATCAAGAGGATATGCAAAAAACAGTTTCGGTGAATTATATTCCATTGCAAGAAAGTCAAAAGATTTTTTTATATCCCTTTTTATTCTTTGCTTATACTCATCAAATGTTTCTACTGTATCACCTATCAGAAATCGATTAAAATAAAAATTAACCTGTTTTCCCGAAGCATCAGTCAAAGATGTTGTATGCCCATTGTAACCATGACTCTGTATATCCCAAAGCTTTGAATCCGCCATTGCTTTAAGGTCAGAACGGGTTAGTCTTAGCTTGTCACCAATTTGCATGACTTCTACAAAAGCCGTTGCTCTCGCACCATATTTTTTAAGCAATCCCGTCGCTGGCTTTAAATCACTTTTTAATCCATCATCAAAGGTAATCCAAACCGATTTTTTTGGAACGGCTTTTTTGCTTACTATAAAGTCATAAACCTGCTGTGCGGACAAAAAGCTGTAGTTATTATCTCGAAGGTATCTTAAGGTATCTTCAAGTTTTTCTTTTGATATGGTTGTTGTTCCTTCGATATCTTTCTTAGAAATCTCATGAAACATCAATGTTGTAACCATTGGCATAACATCAGGTATTACAGAAACATACCCCGGTTTATCAATCACCTCTCTTGAATATATGGTCCCAGAATTGGTGCCGCAGGAACAAAGCATCAACGCAGTTATTGTAAAAGAAATGATTAGAAATGCTACCCTCTTACGCATATGTACAACTCCCTACTATTCTAAGTTTCCACATTATAATATGCAGGGAAGGTTTTTGTGTGAAAAAAGCTCGTCTCTGCTTAAAGAAGTTAATCCGTTTTCTGACAAAAAAGAAAAAGTTATTTATTTTACCCTCTCCCAATGTGCTGGGAGAGGGAAGATAGAAGGGTGAGGTTTTACGTCAGGTATTCTTATATTTGTTATAATTGTCTGAATGTCACACTCTTTATCTTATCAGCCGGGCACAATCCCCCTATTCCTACAACCACCTGTACACCAGGCATACTTGGATTATTGTCTACAAATGCCTCTTTGGGAATTACGAATTTGTATCCTTTCACATAACCTGTTCCCAACTTTTTAACAGCAGTAGTACTCCAAACTCGCTTTTTAGCAGTACTGTCCCATTTGTAATATGATAATCCCAAAAGGGTCCCTGCTCCCTTATCCAAGTAATATACACCTACTTCTGCATTTTTATTTAAATTCGGAATGGTAAATTCAACTCCGGCATCCCAGCCTCTAGTCTCTCTATGAAGCATTCCATAATAGTTTCTTACGATTGACCATCCTTTTGTCCAGCTAACAGGACCAATCAGCATAGCCTGTCCAACCTTTTTATATGGCTCCATTAAAGCAACCCTGTAAACAACAGCCTGCTCTTGAGGCGTCGGTACCGGTGTTGGCGGAGGTGCCACAACAACAGGCTTTACGTTAACCTGTCTTGCCGAAAAGAAATCTACCATCAAGCTTCTATTCTGGCTTGAATCAACGAACGGAATAAATCCCAATGCCTTTGAAGCTTCATAATACCTATTAATATCACTATATCTCTCATAATATCCAAGCGTTATTAAATCCAAGCCATATTTAGTCTTGAGTTCTTTGAATTTATTCTGCCAGTTTATAACCCACTGGTCACTTGAATCAGGATACCAGCTTTCCCACATAACCGCATTTATATAAGGTGCGATTTGTTCAGCAATGTTGAATCCCCAATTCTGAATAATTATCAGATTAGGATACTTTTGTCTCATACTCTTAATTAGATTAATCATGCCATCACGCGACTCTGGATAAACTTCGATTGTGTTCACCGTATCAAGAAATATACCATCCGCACCCTTTGCCAATACTTCTGGAATATCCCTATCAAGAACTGCTTGTACCCAACCTGGGTTTGCAGCATTTGTATAATAGCTTGCAAACTCACCGTTTTGGTCAGGTCTTCCGTCACCATTTGCATCAAAATACCATGAAGCATATCCTCCGGGACCCGCCCCGTCTCCCTTCTCAAGGACTACTTCTTCACCTACAGAAATATACCCTATAACCTTTGTTCCTCCTGCTTTTATCTGAGTAATTGAATCTTTTGAATAATTACGTACATCAGTAATAGACATATTAAATTTCTTCATAGAATTCTCAAGACCTGAAGGATAACCTATAAAATAATTTCCTATCCCGGCAGGAAGAGAAAGTGCAAAAACAGAGCTGGTTGAAAAAAGTAAAAGAAGCAGTACTGCCAGTATCTTTTTGAAAGTCATAAAACTTCCTCCTTGTCGTTAGTGTTTTTATACAGAATATTACTGGCTCAATAAATAAAAAAGAAAATAATCTTGATTAATATTCTATACTATACTTATATGCGAGCCATTACCTGCCTTTACCCTATTATAAATTCACTCACATATCAACCGGTAAAAGATGGCCTTTTTACCTTGAATTTCTCCTCTTTAAATATTTCCAGTATCTCGGATTAATAGCAAGAAAAGCCGGGCAGACAAAAGAACCTAGGGTTCCAGGTAAATCGGCTTTATCCCATTCTTCTGCTTCCGATGGAAGTCCTTTCAAAAAATCGCCAAATTTTTCTTTTTCTTCGTTGTTTTGATTTAAATATCTTAAAATTTCACCTGGAATCATCCATCTGCACCTGATTTCTTCTTTATATTCAGTAATATTTTCAATATTTTCATTCATCGCTAATTTTGCATATAATACCGGAAAATCCACACCAGACCTTACTGCAAGCTCCAAACTTCCCCAGAACCTTGGGTTAATCTCCATTAGCTTTGGAATTCCATCTCGTATATCATTTTTCCATTCAACCATCGCTATTCCCTTCCATGAAAGGCTTTTCAGCAGATTAATACTTTTTTTTACTAAATCCATATTGTAAATACTTATTCTATCCGTACTTGGTCCACCCGAAACAGGGTATTCTCTAAGTCTTTTATGCACAAAGAATGCTTTGCATTCTCCCTTTTCGTCCATTAATATCGCAACACCAATTCCCTTGCCTTCCCTTGGTATCCTTTCTTGAATAATTAAATTGCCGTATTTTCCCCAATGATTTTTCCAATCATTATCTTTAAGCTTTTCACCATAAACAATACCGGATGAACCCGTTCCATTTGTGGGTTTTACTATAAATGAACCAGGTGCAAGCTCATTAACAACATTGATAAAATCCTCCAGATTATCACTTTGCCAGGTTCTGGGACAAGAAATTCCGGCAGCAATAGCAGCCTGAATTGTTTTTCCTTTGTCCTGAGCAATATACAAAGATTCTTTTGGTGGGAGTAGAAGAGATGCGTAAGGCTTAACCCTTTCAATATTTTCCGTTACCCACATTAAAGAAGCATCCTCCATCGGAAATAAAACAGGTGTTAATTCTTTATTTCTATTTTTTTGCAGTGTATGAAGTAATCTTTCGCCAAATACTTGTGCGTTTTGTGAGGCTGAAGCTGAAAATACTCTTTTTGCAGTATATTTAGACCAGAAACCCGTTGTAAAAACCGAATCCCCCATAACAGTAACGTCAAATCCAGCCTTGCCAAGAGAGCGTATTGCGCTCAGGCTTTTTCGCCACAAACCATCGGTAACTATTGCCGAATATTTAATTTTTGTTTTTTTTTGCATTATGCAACACCTCTGAAATAGATTCTTTTAGATAACCACCAACTACCATCCACGAACTACAAACATGGAATCGGCTATCTCCAGCAACGCTCTATCTCCCTTGCTGTCTCCATAAACGAAAAGATAATACTCCTCTCTATCAGGATACTGCTCTAAAAAACGCTTTGCCTTCTGCTCTCCATAGCAATTCTCCGAACCAAAATCACCGGTAAGCACACCATTAAAAGCTCCAATCTTTGTTGCAACCACCTTTTCAAATCCATTTTTCTCTGCCCAAGGTTTTATCCATTCATCTATCGATGCACTTACAATCACAAGCCTGTGCCCTTGCTCTTTATGCCATTGGATTTTTTTTATAATTTTACCTCTGACAATTTTATCAACACACTTTAAAGAATAATCTCTACATTTTTTTAAAAACTCGTCCTCCCTCATACCTTTAAAAAATATAACAAGCATTTTCCTTTTCGGTACGCAGTTAGGGACCTTCCCCAGAAGATATAATACAACCTCTGGAACAACCCGAATAAAGCCTATAAAGAATCTTACATACCCAAAGCAATAAATAATAAAATTTAAAAAGGAATCCCTCTTTGTTATCGTTCCATCAAAATCAAATGCGGCTATACTGTATTTCTTCATGCTTATTCATCTCCGGCTCATAATAATCGATTATTGAAGTGAAGCTAAAATCTTTAAGGAGCTTTTGAAATTTCTTTTCGCAATTCTTTATTCCCCAGTAATGTATAAAAGAATTTAGAAAACTCAGTTTAATCCTCGGCTGCTTTGGATCAATTTCTCGAGGATGTAAGTATACTATTGCTGGCTTCTCTTCCTTATTAAGCATTTTTATGCAAAACTTTATTATTGTATACGGCAGTATTCTGAAGTAAAATCCTCCCGAAAAAGGAATGTTAAAGCTCCCAATCCTTAATGTCGAAGTGGGAATTTCAATAAAATCATACTTTTTTTTATTATGTTCAGGTTTAAATGCAAATCTGGGTGCATCAGGCATACCATACATAAAATTTTTCACAGGAAATATGCTGGCATCATAAGAAAACCCTAATTCCTGAATAATGTCCCATGCCCAAAGTGATTTTTCGGTGATTGACCATGAAGGTGCTCTATATCCTCTTACCTGTATTCCTGCAGCATTTTTTACGGCTTCAACAGCATTTTTTAAGTCTTCTCTGAATTCTTCCTCTGACTGCAAATAGACAAGCTGATGGCCAAAACCATGGCTTGCTATTTCATGACCAGCATGAGCAATTCTATTAATTAAATCAGGGTGTTTTTCTGCAACACTTCCAAGAACAAAAAAAGTTGCTTTCGCATTATATTTTGATAGGTATTCCAAAATTTTTATTGAATTTCCTTCTACTCTGGATTCATAATTTTTTCCGTTTTCTATTATATCTTTCTCATAATTTGCATGAAACCAATCTTCAAGATCTATGGTTAAAATGTTTTTCAATACCGAGCTCCACGCCATAAAGTTCTATGGCATATTATGTCTGGAGCTATTAAAATGGAGCCTGTCTTAAGATTATATCTTCTACTTTTTTATTTCGTGAATAACACGATAAACAATTATGTCTTGGTCTTCATAAAAGATCTTCGCATCATTTGCTCTTCCAAAATGGCTTTTTTTGTACTCCTCCATCCATTTTGCGAGCTGCTTCTCCAATTTGTTTCTGCCATGATACATCCTGTAATATCTTTCAGTCTCAGTAATCTGATAAACGGTTGGGGGAATTGTAAACCAAACAAGCAGTGGATCCTTTTCTAATACAATGAATATGTTCCTAGACGGAAGTTTTTTACCAAAATCAAAATTCCTGTTTTTCGCATCCTTGATACTGAAATCTTCGAGAAATTTCCATAACTCATAGTGAAATCCATAACCGTAAATAACTGAAAGTTCCTCAACAGGAGAAACTATTGTCCAATCAAGAAGCTCACAATTACTTTTGATATTTTTATATGCCTTTAATACCCCTTCATATTGATATACTTCAGTTTTAGTTGATTCATATGGAAACATAACAGCAAAAGTAACGATTGATAAATAAACAATTGATATACCCATCGTAGAAACAATCTTAACAACCTTTTCATGTGATATCTTTCTTATAACACTCAATAATAAATTTGAAAATTCGGTTAGCAAAATTCCTGTTATCACGATTCCGCAAATACTTAATGCCAATCCAATTCTTTCGAAATACATTATTGCAATAAGATTATATTTAAATCCATAATAAAAAAGTGCTAGAAAAAGCTGTCCTATTGATAAACCCGATAGGTAGACTACTCTTTTTGAAAAGCTTTTACAAAATAATCCTCTTAAAATTAAATATGAAAATGAGATTATCAGTGAATAGATTATTAGGTTGGCACTAAGGGGATTGAGCCATTTTATTATATCTTTGTCAGGATTCAATGCATCATAAAAAAATTTTAAATAATCCTGAAGACCTACATTCAAGTTCACATATCTGAATAAAAAACCTCCATCAGGCACTATTTCGCCTTGCCTGTTTGGCAGCCCAAACAACCATCCAACTATAGCCCATAATAAAAACGGAATAGCCCCAATTGCACAGCTGGATAATCCTGCTGCCACTACTTTAAAAAAGGTTCTCCAAGTCCAAAGTTTGTATACTATAGCACTAACGAAAATTCCCAAAACCAACCACAGCAACAGCATTCCTACATAAAAATGTATTAGAAATACGTTCGCCAAACATATGAAAAAATATTTCAAATCTGCGTTTTTTTTATTAATTATATATTCTATACAAAAGTAAACTACAGGTAAGATAAATATTGTGCCAAACTCTTGAGGTAAAGCAACAATCTGCCTGTAAAAAACCAGTGGCCATATATCCAAGCTATCCATTCCAAGCAATGCTGAACAAAGAAGAGAAACATATTTATTTCCTGTAATCAAAGACATTAAGCAATAAACAGATGCAATTAAAATTGTTGTCTGAATTGGTCCCATAAACCGTATAATGTCCATAAAGTCAGTACAGGAAAACATTTTTATATTTGCAATAATTGAATGATAGCCCAATGGATAAAACTTTTCACCCATAATTTTTCCAGTAAGGTACTGTTTTATAATCATAAGGTGTCCATAGGAATCTGAATAATAAAGCGACGTATGAGTCATTACTTCTGCCAGCCTGATATATAGGCAATATACAATAACAGCCATTAGCATAAAAGCAAATATCTTTCTATATCTGCCCTTCTGAGATTCTGCTTGGTTAAATTTATTTTTAATGAAAACTAATAAATTGTTAATTCCTTTTTTTATACAAACCCTAATATTAAATTGTTTATTCTCAATCATGTCAAACATTTTTAATGAAAATTCAACAAGCCTGCTTCTTATAATAAAAAAGCTAATCCTTTTCCCTTCAACCCAATAAATAATCAGCACAGTAACTGGTATCAAAAGGATAAATAGTGTTAATAAATCATATAATCCGGTCATTACAAGACAGTACGTCAAAATTATTCCTGAAAAAATGGAAGCACAGAAACCTTTTAAAATATTCTGAGCAATGTTTTCGCTAGACGGTTTTTCTATAAATAAAGGTATAAAAATGAACAAACCTACTATGAAAATTACAATTTTTATAAAAATTAAAGCATTCAATCCAATACTGACTGCCATTGTCTTCTCCAATCATTGAAAAAGTTTATGTATTATCATTGGGTGAAGCTGTGCATATATTATGAATACAACACCTCTCTTACCGGAGGAATAATGAAAAAATTTATATATTTTTTTTTGGGTCTTATCTCTTTAGCCGTAATCGTTGTTCTCTTTCTTCTCAGTAATAATAGCAACATTGTTAATCCGTCTTTTAAAACCCCTAAAGTTTCTATCCTTTCCGAGCTAACCCCACAATTTGTCTCTTTGAGATTTGAGAACGTTGGAAACAAGGAGCTTTCTGGAGTTAATACAATACCCCCCGAGAAACTCGAGGAATGCTTGAAGTATTTAAAAAATAATAACTATCACTTTCTTTCCGTTAAGGAAGTATATGATTTTTGTGAATACAAGGTTCCTGTTCCTGAGTGCTCTGTATGGCTTTCTTTCGATCAAGGTATGGAAAGTGCATGGATAGAAGCTACTCCATTATTAAAAAAGTTTAACGCAAGAGCTACTGTCTTTATAGCTATTTCATGGATTAGAGATAATTATCGTTTGACTGCTAATCAGCTTAAAAAAATGAACAAATCAGGTGTTTGGGACATACAGACACATGGCTTTACAGGGGGTCTTAATTTTCCATTAAATAAAAAAGGTCAAATAGGAAATTTCTATTTGAATAAGCTCTGGCAGATTGACCGTGCGGAAACAACCAGCGAGTATATGGATAGAATAAAGAAGGATTTCAAAAAAGCTTCTTCATATCTGCATAAAAATTTTGGTTCTGAAAATCTATTATTTTCTTATCCCTTTAGTCAATCAATTAACGAAATGTCTTCAGCTTTAAGAACCTCCTTTTTTGCCTGCCTTGATGAATTTAAAATAGTAGGCATTGGCAGAAATGAAAGCAGCACCATTTATTCTGATTTTTTAACAAAAAAGCACTATATTTCAAGGTATGATATAAACGAATATACTGATTTTGAAACCATCCTTTCAACAAACTTCATGGGAAAAAGAATTACTTTCAAAGATAAACAAGGGAAAATACATGTTTTCAGTAATATTACTCCATTTCAAAATGATAATTTTCTCTGTTGGAATGACAGTGGGATTTTTGCTGTTGCTAATAGTGCTTTTATTGTTTCCGGCAATATATTTTCTCCGATAAAAAATACAACCAATAAAAACTCTTCTCAAAAATCTTCGTATCTTTGCACCACCTTAAACAACAATATAATTGTTGCAGATAGAACAAATAATCTCTTGCTAATCTTAGACACAAAAAAAAGATTGCAAAAAAAGATTGCTATCAATAAGAAATTACAAAGCCTGTGGGTTTATAATAATAAACTTTTTTTTCTCGATAAAAAAGGAATTATTTATACACTAAAGGCTTCACCCGTTCCGGTATATGATACAGGCTTAAACTCCGATGCTCTTTGGGCATGTGCTAACGGTGAAATAGCCTATGTTTTTGACGATGGCAAGAAAACCATATACAAAATTGATTACCAGAATGGGAGAATCACTGAAGCCCTACCCTATTTCAGCGAATTTTCCTTGATTCCGCAATACGCCTTGACATCAAACAGATTAATCTGTCGTGAAACAAAAAGGAATGTCTTTGTGATAGTTGAGATTAAGCCATAAAATATTTATCTTATTTATTAAAATATAGATAGTAATCCAATTTTTTTATGACTTTATAAGTATAATAAGTGCTTAAAACGAAAAAAACTGCAGCTCCTGCTAAAAATCCAACACATGCAAAATATTCCTCGAATATTCGGCTAAGGATAAATCCAACTGTGAAATTAATTCCTATTGATATCATCAAAATTCTTACCAAAGTTTTTCCTTGCGAGAGATACAAAAGATAAATATTGCTAAGCAGACCACCAATAATAAAAATGTATCCTATTACAGAAACATAAAATACATTTCTGCTTATATCACTATAATAAGGATTTAACTCAATTCCCCATTTGAAAACTGTATAATTTATTACTCCTATAGAAACAATTGCCCCAATAATACATATTACTAAGAACATTCTTATTAATGCTGTAAAATTTTTTAAATTAGTTTTTATAAAATTATCTTCCCTTTCTACGCTAAAAGATTTGCTTGAAATAAAAACCTTGTTAATATAAACCCTCACAAAAACCTCAATAAAAATGGCAGGAATAATAATTACGAAAATCCCCCAGTTCATGCCAAGGTCATATTCTCCCTTCATCCTAAGTACAGGTTCAAGAATATATTTGATGTTAGACGACCAAGCAATTAATCTATCCATAAATATTAAAGCATAATAGAGAATTCCATAAACAAAATACGGTGCAGTAATATAAGCATCAAATAATAATCTTGGATTGTAGTTTGCAGATAAATACTTATTTTCATTTTTATATGAAATAAGGGCTAAATTAATTTTTATAAATACAAAATGCACAATAACAAAGGTAATCATTGCTACAATCTGTGCGATTATTATGTCTATACACAAATAGTATTTTAGGAAGTATACCAAATATATTGAAAG